>Ga0163154_10001090_pt1 | contig 42253 bp, 42 predicted proteins | sample OliLakLV19MP9P1_FD_148649 | JGI IMG/M metagenome (GOLD analysis project Ga0163154, IMG submission 148649) | Freshwater microbial mat bacterial communities from Lake Vanda, McMurdo Dry Valleys, Antarctica - Oligotrophic Lake LV.19.MP9.P1 | ecosystem: Environmental > Aquatic > Freshwater > Lake >... | reverse complement strand
CTTCCCATACCGAACAGAGAAGTTAAGCCCCTTATGGCTGATGGTACTGCACAACAATGCGGGAGAGTAAGTAGTTGCCATATTCTTTTAAAAAGCCTCAACATTTATTTGTTGGGGCTTTTTTGTGCGTGGGAATATTTGGAATGGGAGTTTCTAATATTGCATTGAAACAAAAAGGGCTAATGAAGTAATTTCAATAGCGCTTTTTCATTGCTGGTTTCTAACGCACAACTGATTAAAATCCTTTGTTACAAAACAGAAACAAGCCTCGGCTTTACAATTTTTTTAATGAAGTTGCTCCTAAATACGGATAGTCATTAAACTTTTAATAATTGATATAAGATCACCTCAAAATACTAAGAAATACTTTTTAATTTAGTTTCTTAGTACCAATTACTAAGTTTTCAAGATTTTTCTCATCAAAAAAAGTTTTGCATATTTCTTCTGCATTATCCAACAACACTTGCAACTTAATTTGTTTGTTTCCTAATATTTGATAGGCTTTATTATTAGCCTCCGCCTCATCAAGGCCTTGAATTTGTTGCAAAGCCTCTTTTATTGCAACTATCGTTAAACCACTATCTTTTAGTTCCCCCAAAGCAGCAATTAACCAGCTTAAAGCAAGGAAGTTGTCTTTATTAAGCATTAAAACATATTGATTTTCTCCTGCATTGGGCATCATATTAAATGGAGAATTTATAATTTCCCTGGTAAGGTATTTTGCAAACTGTTTGGTTTTTGTCTTACTATTCGTAAGCTGTACGCAACCCTGTAAGGCCTGGGGGTAAATACTCAACCACCTAAGCTTACGCCTTAATTCGTGTACATCTTGCTCCATGTTATCAAAATGGTAGTTAGTAGAATGAGTGAATTCAATTATCTCGTAAATAGCTTTTCCATAAAATAAATTCAGTTCATCCACTTCCTTTTCATCAACTAACCAATTGGCCTCTGTTAATTTCTTTCTTATTTTTACTAATCGCTCATTGCTTTCGCTTATCCATTTTTTTTCGTTAACTATTTCATTAAGGTGTTGTAGTTTCTCTCTTGTTTGCGCTTGTAGATACTGGGTAATTTTCAAGGGGACTTTTTTATTATTTGATAAGTCCTTGGCTATTGAATCATAATAATCAATTGCGCCCAATGCATCTTCCAGCAACTTAAAATGCTCTTTTAGCTTAGTGAATTTTTTTTGATTATGAATTCCACTGTATAGTTTTGCCAATCCTTCTAACATGAATAATGGTGTTCTGCTATTATTTTGATACAGATATAGCGCTGGATTTTTCTGACTGGCTGCTTTTGAAAGTATCTTTTCAAATTGCTGTAAAAACGTTTCAAATCTAAGTATACCTTTATTCATTGTATTTATATTTTTATAGTTCAAAGAATGAAACTGTTCCACCAACCCAAGTTTTGTCTTTATTATACCTGGTGCCAATCATTTTTCCCTTGCTTAATCTTGATAAATTATGGGCACCTACCGGACGTAGCCAGCCATCTTTCCAAAAATAGAATAGTCTTATTTCTGCTTTGGCTGTGCCATCTGGTGTTTGTATTACATCAGCATATTTTACTTTGCGTTGAAGTATCCAGTTTTCCGGGTCTTTTACTTCATCAATGTGTTTGCTGGTTACATCAATAACCACACCCATGCCTGCAAAAGAGAACAATGGTTTCAAAACATAGTTTTCTAAATCAGTTGGTATTTCTTCTAATTCATTTAAAAAATAAGTAGGCGGAACATGGGGGTTTTTTATTAATGGTAATGTATATTTACTGATGCGGTAAAACCAGTTTGGATGTGATACCCACTCCACCTCCCATTTGTGTGAAAAGTCTATAATATTGCCGAGGTCTTTCTGTTGATATAAATCGTCAAAAATCAGGCGATTGTATATTTTCTTTATTTCAATTTTTTTACCTTCTTTTTTATAATATAACTTATTGCCTTCTCCAATTAATCTAGTTACACAAACAGTTGAAATACCCAATTCATCTTCTGTACAATAAAAATCAATCCTTGTTTTTTGTTTTTCCGGAAAAATTTCCAGTAAAATAACCTGTTCAGGATTAGTTTCACCTACAATAATATCTCTCAGCATTTGCAGGTAGGTTTTTTCATTATAATCATTTAAATACGCATCGTAAGTGGATGGTACATTTGCATATTCTCTTGTAATTTTAGTATGAAATGCCTGAAAAACAAACAGTGTGGGAAAGCCCTGCATCTCTATCAATTGTGGCTCCAATTCGCCTTTTTCATTTTCGCAAATTCCAAAATCAAATGCTATAAAATCTGTATGATTTGTTTCATTTGGAATATGCAGTGATGCTGGTATTGCTCTTTCAGTAAGGGTTTTAAAGTCCGGTTGCACAAGTACATCGATTATATCCTCACAGGCATCCAACATTTTTTGAGTAAAATCTTTTGGAATAAACAACGGCGTTTCTGCAACACGAAATTCCAATGAGCCGGGATGCAGGTTTTCAATTGTTTGCAAATATGCCTGGTATTTTGCTTCAGTAAAATTTTCATTAAACTGATGCCTTAAACTTTGTTGCATAAATTGATTTGATTAATAGTATTATTAAATGAATGGAATTAGTAGAGGGTTTCAGGTAACTAAAACTGTTATCTTTTTTACTATTAAAAGTAATGATGTATCTAATAAAACCCAAATATTTAATACCAGGCTGCACCTTAAAATTTATTTATATGCAGGTTGCACAGTATAAATGTGGGGTTAATCATCTTGCCAAAAGCTAAGCAAATTAAAATTGATCTTAGCTGTGGTAAGCCTTTTACAACTACCTTACTATATCACTGATTACCCAAGGGCAAATGAAAAGTTGAATTTATTTTTAGGATTAGGCTTTTCTTTCGCAAAGCCTTGTCGGTATTTAGTTAGACTCTATTTACTTTTTTGCCTCCCGATTTTTCCGGGACAGGTTGATGCAAAAAAGTAACAAAAAAGATCAAGCCCGCCCGGCTGACGCCAGTCGGACGGGGCTGTGAATAAAAAGGCTCCCGACTTTCGGGACAGGTGAGATTTTCCACATCAACCTAAAATCAAGGAACTCGCCGGAAGAGTTCAATAATTTACAGATTGTGCCGGCTCAATCCGCCGCGGTGAATGATTTCTTAACGGCTGATGTGGAAAATTTCTAGCACTTTCTATTCAAGGCCATAACCAGCCTTCGTTTGCGAACAAAACACCTAATCCTATTTATTTTATAAAAAGAATGAGACAATTGCTTGCCTCATTTTTATGATCATGTTAAAATTTTTTAGCAAACCTCGGCATGTGTAAGTTTATCTAAAGAAATTCTTAAAAAATTGGGTAAAATATGCCCGTAGGTATGCATGATTTTATCGGGGTCGTTTAATTGTTCAATCATGCTGGACCATTTAACTTCTCCATAGTTTTCAATTACCGTTTTCTTTTTTTCTTCAGTTTGCAAATACATACTCATCCCAACAGCATCAGCTTCCGGATGAAATTGAGTACCAATCATATATTCATTAAAACGAACAGCCATTATTGCCCTTTCCAAATTTACATGCGGACGATCTTTTTCTATAACCAGTATAGTTGCTCCCATTTGGTGAATCATATTATGGTTTGGCTCAACTACCTGGTAATCCCGGCTATCAACTGCATAGAAAGGGTCTTTCATCCCCTCAAAAACAGCTTCTTCAATTCCATCATGTAATAAGTGAACAGGGAAAACACCAAAAGAGGTACTCTTGCGTTTACAAACATTTGCAATGTGAAAATGCCTGCAAGCCAGTTGAAAAGAATGGCAAATAAAAAAAACCTGTTTTTTTTGCAAATTAGCTTCATTATTGTTCCAACGCTGAACCTGGTGCAGCCATTTAAAATATGCTTCTTCCCAATTACTGCCAAATGAATCTAAAGGGCTGCCAGGGCCACCACTGCTAATGTATATATCATAAGAAAGATCAGGCACCTGCAGCTGTTGTCTTACATTAAATTCATCCCATATAATATCTAACTGATACTGATCGCCAAATTGGTTTAGTATTTCTCTAATGCATCGCATGCCCTGATTGGAGACACCCTCATACAAGTCCAGAATGGCTATGCGAATTTGTTGTTTTTTTGTAAATTCCATTGAGTGCAAAAGTAATAATATTTTTGTGGCTACAGGATTTATAGAGCCCCTGCTGTTAAATTATCAAATTTTTAAAATGAAGCAAACGTTGCTTTTCGGTTTTAAAATATAACTTTAGCTATAATAATTATTATCCGCTTCAATGAAAAGAATCGTAATAAATTTTTTTTCGCTTGTATTTATATGCAGTTTGGCAGAAAACAGCCATGCACAAAACTGCCTGCCTACAAATATTAATGGATCAGTTACAAGTATAGGTTGTACACAAACATGCACCAACCTCTTATTTAAAATACCTCATTTAAAATCGACTGCTGATTATACGGTAAACAATATACCATATACACCAAATGCGTATGTAACCGCAGGTGGTTCAGAAGATCTGACTCTTTATAACGATGATGAATTTAGCAGTATAATCAATCTACCATTTACGTTTTGTTTTTACGGAGCCACCTATAATAAAGTAGTGGTGGGCTCAAATGGAGTAATAACTTTTGATGAAGCCAATGAAGCAAGTTGCTACAACAGTTATAATATAACAAGAACTATCCCTTACGACAGAGGGAATATTTGCGATATATTTAGTACCTACTATCCAAGAGCTTCCATAATGGGACCTTATTCGGATCTGGATGCAAGAATAGATCCACTTGATTCTATTTACAATGCAAGCCCCCCCGACAGGAAAATAGAATGGCGGGTAGAAGGTTTAGCACCCTGCAGAAAATTTGTTGTAAGCTATTACCATGTTGGTACTTTTGGGGATAACCGCTGCGGCTTGGTTACACCTAATAATTTTCAAATTGTTATTTATGAATTTACAGGGTTGATTGATGTTTTCATTGGTAACAAAACTTGTCTTTCTCCTACCAATGATAATGGAAAGGCAATTCTGGGTATTCAAAACTGGGATAGAACCAAGGCCGTAGCAGCGCCAGGTAAAAATGCTACCATTTGGAGTGCAGTAAAAGAAGGCTATCGGTTTACACCAAACGGGGGAACTTCCCGTTTTGTAAGTAGTGAATTGCAAACTATAGATGGTGCTTTTATTGCAAAAGCAGATACTGCAACTACACAGCAAGGGCTGCTCGATATTTCTTTCAACAATGTTTGTCCACCATCCAATTCAACCAGCAGGTATATTGTAAAAACCACTTTTTCATCCTGCCTCGCAGGAGGTTTAGATCTTAGTGGTTATGATACAATTACCGTGATAAAAGCTACAGCAGATACTTGCAGGGGTAATGTTACCAAGGCAACCTGTACTTATGGTAATACCGGTAGTATAAACATTACCAATCCAATTGGTGTAGATATTAAATACTCAATTGATGGTGGTGTTACGTATCAAAATGCTCCTCTGTTTACTGTTGCCAAGGGCAGTTATACCGTTATTGCAAAAAACGACAGCTCAGGCTGCAGTTCTACCAATACTTTTATTGTAGATGCTAGCAGTTCCATAACTGCTACAGCAGGTTCCATTGATGCAAGTTGCTCCAGTGCTATTAATGGAAGTATAACTGTAAATGCAAGTATGGGTATTGCTCCATATGCTTACTCTTTAGATGGAATTCTTTTTCAGTCAAGTCCGGTTTTTAATAACCTGGCTGCAAATACTTATAACATCCAGATAAAAGACAATCTCGATTGCATTGCAACAATACCCGCCATTGTTACAAGCGGAGCAGGTATTACTGCAACTACAACTAATACCAATGCTGCTTGTATAGGATCTGCAACCGGTACCATACAAGTTTCGCCAGCGGGTGGTGCGTTGCCATTTAGTTATAGCATTAATGTCGGCATGCCTCAGGCTTCTAATATTTTTGCCGGACTAATTGCCAGCAGCTATATTATTTTGGTAAAAGATGCCAATAATTGTACTGTATCTATCCCATCAACCGTGTTGAATGGCCCAGGCACCAGTACTACTGGTATATCTGCAAATGCGGCATGTACAGGCTCTGCTACAGGTATTATTACAGTATTACAACCGGCTGATGGGTTGGCACCTTTTTTATATTCAATCAATGGTGGAATTAAGCAATCATCCAATGTGTTTAAAGGATTAATTGGTGTTGCTACATATACTATGTTAGTTTCGGATGCTAATAATTGCAGCTTCTCTTTTTCGCAGGCAGTTGGTAATGCGCCGGGTGTAACTGCAGCTGCAACAACTATAAATGCAGCCTGTAGTGGTGCTGCCACGGGGCAAATAATTATTTCTTCAATTATTGGTACAGCACCCTATTTGTTTTCAAGGGATAGTGGAACCAGTTATCAAATATCAAATGTATTCAGTAACCTGCCAAGCGGGAGCTACAACATTGCGGTGAAGGATGTAAATAATTGTATTTTTTATTTTAAAACCATTATTGATAATGATCCTGGTGTAATTGTTACAACGGTTATCGACGATGCATCCTGTGCTATTGTGCCTAATGGAAAAATTACTGTGAATCCCATAGCTGGTATCGCTCCGTTTAAGTATTCAATAGATGGTGTAAATTTTCAACCATCCAACCAATTCTTAAACCTGTTTTCGGGTCCATATACTATTACCATTTTTGATAGTGCTTTGTGCAGCACAAAAACTGTTGTAGTGGTTGGTAATGCACTGCGTGTGGTAATTGATTCTGTTTCAATCATACGGCCAACCTGCAACGGGTTAAGTAATGGAACCATTGCTATATATCCAAGGTTGGGTGTACCGCCGTATCAATATGCCATCAATTCCGGCGCTTACCAGGCCAGTCAGGTTTTAAATAACATTGCGGCTGCTGCAAATGATACTATCCACATCAGGGATAACAGCGGTTGTATAAAAGATACCATTATTTCGGTAACGGAACCTTCCTTACTTTCTATTGCTACCAGCGCTACCAGTGCTACCTGCACCGGAACAGCAGATGGAAAAATTACCATTAACGCTGCTGGCGGAACCTTGCCGTACCAATACACAAGCGACTCCTTAGCAATAAGCGGATTCCAGGCCAATGCTGATTTATTGTTATTGGTGGGTAATTACAAAGTGAGTGTACAGGATGCCAAAGGATGTATCGCCTCAAAAACTGATACTGTTTTATTAATTGATACCATGCGGTTGGAATTAGGAAATGATACAACTTTTTGCGAAGGCATTGGAACCACTTTACAACCACAAACCAATAATGGCACTAGTATTTTTCAATGGACACCTGCCGCCGGATTAGGTAATCCGGGGATAAAGAATCCGTTGGCATCACCTGCCGATACAACCAAATATTATCTGACGGCGAAATGGGGTATCTGTCAACGTAGTGATAGTATAACACTGAATATTTTGCTAAAACCGGATGTTAATGCAGGCAAGGATACGGCTGTATGTTTTAATACGCAGGTATTTTTAAATGGCAGTGTGGGTAAGGTTTCCGGGCCTGTTAGCTTTTTGTGGGCACCAACTGCTTTTATAGAAAATTCAACTGCTGCTGTTACTACAGCAAAGCCGGATGCATCAGGCGTGTTCAATTATACACTTATAGTAAGTGATCAATATGGCTGTAATTATCGTATTATTGATACAGTAGTAATTACTGTGCAAACCGAAGTGCCGGCATTTGCTGGCAACGATACCATTGCAGTTACCGGTAATTCCTTACCACACCAGTTACAGGCTACCGGTGGCGGCCCTGGGGGCAGCTATACCTGGAGTTGGGCTCCTTTAACCGGCGTTTCTATTTCTGATAGGTTTGTTGCCAATCCAACGGTTTTTCTGCAAAATCAGCAATACGAATTTAACGTGAAGGTTACAGATTTTGCAGGATGCACAGGCTATGATACAGTAAAAATTACTGTGTTTGATGGCCCTGCTTATTATCTACCTAATGCGTTTTCCCCTAATGGAGATGGACGCAACGACATCTTCCGGCCAACACCTGCGGGCATTGGCAGTACAGCATATTTTAGAATATTCAATCGTTACGGCAAATTAATTTTTGAAACCAACCAATGGATGGCAGGATGGGATGGCAGCTTTATGGGGAAGCCCCAACCAACAGGAACTTATGTGTGGGCTTTGAAAGGCAAAGACAGAAAGGGTAGGGTTATAGAAACGAAGGGAACGGTTGTGTTGATAAGATGAAATGCAGAAGAATTATTAATGCCGGTAAGAGGAGGAGAATTAAGCCTGTTCAAAATTTGTTCATAATAAACAAAATAGTTACTTTTCACGTTAGTAATTAAAGATAGAAGTATGATTATATCTTTTGGCAATTCTGAAACTGAAAAAATATCGAATGGAGAAAGGGAAAAGAAGCTACCAATCGAAATCCAGCTTATTGCAAGAAGAAAACTTAGAATGCTTAATAACTCCGTGGTAATTTCAGATTTGAGAATTCCTCCTGCAAACCGGCTCGAAAAGTTATCAGGAAAGTTAAAAGATTTTTACAGCATCCGGATTAATGACCAATGGCGGATTATTTTTAAGTGGAATGCCGGTAATGCTTTTGAAGTTGAAATAATTGACTATCATTAAATGTTTAATAAAATGGCAAAACTTAAAAATATTCACCCTGGAGAAATTCTTTCTGAAGAGTTCCTGATCCCTTTCAAAATTTCTGCCTACAAACTGGCCAAGGATATTGAAATTCCCCAAACAAGGATTTCTGAGATCATAAAAGGAAACCGCAGAATTACTGCTGATACTGCTTTAAGGCTGAGTAAGTATTTTGGTAATTCAGCTAAATTTTGGCTTGGACTGCAAGATGATTTTGATATTGAGGAACAAACCTTTATTAAAGGATCTATACTGGAATCCATCAAACCAATTAAGGCAAACGTTGCCTGACAAAGCATTACCATTGTGATTGAGATATGAAGTTGAATAACCATCCATTATATTCATTTAGATTGAAACTTAAATAAAACTAGCAGGTTAATTATATTATGATTCAAAATAGTGACGGACTATGGCAAAATTCGATTGGTAAACCTGATTAATTTGAATTAGAAGTTTTGAAAGTGGTTTTTCCACATGCAAGATTATCATCTAAGTTCATGATTGGCTCACCAAATGTTGCCCCCTCAGAGTTTAATGGAAGAATTTCTCCTAAAAATATTTTTAAGGATACAGTTTATGAATATAAAGGTGATGGAAAATTTATCCATTTCACTTCACTCTTCGGTCTGAAAGCAATTTTGGATTCTGGTTGGATACGAATGTCTGAATTTGGAAATTTGATCGATAAACAGGAATTGGTATATGGCGCTTCCATATTTAATGATAATCCTTTATTTCAATTAAAAGCGGACAAACAGGAATTTTTAAAGAGCACTATTTTTTGCCTTTCAGCCTGTAAAGCAAATGAAATCACCAAACATAATGCATATATGTGGGAAGTTTATGCTGATAAGAGTAAAGGTGTTATGATTGAATTTGAGCTAACAAAGAAAGATATTCATCCGTTTATTTTGGGAAATATCCAATATGGGCAAGAGAAGTTAAATCCACTGAGAATAATAAAATCCCTTGCGGAAAAATTTAAAGAAGATTTTGATGGCTTTTTTCCAAATAATTTTTTAGAAATAATACTAGGAATTCAAGCCTTTCATAAATCCAAACAATTTGACGTGGAAGACGAAGCAAGGATATTTATGGAACAGCAAAAAAGACCATATGATGATCATGTTTATAAGTTAATTTATAAAGACATAAATGCAAATCAGGAAGTAAAGTATTTTAATAAATTATTTTTAAATGTAAGCCAACCTTATCTCACTAAAAGAACTAACAACAAGGCGAATGAAAGTGACCTATTCAACGGATTTCCTCGGTTAGAAATAAAAAGCATTACACTTGGATCCGGTATCACTATTCCGAACAAATGTGCTTTGATGGATTTATTTGAAACAAAAATTGAATATAAAAAATATGCTTTCAGTTTATTTCAGATGACTAATGAAAGTGTGATATCTGAAATGAAATAATTTTTTTGATTCACCAATAGTCCTTACAGGCCAACCTTCTTCTATGACTGGAGTTACTTCAAATTTGGTGACAAATGTTCAATAAAATTACAACTGCTCAACACCTACGCCTGATTGAAGCGGATACCCCGGTGAGGATCTGTGCAATGGTTTTTGTGCCGGAGTAGTAGCGAAAAGCAGGACCCCCAGCTGAATATTGAACCAAGGCTTGCGTACCATTTATTTAAAAAAAATCAGGAGTTTTCCGGTGTAAAAATTGGTGTAATAAAATTGTTGCAACCTTACAATTTCAGTAATAATTTTTTTACCAGCCGGTAATTGATGAAGATGGAAAGGAGCAATAAAAGAGCGGCAATAATTATTACCATCCAATGCAGGTAAGGCGATAAATCGCTGCGACTGTTGAGGATGAGTTGCTGACAGCTCCATTGGAAAATTGCTGCCAAAATAACTGCTGCTGATACGATGCCGGTGTAAACGGGTACCCATCTTTTTGTAACCGTTTTGCTGAGCCAGCCGGGCGAATAACCCAGGGTGAGCAAGAGTTGCAGGTTGTCTTTACTTCGTGCAATCATTAGCTGCAGGTAAAAGGAGAACAGCAACATGGCCAGTAAAATAATTAGAATACCAAAACCGGACAGGCCGCTTACGATGGCTTGCAGCAACTGCTTTACCCTGCCAAACTTAGTTTTGTCTTTATTGATATTGTAATTTTTTTGTTGTAGAAAATTCAGCAGTTCAGTGTTGTTGGCGTCTGTAGTTTTTATAAAAATTCTGGATGGATTGATATTGGAACTGCTGCCTAAATTTTTATTGGCCCACTCTAAAAAATTTACCGGTACCAATACCGAATTGATGCGGTTGCTTAAGCCAACCACACTGGCTTTAAAAATTTTAGCTGTGCCGTCCGGGGCATAACACTCCAGTTGGATGAGCACTGAGGAAATACTTTTTTCAGAAAACTGCGGTAGATCTTTGCTGGGTGCAAACACCGTATTGTACAATTCAAGATAATCGGCAGACATGATAATGGGCACAATTGCCTGCCCTTCTTTCCAGGTAAAATTTTCGGGGATGGTATCTAAAAAACGGTTATCGATTGATTCTAAAAATAAATCGGTTGTAAAGGGTAACACACTGCTGCCGCTTGCCCTTACTAAAAATTTATTGGCCAGCAGGGGCGTGGCATCTTGTATAAATGATTGTGATTTTATTTCCTGAATTTCAGCCTCGGAAAAACTGTGTGCCTCGGCCATGTTTTCGTTGCTGATGAGCTTGGTTACAGATATATAATCGTAGCCATCTTTGCGTGGATTTTTATCTTTTAATAAAACGTTGATGTTGATATACAACTGAACAGATACCAGTAATAACAATACACCCAACCCTAAACCAATATACCCCATCCAGCGGCTTGCAGCATGTTGCCGGGTGTGCAAAAATGGTTTAATATGCTGGTAAGATAGTTTCATGATTTTACAAATGCAGGATACTGTTGGCGTTAAAATAGTCAATCTTTTTTAAGTCGGCCAATAAGATGGAAGCCTTGCGTGCCGTGGCTTCTTCCTGTATCAGTTCCACTGCTTTTTGGCGGTTGGCCTCATCAAGATTACTGAAAGGTTCATCTAACAATAAAAATTGAAATGGTTGTTGCAATGCCCTGATGATAGCGATGCGTTGCTGCTCGCCATAGCTGCAGGTACCGCACAATTGCTGTAGTTTATTTTGTATGCCAAGCCTGCCGGCCATCACTGCTATTTGATCAGCAACATGAAAAGGAGAGAGCAATCTTTTAATAGCAATATTCTCATAAACTGTCTGATGTGGAAATAACCGCAGATCCTGAAAAACAATGCTGATGGTTTGCTGCCTCAATGTTGCTTTTTTTTCTTTATCAAAGTTTTTTATAGAAATGCCATCGTATTTTATCTCGCCTGTAAAATCATTTCTAAGTCCATATAAAAAATGAATGAGCGATGTTTTTCCGCTGCCACTTGGTGCAATAATATGTGTGTTTACAGCTTCTTCAAAAACAACCTGTTGGTTCCAAACCTGCGAACGGGCGGCATCCGCTGCATTGAAAAAAACCGGTAAAATTTTTTGGAGCGTTATCTGCATGTAAATGATTAAACAAATCTGCCAGTTCTATATTGAACTGGCAGGTTATTTATTGGATGAAATTATCTCTTTTTTGCAGCAGGCTTTGTAGTTGGTTCAATGATTGGTGCAGGTGCTACAGCATCTTTAAATGCCATGATATCTTCTTTTTCTTTTTTTCTTTTTTCACTGTAACCTTTCCCAATTTTATTGGCATACTGGTTTAGTTGTACCAGGCTGTTGGTGGTTTTATCCACCAGGTTTATTTCAAAAGATTGTGTAAGTGCACCATCTTTAAATTCGCCGCCTTTCCATAATAAATTATCCCAAAGCTGTACAGATGCCTGGTACATTATTTTACTGGTTGAGTCTTTTGCAGCCTCGCTTTCAAAAGCCTTCATTATAGATTGCATGTTGACATAACCACCAAATGGCTGCCCGTTTATCTGGCTGATAAAATCGAATGTATTGTTGCTGCCTGCTATGTATTTATCGGCAGTTTCTTTGGTATTACTTAATACAAAATAGTTGTTATTGCTATTGAATGCAAGGGGCACATTGTTTTCGTTTAAAAACTTATCGCCCAGTTTTTTGCCGGTTACAATTAATTTATTAAATGCATCTTTATCTGCAATGGATGTTGCAAAAACATAATTGAACGAAGGCTTTTGTGCTAATGGTGACGCTACACCTGCCTCATCCAAAACTTTTTTTGCAGCAGTATCAGCTTGCATTTTAAAATCTGAAATTGCTATTATAACATCTCCTTTATTGGCTTTAATGAAATCATCCATCTTTAAACCCAGCGACGTAAGCCCTACATTTATAAAACCATCCAGGTTAAAAGTTTTTAATAATTCTTTAATACCTTCCGGCTTAAAGTTTAAAGCCATAACAGCAGCTAAATCTTTACCTGGTATGCGTTTTATCATTTCTTCATCAACTTTTACACCTTGGTATTTTTTAAATACGCCGGATAATTCACTGCCGGAATAACTGTGGCTGTTGATGCTTATTTTGCCATTTTCAAAATTGACGGTTGCTGTAGTTCTGCTATCGGTAAACCATTTTTCCAGGTTAACCATGGCGAGTGCTGAAGGCATACCTGCACCAGTACTTAATTCCTGTGTATTCATCCAAAAATGAATATCTCCCTTCTCTTCCATCAGGCTCGAAAACTTTTCTTCTTTTCCCATTGAATTGTTTTCCTGTAGCATAAAAACAGCTTTGCAGGTAGCTAAAATATCCCTTGGATTCCGGCTGTTTATGTCTATTGAATCTTTGATCATCCTTGTGCTTAATTCATCCATTTGGCCAATTTGAGGTGCATCAACGGTGTAAACAAAATTTTTGCTGTTCCAGCCAACTGCCATTCGGGAATGACTAATATAATTAACGCCTTCACTTACAGTAGCATTTCCTTTTTCCGGTAAACTATTGTTGAAATTTTTGAATGCGGTTTCATCTTTTATTGTTCCTTCAAAACCAATATAGCCGCCTATGCTGTCTTTTTGTATAAAAAAGAGCATATCTTTTTTAATGTCAATGCCGGAGTTTTCAGGGTTATCTAACATCTTTTTCATTACATCCGTTACAGAACTATCATCATATAATTCCTTAAAAAGTGGATTGTCTTTTATGGAGGTCCATGGTAATTTTTCGGATAAAGAAGTACCATTTATATGCACCACAATGGCAGCAGTATTTGGTATCATTCTTCCCTGTGTATTTGTTTTTTTGCAGGAAGCCAACATTACAAGGCTTGCAATGATAATAGCGAAACGGTTAACGTGTTGCATAAATTGATTTATTATAAATGCTGAAAAATATAGTTTGTATTAATGGTTTGTTATAAGGGCTTGATCTAAACATCTAAACATTCTAAACATAGATAAAAGAATGACTTTAACACGACTTAATTTCTAAACTATTAATAACCTTTATTTGCTGTTAAAAAAATCAAATAATCTTTCAAATACCACCACTTCCTGTAGGCCTGTTGCCAGGTTTTTCACCAGGCAATATTTTTGTTCTATTTCTTTGCTGCCAATGATAACTGCATAAGCAATTTTTTTTCGCTCTGCATATTGAAACTGTTTATTCACTTTTGCAAACTCATGGTACAACTCAGCAGAAATTCCATTATGCCTTAATTGTTGCATCACATCAAATGCAAACCGGCTTTCCGTTTCGCCCATATTGAAGAAAAGCGCTGTGGTGCCGGCTTCTACTTCTTCAGGAAAAAGATTCAATTCTGTTAATACATCATAAATTCTATCTACCCCAAAGCTTATGCCAACGCCCGGAATGCCTGGCACATCAAATAAACCGGTAAGATCATCGTATCGTCCGCCGCCGCCGATGCTACCTATTTTTACTGTTGGGGGAGCTTTGGCTTCAAAAATAATTCCGGTGTAATAATTTAATCCACGGGCTAAGGTAAGATCGATAATAATATTGGTTTCTGCCGGTAAATTTTTTATAAGAAATTCCAATTCTTCAATGCCTTTCTGGCCATCATCCGAGTCACTAAAAAATTTCTTTAGAAAGATCAACTTCTTTTCGTTGGTCATTTCTTCAACCGGGCTGTTGTTCATTGTAAGATAACTTTCAATAATACTAACCTGGTCTTCGTTCAATTCTTTCTCTCTCAATTCTTCTTTTACCCTTTCGATACCAATTTTATCCAGTTTGTCAATTGCTGTTGTTATAGTTGTTACTTTATCTTCTTCGGCACATACCTCGGCAAGGGCTGTTAATATTTTTCTACTGTTTACCCTTAGTTCGTAGTCATTGATTTTTAACCGGGTAAAAACATCATGGTAAATGCTGGCCAATTCAAGTTCGTTTAGCAAAGATTTGCTGCCAACCACATCTGCATCACATTGTGTAAACTCCCTGTAGCGCCCCTTTTGCGGACTGTCTCCCCGCCACACCGGCTGCACCTGGTAACGCCTGTAGGGGAATGTTAGCCTGCCGTGGTTCATGGCTACATACCTGGCAAAAGGAATAGTAAGATCATATTTTAATGCTCTTTCAGTAAGGTCGCTACTGCTTTTGCCCTGCAGCACTTTCTCAAATCCGGCTATTGACTTTTCTGTATTTTTCGGGTTGCTGATGCCGTTGTTTAAAATTTTAAACATCAGCTTATCGCCTTCTTCGCCATACTTGCCTATCAATGTATCAAGGTTTTCCATTGCAGGTGTTTCAAGCGGTTCAAAGGCATACAATTCAAATACGGTTTTAATGTTGTTTAAAATGTACTGGCGTTTTCTTACTACTTCCGCATTAAAGTCCCTGGTACCTTGTGGTATGGATGGTTTGGACATTTATTTATTAAATTAAAAGGTTAAATTTTTTTTTATAGAGTTGGAATTTATAGGTTGGTGCTGCTATGATTTTTAATCAAAGCTTCACAAGCTTTTTCAATTAAATTATATACCTGGTGATAGCCTGCTTCTGGTCCATACCATGGATCAGGAATGTCTGTATTTGTACCTGGCTTTAATTCGTTCATCAACAAATCTACTTTCGATCTGTCAAATTTATCTTTACTTAAATACTTCATCTCTGCAATAACATCATTTGCCATTGCATAAATTTTATCGAATTTATCAAAATCATCCGGTATAAACAGCCTGCTTCGTTGGCGGCAGATATCAATACCATTTTCTAATGAAACTTTTTGAGATAGCCGATGCGGCGCTTCACCGATATGAAAACCGTTGGTGCCGGCACTATCAACCTGCCAGCTAAGTCCGGCTTTATTTATTTTGTGTTTTAAAATACCTTCTGCTATTGGGCTTCTGCAAATATTCCCCAAACACAACATCAGGATTTTCATTGCGCAAATATAGTTTAGCTAATGCAGATCTTGTAATCCACCTGTAAATTGTTGTTACCACCTGACATTTTTTATGGAATATATAAGTAATGGTATCTCAATGTTAACGGCGCCGGTTTTGAATTTTTTTTTCACCATCAAAACCTTTTACAATGAATATTGATCTCATCCTAAAAAGTGATGCACTGGATTTATTATTTGAAAATAGAAATAAAGCCTATGGTGCTTATGACTTGCGTAAGTTTTATCCAGACCGGATGAAAATTGCGCTCGCAATTATGTTTATTTCGGCAGGGCTTGTTTCTGCAAGTACATTTTTACCGGATTCCAGTACTGCAAAACCTGTTTATATAGTTATTCAGGACCATGTTATCCGGGAGATTAAGGAAGTTAAAAAAATACCTGAGCCAAAGCAATTGTTGCATAACATTAACAGATCTTCCCAGTCAAAGTTTATATCATCATTTTTAATGGTTCCGGAAAAAGACTCATCAGATGTATTAATTGATATTAGTGAAATACGAATTGGGAGTACAACCAGCATCGGTACAGAAGTTGATCTGGAAGATGTAGTACAAGGTTCAGCAGGAATAAGTAGTCCGCCTCAAGTGCCTGCAGAACCTGTTGCCCAATTAGAACAGCCTTATGAAAACCCGGATATTCAAGCTTCATTTCCGGGTGGAGAAAAGGCTTTGATCCGGTTTTTAGAAAGGAATTTACAAACACCTGGCAGTTTGGAAAGTAATGAAACGGTGCAGGTAAAAGTGAAATTTGTGGTTGATTTTGAAGGGGATTTGCAAAGTTTTAGTGTTGAGAAAGATGGAGGGATCGATTTTAATAAAGAAGTAATAAGGGTATTGAAAAAAATGCCCAGGTGGAAGCCCGGAAAAAAGGGCGGACAAAATGTGCCAGTGTACTATACAATCCCGGTAAAGTTTACCTCAGTTGACTGATTTTGTAATAATTGCTGTATTTTACAGGCTTAGGTTTGATAAAGTTGATAAAGTTGGAAAGTTGAAAGGTTGAAAAGTTGATAAAGTTGGAAAGTTGATAAAGTTGATAAGGTTGATAAAGTTGATACAGTTGGAAAGTTGATAAAGTTGATAAGGTTGATAAAGTTGAAAAGGTTGGAAAGTTGGAAAGTTGATAAAGGGGAAAAGTTGATAAAGTTGAAAAGTTGGAAAGTTGAAAAGTTGAAAAGTTGGAAAGTTGATAAAGTTGATAGAGTTGAAAAGTTGAAAGTTGAATTGTTGGTTAAAGTTTTCAGATTGAATGGATATATATTTGAAGATTAAAACGACAATAAAGCTTTAAAATTTAAATGGAAATTGGTTTAACTCTGGAGGGCCTGTAAATAAAGCAGCAATATTTATGTAAACCTTATTTTTTTAACATCAATAAAAACATCATGGCATTAGAAGAATTTGAAAAGGAGCATATGACCGAAAGGGAAAAAGGAATATCACAAATGCGTTCAATCACTAATTATGGTATGGGGATTTTTTTTACAATTGCTGGTTTCTTTTTTATGTTTCCTACTCAATACACGGCCAAATTTTTAAATAATTACGACCCGGCTTTAATAAAAATATTTGCTGTTGTTTGCTGGATATATGGAGTATTCAGGATATACAGAGGTTACCAGAAAAACTATTTTAACGATTGATGGAAATGGAACAAATTATTTATCGGGTACAAAGACTTTTGGTGTTACTGGTTTCTTTTTATTTTTTGAATGGTTGCAAACAGCCACAACAAAACGGGCCAACAGATACGCCGACAAAGGGAACAATACAAATAAGTGTGGACGAATCTTTCAGGCCGGTAATGGAAGATCAGATAAAAGTATTTGAGGCTAATTATCCGGGAACGAGTATCAGTGCTGTTTATAAACCAGAGGCAGAATGCCTGAAAGACCTTTTTAGAGATTCTGCTACAAGGTTAGTAATTATAACGAGAGGGTTAACTTATAAGGAGGCCAAATATTTTGATGACACACTACATTATGTGCCAAGAAGTGAAAAAATTGCATCAGATGCCATTGCTATTGTACTAAATAAAGATTGTAAAGACACACTTTTTACATTGAAAGAATTACAGGATCTTTTTACAGGAGTAACAAAAAATAACAAGAAAGTGGTGTTTGATGGATTGAGTGCTACCAGTACTGTGCGGTTTGCAATTGACAGTATATTAAAAGGTAAACAGTTTAACAATGATGTAGTTAAAGCAGTAAGAAATAGCCAGGCAGTGTTGGATTATGTTGCAACAGATACTAACGCTATTGGATTGGTTGGTATAAGTTGGATAGGAAATCCAGAAGACACTTCACAAGTACGAATGTTAAAAAAAATAAAAATCGGGTACGTAAAATGTGAAGTTTGTATGGATACACCCTATGTAAAGCCAACTCAAATGGGAATGATGACAAGGCGCTATCCTTTGGTACGTGGATTGTTTTATATCTTAAAGGAAAACTATTCCGGGCTTGGCTCTGGCTTTACAAGTTTTCTGCAATACGAGAAGGGGCAATTGGTTTTTAGCAGAGCTTATCTTTGGCCGGCACAGATTTCTTTTAACGTGAGGAAAGTTCATCTAAATGAAAAATTAAAAAAAGAATAGATGGTTACTACTGTTTGTCTGTATAATTTAATAACATTGTAAAGTAATAAAACAAAAAATAGAAAATGAACAAGTTAAAATCAGGATTACTATTTATTGGAATTGCACTTTTCGGCAATGTGTTGAATGCTCAAACCATTGAAGAAGGTAGAAAGTTTTTGTACTATGAGCGGTATAAAAGTGCTAAAGCAGTTTTTGAAAAACTGGTTACTGCTAATCCAGCTAACGTGGATGCCGCATATTGGCTTGGCCAGGCATTGATTGGTCCTGATGACAACAAGGATATTGCTGCGGCCAAAGACCTTTATCAAAAAACTTTAATGGCCAATAGCAACAGTCCTATTTTACTTGCTGGTATGGGACATATCGAGTTATTGGAAAATAAGGCTCAAGATGCAAAGAATCGGTTTGAAACAGCTATCAGCTTAAGCCAGGGTAAAAATGCTGCCGTACTTAACGCTGTTGGATTTGCAAATGTTAGTGCCCCCAATGGTGACGTTGCTTATGCAATAGATAAATTAAAATTAGCTACTACTATAAAAGGCATGAAGGATCCGGATGTGTACATCAATTTAGGGGATGCTTATAAAAAGCAAACCGAAGGAGGAGCGGCACAAACAGCTTATGAATCAGCATTGTCAATTAATCCAGGTTATGCAAGAGCATCCTATCGGATTGGTAAAATTTATCAAACCCAGGGTGTGGCCCAGGAAGAGATTTACATGAGGTACTATAATGATGCCATTGCAAAAGATCCGGTCTACGGACCAGTATATGAAAATCTTAATCAATATTATTATTTGAGTAACGTAGGTAAATCTGCAGAATTTCTCGAAAAATATCTTGCTAATTCAGATGATGATCCTAAAAATTGTTATTACAGAGCATCCATGAAATATGCACAGGGATTATTTGATGAAGCTATTGCCAAAGCAGACGAGTGTATAAAAGGATCAACAGAACCGTATCCAAATTTATACGGTGTAAAGGCTTATGCTTACAATAAACTAAAAGATTCTGTTAATTCAAAAGCAAATTTTGAAACTTATTTCCAAAAGCAAACTCCTGAAAAAATAGGGCCTACAGATTATGAAACTTATGCAAGGATATTACTTAAGTTTCCCGGGAATGAGGAACTAGCTGACACCTACATAGAAAAGGCGGTTGCTGCCGATTCTACTGAAAATGGCAAAGTGGCTATGTATAAATCATTGGCTGTAAATTTTGAATCTCAAAGAAATTATCCTTTGGCTGCTTATTATTATAATAAAATTGTTCAAATTAAAAAAGATGTAAGAAAAACTGATTTTTTTAATGCGGGTAATAATTTTACCAGAGCTGCCGAGTATCAAAAGTCTGTTGATATATTCGACCAGTATATCAAAAAATATCCTGACGAATCTTTCGGTTATTATATGAATGCTAAAAACTACCTGCGCATCGATTCTGCCGACGCAGAGGGAAAAGGATTGAATAGTTATCAAATGATAATTGATATGACTGATTCGATAAAAGATAAGCCAGGTGAAATTGATAGAATTAAAGGATCTCTGAGGTATATGATAGAATATTACGCCAACATAAAAAAGGATAGAGTTAAAGCAGTATCCTATGTTGATAAGGCTATCATGCTCGATTCAACGGATTTTGAAATGAGAAATATTAAAGATATACTTACTAGTTCCAGTTTAACGCCAACCAGAATTCCTGGTTCATCTAAAGAAACAAAAACGACACCTTCAAAACAGGCAGGAGAAAAAACTACTACACCAAAAAAAACTCCCAAAAAAAAAGAATAAAGGTTAATTGAAAATAACAAAATCCCCGTTTAGTAAATGAACGGGGATTTTCTTTTTGACAATGTAAATTGTTTTTTGCTTCCTACACCTTATTTTTGCCTATGCAATTCTTTATTTTACAAGCCAATAATGTAAGTAGTGCAGCCAATTACCTACCCATTGGTTTACAGTTAATTTTCGCAATTGGGTTAATTGTTACAATAATGCTGATAACGCATTATGTTGGCCCTAAAAGAAAAACATCGGATAAACTTACAAATTTTGAAAGCGGTATTGAGGTTAAAGGCAATGCCCGTCAGCCAATGGCCATTAAATACTTTTTGGTAGCCATCCTTTTCGTATTGTTTGATGTAGAAGTAATATTCTTTTATCCCTATGCCGTTAATTTCAGGGAATTGGGCTGGAATGGGTTTTTGGCAGTAGTAATGTTTGTAGGCTTGTTTATATCCGGTTTCATTTACATCATTAAGAAAGGTGCTTTGGATTGGGAAGATTAAGTCGATATTAACATTTGAGACGGTGCAAACAGGAACATTCTAAATTAAAAATTGTTTGTGTAGTATGAATTCGTAAATGGTATAATTTTCAAATTTTCAAATTAAAAATAATGCGTCCGGTACAATTCAATACAAAACTAAAAACGGTAGAGCCACCAGAAGGTATGATGGGAGACGGCTATATGGCTACTTCATTGGAAAAGGTTGTAGGGCTTGCCCGTAAAAATTCTATCTGGCCTCTACCATTTGCAACAAGTTGCTGCGGTATTGAATTTATGGCCACCATGGCCAGTCATTACGACCTGGCGAGATTTGGTAGCGAAAGGGTTGGCTTTTCCCCACGCCAGTGCGATTTATTGATGGTAATGGGAACGATTTCAAAAAAAATGGGGCCGGTTTTAAGGCAGGTATATTTACAAATGGCAGAGCCACGTTGGGTTTTATCTGTTGGAGCCTGTGCATGCAGTGGCGGTATTTTTGATACTTATTCTGTATTACAAGGAATTGATCAGATAATACCGGTAGATGTATATGTGCCTGGTTGTCCACCCAGGCCAGAGGCTATTTTGGATGGGTTTTTAAAGATTCAGGAATTAGTAGGACAGGAAAGTTTGAGAAGAAGAAATGGAGATAAATACAAGGAATTAATGGCTGTTTACGGAATACAATAAAAGTCCGTTCATCCCTAAAATGGGAATTGGGTATTTAATAAATTCAAACGAATCAAAGCGCTTTAAGGATTTGTGGTTATGACAAACGAAATTGTACAGAAAAAGTTAACAGAAAAATTTGGTGAATCACTTACCGATTGGCAGGAGCCCTATGGCATGCTTACTTTTTCTGCACCCAAAGATTTTAATTTAAAAGTCTTGCAGTTTTTGTTTGATGATGAGGCTTTAAATTTCCGCTTTCTTACAGATTTACAAGCGGTACATTACCCCGATCGTACAGGAGAAGAACTAGCTGTTGTTTATCATTTGCACAACTTTACAGATAATGTTCGAATCCGGTTTAAGGTATTTTTGGATATTCAAAAGCCCGATGTTTTTAGCGCCACAGCATTGTACCAATCGGCCAATTTTATGGAAAGGGAAACATATGATTTCTTTGGGGTAAATTTTGTTGGACATCCCAATTTAATTAGAATTTTGAATGTAGATGAGATGGATTATTTTCCTATGCGGAAAGAATTTCCGTTGGAGGATCAAAGCAGGGTTGATAAGGATGATGATATGTTTGGAAGATAATGCCCCATCCACCATCCTAAAAGAGAAGAGGAAGGAGGAAAGGTTAAAATAGTTTAATTAATACGCTTAGTTGCTGGAAGCTGGATGACAAATGTTTGGAGGTTAATGTGGAGTATTAAATGTTTGGGAAAGAGATAAAGCACCGCTCCTTCCCTTTTGGGGAAGGAGAAGGAGGATGGGGCCGGAACAAAGCTAATAATGATATAAAGCACAAGAGTGTCTGCCCGAGACGAGACCAATGCCGCTGAACAAAGAATAAATGACGGTTATAAAAAAATAAAAAAATTCATGTCTCAAAGTGAACACATTGTTTTACCGGAAGGAAGTATTGAGAAACTAACTACTACTTTAAATCTTGGTCCTACACACCCTGCAACGCACGGAGTTTTTCAAAATATTCTGGAGTTGGATGGGGAAAGAATTCTTTCTGCTGTATCCACTGTAGGCTATATCCACCGGGCTTTTGAAAAGCTGGCAGAACGAAGGCCATTGTACCAGATTACACCTCTTACAGACAGGCTTAATTACTGCTCATCTCCCCTTAACAATATGGGATGGCACCTTACCTGCGAAAAATTGCTGGGGGTAACAACACCTAAGAGAGTAGATTACTTGCGTATCATTATTATGGAGTTATCAAGAATTTCAGATCACCTGATTTGCAATTCAATTGTTGGGGTGGACAGCGGTGCTTACTCCGGCTTTTTGTACCTGATGCAATTCCGTGAATTAATTTATGAAATATATGAAGAAGTATGCGGCTCCCGTCTTACTACTAATATTGGGCGTATTGGCGGTTTTGAAAGGAATTTCACTAATACAGCGTTTGAAAGACTCGAAAAATTCTTAGCCACTTATCCTAAGCAATTAAAGGAGTTTGAAGCCCTTTTTACCCGTAACAGGATTTTTATGGATCGCACCATTGGTTGCGGTGCCATCACTGCCGAAAGAGCTATGAATTACGGGTTTACCGGACCTAACCTTAGGGCAACTGGTGTGGATTATGATGTAAGGGTTCATACTCCTTATAGTTCCTACGAAGATTTTGATTTTAAAATTCCTGTTGGAACAACCGGTGATTGTTACGATCGCTTTTTGGTTCGCAACGAGGAAATGTGGGAGAGCCTTAGTATTATAAACCAGGCTTATAAAAAAGTTCAGGAATTTAAAGGTACAGATGCTGATGTATTTCATGCAGATGTTCCCGCTTATTATTTGCCGGAAAAGAAAGATGTGTATACAAAAATGGAAGCCCTTATTTACCATTTTAAAATCATTATGGGAGAAACGGATATACCTGCCGGGGAATTGTATTATTCGATAGAAGCTGGCAATGGTGAGCTGGGTTTTTATCTTATCAGCGATGGTGGCAGAACTCCCTACAGGCTTCATTTTCGCCGGCCTTGTTTTATTTATTACCAGGCCTACCCGGAGTTAACAAAAGGTGGGATGTTGAGTGATGCAGTTATAACGATGAGTAGTTTAAATTTGATTGCAGGGGAATTGGATGCATAAATAAATTTTATGGGGCAAAAAAGAAAAATGGCTGTTGTTGCAAAATTTGTCACTTTTAAAGAAGCAGCCGAAAACGATAATCTTTATTTCTAAAGTATGGGTGCCGAAGATTTATTAAGAGAATGTTTAGAGTTGAGGAGGCTTAATTACTTTAGCAACGTTGCAAAACAATTGCCACAAATTGAGAAAGTGGACAGGTTAGTTAAAAGACGACATGCTGGAGAATAAAATGCCTGAATTTCAAAAAGATTTTGAGGATTTTATGATCACAATATAAAAAACTAAAAGAAAGCAATAAACAAAAATAGTATGACCTTTTCGCAGGAAAAACTAAATAGGGTAAATGAAATAATCAGCCATTATCCGCAAGGCAAACAAAAGAGCGCCTTGCTTCCAGTGTTGCATTTAGCGCAGGAAGAGTTTGGTGGCTGGCTTGATACACCGGTGATGGATTATGTGGCTTCCCTGCTCAGTATTGAACCGATTGAAGTGTATGAGGTAGCTACATTTTATAGTATGTATAATTTGAAACCAGTTGGTAAATATTTATTTGAAGTTTGTCATACTGGTCCCTGTATGGTGAATGGCAGCGATAATATTATTGATTATATCAAAGAAAAATTAAACATTAAAGTAGGTGAAACTACTACTGATGGAATGTTTACATTAAAAACAGTTGAGTGTTTAGGAGCCTGTGGTTACGCACCTATGATGCAGTTAGGCAATAATTATAGAGAACATTTAACCAAAGAAAAAGTAGATGCGATTGTTGAAGAGTGCAGGAATAATGCGGTACGAAATAATTAATACATGTATTTAAGCAAACCGATACCGAAAGTTATCACAGTAAAGCCTTTGGAAGGATATAAAATTTATCTTGAATTTAATGACGAAATAAAAGGTACTGTTGATTTGTCTTATTTGCGGCAGATGGGTGTTTTTGCCTGGTGGGATTTGGGTGATAATTTTTCTAAAGTTTATATAGATAATTGCGGGGCAATTGCATGGAATGAAGATCTGGATATTGATTCACTCAATTGTTATTTAAAGATAATTAACAAAACTTTTGAAGAATATGCCGGTAGTTAGTTCTTTTTTGGAATAGTAAGTTATTTCTATTTTGAAGATCACAATCCGCCTCATTTTCATGCAAAGTACAATGAATTTGAAGCCTTGATTGACATTGAAACACTGGGAATTGTAAGAGGCAATTTGCCATCAAAAGCCCATTCACTGGTGGTAGAATGGGGTTCAAAACATAAAACAGCATTAATGAATGATTGGGAATTGGCAAAGGCTAATAAGCAGCCCGAAAAAATAGAACCACTAAAATAAATGGGTATCACCAACGCAATGTTAAAAGTAAAAGAGCACCGCAAATCTGTAAAGACAGTAGCGGTGAATTTTTTAATTGATAGTGGTGCAGTGTACAGTTTGGTTCCCGGCAAAATTTTAGATGAGCTGGATATAGAACCCTACAAAGAAATGAGCTTTTCACTGGCAGACGGTACAGTTTTAAAAAGAAAAGTTTGCTCCGCTTATTTCGAATACGAAGGTGAAGGAGGATCGGCACCAGTAGTTTATGGAGAAGAAGGTGATGAACCATTGCTGGGTGCAACAACATTGGAATCGCTAGGATTGGTATTAAATCCATTTACAAGAACCTTGCATCCAATGAGAATGTTGATGGCAAATTTGAAATAAAATGAAGTTCTTTTTAATAATACTATTTTCTTTGATGTTTGTTCATTCTTATACTCAAACGGATGAGGAAAAACTTGTAAAAACAGTGAAAGATTTTCATCTGGCAATGGTCAGTAAAAATACAGTTTCTATTAACCAGCAAACAGACAAAGCTTTGAGTTACGGACATAGTAATGGTTGGGTAGAAACAAAGGCTGAAGTCATTAAAAATTTAGAAACAGGATATATAATTTATGAGGCTATAAAGGAAGACAGCATTACAGTTACAATAAATGCGGATATGGCCAATGTTCGTTTTTTAGCAGCTATTACTGCAACATTAAAAGGAACAACTAGTAATTTTAAATTAAGAGTCCTGGAAGTTTGGGTGAAGAAAAGTAAAAGGTGGGTGTTGTTTGCAAGGCAGGCGGTGAGGGGATAGATCCATTATAAAAAGTTGAATTAAGTAGAACATTTGCAGAGGGCTATGCCACAAAAATTTTAATAAAGATTAATTGTTGGTAACAAAAAAATAAAAATTTGCGGAAAGCAAATTAGGAAATATGAGCAAAAAATTATTATTAGCAAACGCAAATGTTCCGGGCATTAGAAGCTACGAAGTGTATCGCCGGGAAGGTGGTTACCGCAGTGTGGAAAAGGCATTAAAAATGACGCCGGCAGATATTGTGGAGGAAGTAAAAAAGAGTGGTCTGCGTGGTCGTGGTGGTGCCGGATTTCCTACCGGAATGAAATGGAGTTTTTTGGCAAAGCCGGAAGGTGTAGCCCGTTACCTGGTATGCAATGCAGATGAAAGCGAACCCGGTACTTTTAAAGACAGGTACCTGATGGAATTTATTCCTCACCTATTGATTGAAGGTATGGTAGTTGGTTCTTTTGCATTGGGTAGCAATGTTAGCTATATCTACATTCGTGGCGAGTATGCCTGGGTAACAGATATTTTGGAAGAAGCTATTAAAGATGCAAAACAACATGGTTGGTTGGGCAAAAATATCCAGGGCAGCGGATTTGATTGCGAAATATATATACAACGTGGTGCAGGCGCTTACATCTGTGGAGAAGAAACAGCATTAATAGAAAGCCTTGAAGGCAAGAGAGGTAATCCCAGAATCAAGCCACCTTTTCCAGCTATTAAAGGATTGTACGATTGCCCTACAGTGGTTAACAATGTGGAAACCATTGCAGCCATCGTTCCCATCATCAATGAAGGTGGAGAAGCGTATTCAAAAATTGGAGTGGGAAGAAGCACCGGTACCAAATTAATTTCGGCCTGCGGCAATATCAACAAGCCCGGCATTTACGAAATTGATATGACCATTTCTGTGGAAGAGTTTATTTACAGCGATGACTATTGCGGTGGCATTCCCAATGGAAAAAGATTGAAAGCCTGTATTCCGGGTGGATCATCTGTGCCCATTTTACCAGCTAATTTATTATTGACCACCGCCAAAGGCGAGAAGCGGTTGATGAATTACGAAAGCCTTAGTGATGGAGGTTTTGCCACAGGCAGCATGATGGGGAGCGGTGGATTTATTGTGTACGACGAAGACCAGTGTATTGTAAAAAATACCATGACATTAGCAAGATTCTATCACCATGAAAGTTGCGGACAATGCAGCCCATGCAGGGAAGGTACCGGCTGGATGGAAAGAATTTTGAAGAAGATAGATAGTGGCAAAGGCGAGATGAAAGATATTGATTTGTTATGGGATATCCAACGTAAAATTGAGGGTAACACAATTTGTCCGTTGGGAGATGCAGCAGCATGGCCGGTAGCAGCCGCCATCAGACATTTCAGGGATGAATTTGAATGGCATATCTTAAACCCGGAAGAATGTTTACAAAGGAATTATGGATTGGCGCATTATGCTGATGAAATTCATGTTCCGGTAATTGCTTAGCCCCCCATCCCGAAAAGGGGAGCAATGGAGGGTTTTAATAATTTGAAACATAGGAATGAAATTTATAGATAACATAGAAATAAAAAATTTTAAATCAATACGCCATCAAAAAATTGAAGGGTGTAAGCGGGTTAATATTTTTATTGGTTATCCAAATGTTGGGAAGAGTAATATTTTGGAGGCGATTGGGCTGTTAACTTTTATTCGTAAAAAGAGACCTGTTGGATTGAAGGAATTGGTAAGGTTTGAAAGATTCACCCAAATATTTAACTATTCTAAAATTCAGGAAGAAGCTATTATTGAATTCAATGATAATTACTCTCTAAATATTAGATATGAGGACGAAGAAAGACTAAAGTTTAGGCTTATTGACAATAAAAGGAAGAACACAGCATACGACAAAAGTCTTTTTGGATTGACAATAGGCAGGGGAACCCTTGGTTCGAGTTCAACTAATGATTTGGATGATTTTTCAGGACAATCAATTGAATTGCAAGATTTCAAAGTAAAACCTTACAAATTTTCTGAATCAAAAATTTTCAATAAAAATATTTCAGCTCTTGAATTAGATGTGCCATTCGGAAAAAATATGTTTGAGGTTATTATTAATAAACCTGAAATGCAAAATGAATTTTCAGAATTATTAAAGCCATATGGTTTGGGACTTGTAATTGACACATCGGAAAATGACATAAAAGTTTCACCCCAAATACAAAATGGCATAATTCATACAATTCCCATTTCATTAGTTGCTGATACTTTGATCAGGCTTGTGTTCTTCAAAACTGCGATATGTACTAATAAAGAATCAGTACTTATTTTTGAAGAACCCGAAGCTCATTTGTTTCCCAGGTATATTTCAAAACTTACCGGTGAAATTATTTTGAACGAAAATAATAATCAATATTTTATGGCTACTCACAGCCCATATGTATTGAATGATTTGATTGATGATTTAGGGTACGAAGATTTAGCTTTATTTATTGTTTCATTTGATAAAGAAAAAGGAGAAACTGTGGTACAAAGAATGACTGAACCTGAAATGAACGAGGCATACCAGTTTGGTTATGATTTTTTTATGAATATCAATAATTTTATTCAGCCCCAGCCGCATGACTAAATATGAAGAAAACTGGTGTCAACACTTTGTTACTGAATGTTATTTTGATACGGTACTTGCAAAATCACTTTTGCAAACCCAAAAGAGGTTGATTCACAAACAGGGGTGCAGTAATGTGATTAATGAATTGAATAGTAAAAGATTGAGAGAGGATTTTGCAGTTGCTTTGATTGATAAAGACAAATTTGAGCTTACTTACCTGAGAAATTGTAAAGTTATTTATAATGAAAATAAGCTGCTATTGTGGAAGCATGTGGAAAGAATGCATTTTGTAATTCAACTTAACCCACCTCTTGAGAAATGGATTATTGAAGTGCTTAATGAGAATGATCTAAACATTGAAAGTTTTGGATATTCAGTATCCTATAAAAAATTAAAAGCACAAATAAAAAATGATATTGATACCGAAAATGATGAAAAATTAAATTTGCTTGTAAATGCAATTATTAAAACAGATTGTGCTTCAATCAAAAAAATAAAATCATTTTTGCTATATTTAAAAGAAAAAAATTATCAAGCAGATATAAACACATTATTAAATGGCTGAAGAAACAAAACCAGTGCCAGCAGCAACTTTTAAAGTTACTATCGACAATATCACCATCGATGTTGCCCCAGGTACTACCGTACTAAATGCTGCGAGGCAAATTGGCGGTGATGTTACGCCGCCTGCCATGTGCTATTACAGCAAGTTGCAGGGTAGTGGCGGAAAATGCCGCACCTGTTTAGTTGAAGTTGCAGCCGGCTCTACTGCTGATCCCAGGCCAATGCCTAAACTGGTAGCAAGCTGCCGCACAACAGTAATGGATGGTATGATTGTAAAAAATATCACCAGCGACAAAGTAAAAGATGCAAGGGCAGGTGTGGTTGAATTTCTTTTATTAAATCATCCGTTAGATTGTCCTATCTGCGACCAGGCAGGCGAATGCCACCTGCAGGATCTTGGTTACAACCATGGCAAAGAAGGTACCCGTTACGAATTTAAAAGACGCACTTTCGAGAAAGAAGATATCGGCCCCTACATACAATTGCACATGACCCGTTGCATACTTTGCTACAGGTGTACTTACGTGGCTGATCAACTTACAGATAAAAGATCACATGGCATATTAGACAGGGGAGAGCATGCTGAAATATCTACCTATATTTCCAAAGCAATTGACAACGATTTTAGTGGCAATATGATTGATGTTTGCCCGGTAGGAGCTTTAACTGATAAAACTTTCCGGTTTAAAAACAGGGTATGGTTCACCAAGCCGGTAGATGCACATAGAGATTGTGAAACACCTGGTTGCTGCGGTAAAACTACCTTGTGGCTTAGGGGTGAAGAAGTATTCAGGGTTACATCACGTAAAGATGAATGGGGCGAAGTACAAAGTTTTGATGGCAAACCGGGCTGGATATGCAATACCTGCCGTTTTGATAAAAAGAAAACAAGTGATTGGGTTGTTGAAGGTCTTACCAGCATCAACAGGCACTCAGTTATTTCACAAGGCAAATATCCCGGATTAGTTATGCCAAAAGAAACTATCACCGAAGTAATGGGAGGCAGAGCTCCAAGGCTGTTAATGAATATTCATGATGAGAGTGAAGTAAACAAGCCGAATGTGCATTTAAGTGAAATCAACGGGCCGGCTAATTCAGATACTTTTAGTAATGGACAAAGTACTTGATAATGAATAAATATGAGATTATCATTTATTGGAGTAATGCAGATAATGTTTTTATTGCGGAAATACCTGAGTTGAAAGATTGTGTTGCACATGGTGAAACACAGGATGAAGCGTTGAAAGAAGTGTCTTTGGTAGTTAACGAATGGATAGAAATTGCAAAGGAAAAGAGCTGGGATATTTCAGTACCTAAAGGCAGATTAATTTACGCATAGAACACAGCTTTTATCTGCTCAGGCAAAAGAAAATTTAAATAAATCCTTAAGATGATATTACTCAATATAGACTTCGCTTTAATAGTAGAAAAACTGGTACTCATAGTAGTAGTAGTTATGTCTTCATTATTAATTGCCATGTACGCCACTTTTGGTGAACGAAAAGTAGCCGCAATTATGCAAGACAGGCGTGGACCTAACAGGGCCGGGCCTTTTGGCTTGTTACAACCTGTGGCAGATGGTATGAAATTGTTTTTTAAAGAAGAGATCATTCCTAGCTTTTCCTCTAAGTTTCTTTTTATTCTCGGCCCTTGTTTAGCAATGCTTACCGCCATGATGACTGGTGCTGTAATACCATGGGGAGATAAAGTTCATTTCTTTGGCAGGGACATTTCTTTGCAGATTGCAGATGTTAATATCGGCATATTGTATGTATTTGGTGTAGTTAGCCTGGGCGTTTATGGAATTATGATTGGCAGCTGGGCTAGTAACAATAAGTTTTCTTTAATGGGAGGTTTAAGGGCAGCTTCACAAATTATAAGTTACGAACTGGCAATGGGTATTGCATTGATAGCATTGTTGATGGTAACAGGTACGCTTAGCCTTAAAACCATGGTGGGTTTTCAAATGGATGGTTACTGGAATATTTTTAAACAACCGCTGGGGTTTATGATATTTTTAATCTGTGTTTTTGCTGAGTGTAACCGTACCCCATTCGATTTGCCGGAAGCAGAAAACGAATTGATTGGGGGTTACCATACAGAATATTCATCCATGAAACTTGGGTTTTATTTGTTTGCAGAATATATCAATATGTTTATCAGCAGCGCTGTAATGGTAAGCTTGTTTTTTGGGGGTTATGATATTCCTTTTGTAAACGATACACGCTTGGTAGAAAGTATTGGTGTAAACTGGGTTGCTTTATTACATACCTTTTCATTTTTATTTAAGGCAGCATTTTTTCTTTTCCTTTTTATGTGGGTAAGATGGACAATCCCCCGCTTTAGGTACGATCAATTAATGAACCTTGGCTGGAAGGTATTGATACCATTATCCCTTTTTAATATGCTGGTAACCGGGGCATTGATTTTGTTGCAACAAAATAACTGGCATTTTTAAATCATTCAAAATATATTTGCACAACTTTAAACCTTGGGCAGCTATCGAAATAATAAGTATGCAATCACTTACAAACAGAGCAAAAGCAGTTGACAGAAGGCCAATGAGCCTGCTCGAGAGGGCTTACCTGCCTGCAATTTTTAAAGGGATGGCCATTACATTTGGGCACATGTTTAAGAAAAGACCTACCATTAATTACCCGGAAGAAACACGACCATTCAGCCCTGTTTTCCGGGGGCTGCAAATTTTAAACAGGGATGAAGAGGGACGTGAAAACTGCACGGCTTGTGGTTTGTGTGCTGTAGCTTGTCCTGCGGAAGCCATAACCATGGAAGCTGCAGAAAGGCAACCCGGCGAAGAACATTTGTACAGAGAGGAAAAATATGCAGCCAAATTCGAGATCAATATGTTGCGTTGTATTTTCTGCGGATTGTGTGAAGAAGCTTGTCCCAAAGATGCGATATATTTAAGTGAAACGTTTGCTCCTGCCAATTTTCAGCGTAAAGGTTTTATTTATGGTAAAGATGATTTATCGATTCCTCATCCAATCACTGAAAAAGAAGCATACGATAAGGCAAGGGGAGGAAGAGTGAAAGTTAAACAGTCATAATTTTTTTAGACATTTGTAATTGAACATTCATAATTCGTAATTTAAAATGGGTATAGCTGCAATTTTATTTTGGTTTTTAAGTGCCCTTGCAATAGGCGGTGCAATAATGGTAGTTGCCAGCAAAAACCCTGTTTATAGTATACTTTATCTCATCATTACCTTCTTTGCAATTTCAGGTCATTATGTGTTGATGAATGCACAGTTTCTGGCCATTGTAAATATCATTGTTTACGCCGGAGCTATTATGGTGTTGTTTTTATTTGTCGTTATGCTGATGAATCTGAATGCGGAAAGCGAGCCTCCTCAAAAAAAGCGCTATTTGTTTTTTGCAGGGGTTATTGCAGGTTGCAGTCTAATGCTGGTTTTAGTAGCTGCTTTAAAAAGCAGTAGTACAGCAACGCAGCTGGTACAAATGGGTAGTGGTGATGTTGGCCTCATAAGCAACCTGGGCAAAGTATTGTTCACTGATTATGTTTTCCCTTTTGAAATAAGCAGCGTTTTGTTTTTGAGTGCAATGATTGGTGCTGTAGTCGTTTCAAAAAAAGAACAAGTTCATCCGGAATAGTTTGCCGTAAAGCATGCTATTGTTGATTTACTGCTGATACTATCGTTGATTTAATAAATAAGTTTAACCCTTTATATGCCTATCAATTATTACATATTCCTATCATTGGCTTTATTCTGCATTGGTATAATCGGGGTATTAACCCGCAGGAATGCAATCATTATTTTTATGTGTGTTGAGCTAATGTTGAATGCAGCTAATTTACTGTTGGTTGCTTTTTCCAAAATGCATCATCTTGCTTTAGGTGCCAACTTTCCAACATTGGCAAGCGAGGCGCAGGTTTTTGTATTTTTTATAATGGTTGTTGCAGCGGCTGAAGTTAGTGTAGGTTTGGCCATCATTGTAATGTTGTATAGAAATACCCATTCGGTAGATGTGAATTTTTTAAACAGACTGAAAAATTGATCCTTATCCCCTAAAAAGGGATTAAGGTAAACGTATAATAATTTGATGATTTTTTATTTAATTAAGAAGCTACACCTTTAAAAGTGTAGATAAAAAATCCCCCTTTAGGGGATAGGGGATAGGACGTATGAATAATTTACAAATAGTTTGGTTGATTCCTTTTCTACCATTAATTGGATTCCTGATTAATGGGCTTGGAAGAAAATCTTTATCAAAATCCTTATCAGGCATTATTGGTAGTGGGGTGATATTAGGTTCTTTTGTTTTGAGCATATGGGTATTTATGCAGGTTAAAAGCGGCAACACTTATGTAGCTCACTATTATGATTTTATCAACCTGCCATCTTTAAAAATTGGTTTTGATTTTCAAATAGACCAGCTTTCTTCTTTGTTCCTCTTAATCATCACCGGAGTTGGTTTTCTCATCCATGTCTATTCTACTTCTTACATGCATGAAGAAGAAAGTAAAGACTTTGCAAAATATTTCTCTTACCTCAACCTGTTTGTATTTTCCATGCTATTATTGGTAATGGGGGGCAACTATATCATCATGTTTATTGGCTGGGAAGGGGTTGGATTGTGTTCTTATTTACTGATTGGGTTTTGGTTTAAAAACAATGATTATAATAATGCTGCTAAAAAAGCATTCATCATGAACCGCATTGGCGACCTTGGTTTTCTGCTTGCTGTATTTTGGTTAATTGCTAAAGTTGGTACCGCAGACTATCATACTGTTTTTGAGAATGTTTCCAAATTATCTGTTACTGATATTACGGGAATTACCATGCTACTTTTTGTAGGCGCTACTGGTAAAAGTGCACAGATACCTTTATACACCTGGTTACCAGATGCGATGGCTGGCCCAACGCCGGTGAGTGCTTTAATACATGCTGCAACCATGGTTACTGCAGGTATCTACATGATTGCAAGAAGTAATCTTTTATTTACCATGGCGCCGGCCACACAAACTGTTGTGGCAATTGTTGGTTTGGCTACAGCTATCCTGGCAGCCACCATTGCACTAAAACAAAACGATATTAAAAAAGTATTAGCATACTCTACTGTTAGCCAGTTGGGATATATGTTCCTTGGCCTTGGAGTTGGTGCATACACAGGTGCAGTATTCCATGTTATGACGCATGCATTCTTTAAAGCTTTGTTGTTCCTTGGTGCTGGTAGTGTAATACATGCAATGGGTGGAGAGCAGGATATGCGTAACATGGGCGGATTAAAAAAATACATGAGCGTTACCCACATTACTTTTCTGTTGGGTTGTTTGGCCATTGCAGGTATGCCCCCGTTTTCAGGTTTCTTTAGTAAAGATGAAATTTTAGCTGCTGCATATGCTAACAACCCGGTGCTTTGGGGTATTGCTGTTTTGGGAGCATTAATGACTGCATTTTATATGTTCCGGTTATATGCAATGACTTTTTTGGGTAAATTCCGGGGCACACATACTCAGGAGCATCACCTGCATGAAAGTCCTGCTGCTATTACCATTCCACTTATTATTCTGGCCATCCTTGCTGTTGTAGGTGGCTGGGTTGGAATTCCAGAAGTTTTCATGCACGGTGGACACAGGTTGGAGGCATTTTTAGAACCCATTTTTGCAGGTAGTAATGCAATAACTACAAAGCATGAAATGTCACATATTACTGAATATGCTTTGATGGCCGTTTCTGTTGGTGGTGCTTTGGTAGCTTTATTATATGCCTGGAAAAAATTTAGTAATCCAGATAGCTATCGGGATGAAAAGACAACAACTGAAGAAACCGGCATCGGAAAAATATTAGCCAACAAATGGTATGTAGACGAATTGTATGAAACCATTATTGTAAAGCCAATGCAATCATTTGCCGGCTTCCTTAACAATACAGTTGAGCGGAAAGGCATCGATGGTTTTGTAAGTGGAATAGGCAAAGCAGTTAATTACGGCAGCCGCCAAATAAGGTTTTTACAAAGTGGCCAGGTGGGCATCTATATACTGCTGATGGTAGTGGGTATTCTAATCATGTTTATTATTCAATTTCTTAGTAAATAATCATATTAATGATCGGTAACTATATTACTATTCCGCATTTATTAATTTTTGTTCCACTGGCAGCAGGGTTAATAGCTTTTTTAATTAAGGATGAATCAAAGGTAAAAGCCTGGAGTCTTTTTGCTGCTATTGTTACCTTAGGTGTTTCTGTAGCAGGAATTTATTTTAGCAAAAACATGGATTTAAGTGGACTTACATATGGTTACGAATGGTTGAAATACCTGGGTGCAAGTTTTGCTGTAAGTTTAGATGGCGTCGGTAGAATTTTAACCTTGTTAACAGGTCTTTCATTCCCCATTATATTTATTGCAACCAATAATAGCAGCTATAAAAATCCTCATTTATTTTATGGATTGATGCTGCTTTCATTAGCTGGTTTGATGGGCGTATTTGTTGCCACAGATTGTTTGTTATTTTATTTTTTCTGGGAGTTGGCACTTATTCCTGTTTACTTTTTGTGTAGCCGCTGGGGCGGAGAAAAAAGGATACAGGCAACTTTTAAGTTTTTCATCTACACATTTGCCGGTTCGTTGCTGATGTTGATTGGTATCATCTATACCTATCTGCAAACAAGCCCAACTGCATTTGCACCACATAGTTTTGCCCTAAGTGCTTTTCAAAATGTGTTGTTACAACCAGCACAACAGCAATGGTTATTCTGGTTGTTCTTTGTAGCTTTTGCCATTAAAATGCCGATATTCCCTTTTCATACCTGGCAGCCGGATACCTATGAACAATCACCCACTGCTGTTACAATGGTATTAAGTGGCATTATGGTAAAAATGGGATTGTTTGGTGTAATACGTTGGCTGCTTCCCATCTTTCCTGCAGCAGTCCTTCAATATGACAATGTCGTGATTGGCCTATGTGTTATCGGTATTATATATGCCAGCTTAATCGCCATCAGGCAAGATGATTTAAAAAGACTGGTTGCCTATTCTTCTATTGCTCATATTGGTTTAATGTGTGCAGCACTCTTTAGTACAAAACAATTGGCCATTGAGGGTGTAATGATTCAGATGTTTAATCACGGTATTAATATTATTGGTTTGTGGATTGTAATTGAATTGATAGAAAGACAATTGGGAATCCGCAAAATATCCCAGTTGGGTGGCATTGCCAACAAAGCGCCCATACTTACCATTTCATTGGTTGTAATAGCATTGGCAAATATCGCATTACCATTAACGAATTCATTTGTCGGGGAATTTTTGATGTTTGCAGGATTGTACCAGTTTAATGTTTGGTACACTGTTGTAGCAGGAATCAGCATTATACTTGCAGCAATTTATACATTGAATATGGTTCAAAAAGTATTTTATGGTGAGGTAAATACTTTAACTGTTGCTACAAAAGAAATTACATTTAGTGAAAAAGCAATTTTGGCTGTGGTAATTGTAGCAATTTTTATAGTGGGATTATTTCCACAGCCGTTGCTGCAACTTACAAGCGATTCAGTTGCATTCTTAATGACAAAATTTAAATAAAATACAAATTATCAGCCATAAGCCACCAGTAATATGAACGCAATTATTTTAACAGCTATTTGGGGTATCGTCATGATGTTTGGAGGTGTTTTCTTCAAAAGAAAAAGTACGCCTAAATATTGGGCCATTGCTGGTTTGGTTCTGGTTTTTTTATCTAATGGCTATGAATTATTAAATGGCGTTCCTTTCTTTGAAATTGACGTTAAAAATCTGCTTCACTTCAATAGTTTCAATCTTACTTTTATTGCTGTAGCATTGTTTTGTACACTGCTTTTTTTTCTGCTGAATGGCAGGGATATTGAAAAAGTTGGAGAGAATGTTTCAGAATATTTTGCCTTATTGTTTTTTGTATTGTGTGGTGTTGCTATAGCCGCCAGTTTTAACTCATTGCTTACCTTGTTTCTGGGGATTGAAATTTTGTCTATCCCATTATATATTCTTACAGGCAGCGATAAACGCAATCTTAAAAGCAACGAAGCGGCCTTAAAATATTTTTTAATGGGAGCTTTCTCAACAGGTATTATGCTGATGGGGATTGCATTCGTTTATGGTGGAAATACAAATGGCTCCTTTCTTATTGATAATATTAATTTAGGCGAAGGAGTTATGCCGCCGATGATTGCAATTGGGTTGGTATTTTTATTAATTGCAATGTCATTCAAAGTATCAGCTGCGCCTTTTCATTTCTGGACGCCGGATGTTTACGATGGAGCACCAACAGTATTTACCTCCTTTATGGCAACCATTGTAAAGGCTGCTGGTTTTATAGCATTCATACGTTTGTTTGATAATGCTTTTGGAAAAACTCAGGCTCAATGGCAAACACTGATTGTAGTTATCACCGCGGCCACTTTATTAATTGGTAACCTAACAGCAGTATTCCAGCAAAGTGTAAAGCGCATGCTTGCTTACTCCAGCATTGCCCAGGCAGGCTTTATGTTATTGGCCATTTTTGCGTTAAACGATTATGCCAAAGAGGGTTTAATTTTATATACCGCAGCTTATAGCCTGGCGACTATTGGTATTTTTGCAATTCTAATTAAGATGAATGACTATACTATTGATGGGTTTAATGGTTTAGCAAAGGAATATCCTGCAATTGCTGTTTGTGCTACGATATTCTTATTGTCATTAACTGGCATACCATTAACCGCCGGTTTTCAAAGTAAATTTTATATGTTATTGGCAGCCCTAAAAAACGGACAACAAAGTTGGCTGGTTATTTTCGCAGTATTAATGGCAGCAGTTAGTGCTTACTATTATTTTAAAATAATTCAGGCGATGTTTTTTAAAGAAAGCAACCAGCAAAACGGAGCGCCGGCAATAATGGTTGAAGAAATAAAACCTGCATTCAGCTATCTCTTATATTTTACAGCCCTGTTGATTGTTGCACTTGGATTATTTCCAAATCTATTAACTACCTGGTTGTATTATTAGGGCCCACATATCAAAGCGGAAGATTGCATTCATCCTTTTAAATTGTTGACCTTTACAAATAATTCGGTTGAAGCCTAACTTATAACTTAGCAATTATTTTTATAGGTGTTATTAATAGTTTGTTATTAGGTGTTCATCTAACCTGCTAAACTACTAAACCCTCTAAACATAGATGGGGGAGTTACTTTAATACCACTTACTTACTAAACCATTAATTTGCCATTCATAAATAAACACGGTATAAATAATTATTCCCGTTTAACTTTATACAACATATAGATTGCATGAAGACACTTGACTCACTTTCCCTTTCTTACAATACGATAAAAAGTAATCGGTTACGTACAGCAATCACGGTTATTATTATTGCGTTGGGCATTATGGCATTGATTGCAATAATAACCGCTGTGGAAGCGGTAAACCAAAGCCTCACCAAAAGTTTTTCTACCATGGGGGCCAATGCTTTCAGCCTTCGGTTTAAAGAAAGATCCGTTAGGTTTGGCGGCGGGCCTGGTAGAGGGGATACTAAAAAAGTTAACCGCAATACCTTAGTAAAAAAATCAAGCGAAGGCAAACCAATTACTTTTGAAGAAGCCAGAGGCTTTAAAGAACGCTACAATTTTCCGGCAACTGTTGGTATAGCCCTTTCTGGCCCCAGCGGGGTTATAGTAAATACAGATAGTAAAAAGACAAGTCCTGATGTAAGAGTTACAGGTGGCGATGAAAACTATCTTGCATTAAATGGGTATGAGCTTGCCTATGGCAGAGATTTTAATGAGCTTGATGTGGAAAGTGGTAACAGTGTTTGTATTATAGGTACTGTGATTGCGCAAAAATTGTATGGCGATAATTTTGATAAAGCAATTGATAAAATTATTAGTGTAGCAAATAATAAATACCGGGTTATTGGTATACTAAAAGACAAAGGAAGTAGTGCATTTATGAATGCAGATAAAGTAGTAATAACTACTTATAATAACATAAGACGCATTTATGGTTCCGAGGGAAAATCTTACAATATTGCTGTAATGGTAAATGATTTAAAGATGATGGATGTAGCCATAGGCGAGGCGCAAGGTGCTTTTAGGCCTGTAAGAAAACTCGATATAAAAGAAGAGGATAATTTTTATGTTGATAAAAGCGATAGTATAGCTCAGTCATTAATGAAGAATCTTGGCTTTCTAAAATACGCCACGCTTGCAATTGCTTTAATTACCCTTATTGGGGCAGCTATCGGTTTAATGAACATTATGTTAGTTGCCGTAAATGAACGTACCAAAGAAATAGGATTGATTAAATCTTTAGGAGGCAAAGCTGGTGAAATAAGAGCTCAATTTTTATGGGAGTCAATTCTTATTAGTTTAATGGGAGCTTTAGTGGGAATAATTGCAGGTATTCTTTTTGGTAATATTGTAGCAGTTTTATTAAAAACAGGATTCGTAATACCATGGGCATGGGTTATTGCAGGCGTTTTGGTATGTTCATTGGTAGGGCTTATTGCAGGCCTTTATCCAGCATTTAAAGCAGCCAAACTAGATCCGATAGTAGCGCTGCGTTATGAATAGTAGTACTCAAATTATGAGATATTTTTATCAATAGAAACTGCAAACGGTTACGCTGTAAAAAGTTTAAAAAAAAATACAGGGTTTTTTCATTACTTCAATTTATTCATTATCTTGTGCTTCATCGGTAATAATTTTTCTCCAAAATTTTATTGATGGTATATATGTTTCTCATATCATTGTATACTAATAAAAGCAACTAAACATTTTTTAATTTAAATCACAAAAAAAATCTGAACGTCATGGCAGAAACAAAATCAACTGCAACTGTAAAACCATCTACATCGGTACAGGCAAAAAAGTCAGGCAATGCAATTTCATTGCTGGCTCCCGTTATTTGTATTATAGCAGGCTATATAATCTGGCGGTTTGTATTGGGGAACCCCACCGGATTTACCAAACCAGGAACAGGATGGTTCTGGCCAACACATGATGGCCCCAAAAGTGCATTGAATAAAATTTATTTGGGTGGAATCATTGTTCCAGTTCTTTTGGGCACATTTTTAACCATGATTACTTTTGTGATCGAACGTTTTTTAACAATCAGTAAAGCTACCGGTACTGGAAGCAATGCAGATTTTATCCGTAAAGTTCAATATCAACTGGCAAACAAAAATGTAGATGCCGCCATTGCTGAATGTGATAAGCAAAAAGGTAGTGTTGGTAATGTAATGAAGGCAGGCCTGCATCGTTACAAAGAAATGATTACCAACAATGAATTATCTACTGAGCAAAAAGTATTGGCTATTCAAAAAGAAGTTGAAGAGGCTACATCATTGGAATTGCCTATGTTGGAGAAAAACCTTGTGTTTTTATCTACCATAGCATCAGTTGCAACCTTACTTGGATTGTTGGGTACGGTATTAGGTATGATACGATCTTTCTCTGCCTTGGGTGAAGGTGAAGGCGGTGGTGATGCAGCACAAAAATTGTCAGTAGGTATTTCCGAAGCGTTGTATAATACTGCATTGGGAATTGGTACTTCAGCGTTTGCCATTATTTTCTACAATATTTTTACTACAAAAATTGATGGCATCACTTATGGTATTGATGAAAGCGGCTTTACGTTAACACAAAGTTTTGCGTCGTTGTACAAATAATTTTTTGATGCTGTATGGAATCAACAAAATATTGAATCTTTACAATAAATAATAACCAATATGGGAAGAGCGAAATTACCTCGTAAGAGTACAAATATCGACATGACGGCAATGTGTGATGTTGCTTTCTTATTATTGTCTTTCTTCATTTTGGCAACTAAGCAGAAGCCACCTGAAGCAGTTACGGTTATGCCACCTACATCGGTATCTTCTAAAGCTGCTCCGGAAAAATCGATACTGATTACTTTAACCAAAGAAGGTAAATGTTTTTTGTTACTCGGTGATGATACAAAAAAGAAAGATATATTAAAAGACATCAATACTACCAAAGGCCTGGGCCTTTCTGAACAGGAGCTTAATAAGTTTGCAAAATTAAGTTTCATTGGAATGCCACTAGGACAGGTAAAAAGTGCATTGGCATTGGAGCAGATGCCACCTGCTGATGAATTGTTAGGTATTCCTATTCAGGATAGTTCCAACAATGAAATGGTAGACTGGCTTAGAAGTATTACCAATGTGTATGCTGGTGGAGATCAAAAAGTTTTAGAAGATATGATTCTTATTAAAGGAGATAATCTGGCTAAATATCCCGCTTTCAAAAACATTAAATTCGCACTAAAAAAGAACAACCTGTTTAAGTTCAAAGTTGTTACTAACAGCGAAACGGTTCCAAGTGGTTCTGAGTTGTATATTAAGAATAAAGAATTATTGGACAAGAAATAAATTATAAACACTAAAACATATTTTTTATGGCAGAAATGGACACCTCGTCGGGTGGCGGACATAAGAAAGGGCCAGGCGTAAAAAAAAGTAAAAAGATGTCTACCCGGGTTGATTTAACCCCAATGGTTGATCTTGGTTTTTTGCTTATCACATTCTTTGTGTTTACTACTACTATGAGTAAGCCAACTGCAATGAATATGAATGAGCCAAAAGATGATCCGGATCAGCAGTTAAAGGTAAAACAATCGGGTGCCATGACTATCCTTTTGGGGAGCGATGACCAGGTTTATTACTATATGGGAGAGTTGTCAGCTGATAATGCTTCGCAACAATTTAAAAGCACTAATTTTAAAGATATCCGTTCGGTGATATTGGATAAAAAGAAAGCTACGCCCATTGGTGATTTAATGTATATCATCAAATCTGATAAGGATGCTACTTTTAAAAATGCAATTGACATTCTGGATGAAATGGCTATTAATGATGTACCACCAGGTCACTATGCTGAAGTAGATATGAGTCCGACAGAAGAGCAGCTCATTAAATTGACTGAGCAGGCCAACGGAATTAAATAAATAGTTTATGGAATTGAGTTAATTCCTGCATCTAAACAAACAAAGCATTCAGAAATGGAAACAAATAAAATCTTAAACGCAGATATTCTTGATATCATCTTTGATGGTAAGAATAAGCAGTATGGTGCGTACGACCTTCGTAAGACGTACAACAGCAGGCTTAAAAAAGCACTTTTGCTAACCGCAGCTTTTGCTTTGGTTATTTTCCTTAGCTCTGTTTTTGCAAATATCATTGGTAAAAAAGAAGTTGCTAAATTGGATGTGATAGATACACAAATGGCAGAAATTAAAAAG
>Ga0163154_10001089_pt1 | contig 42260 bp, 37 predicted proteins | sample OliLakLV19MP9P1_FD_148649 | JGI IMG/M metagenome (GOLD analysis project Ga0163154, IMG submission 148649) | Freshwater microbial mat bacterial communities from Lake Vanda, McMurdo Dry Valleys, Antarctica - Oligotrophic Lake LV.19.MP9.P1 | ecosystem: Environmental > Aquatic > Freshwater > Lake >... | reverse complement strand
AAGGTTTAGCCGAAGGTGAACTGACAGCTCACAAAAAAACACTTTTGGTATGTTATCTGAAGGTCTGTCTATTGAGGCTGTAGTCCGCATTACCAAACTTCCTACCGCGACCATTCAAGCATGGCAACAAGAATGGAAAGCGCAACAAGCCTAAAAAAAGCCCTGCAAATGTGGGGCTTTTGCTTTTTTTAATCTGTATAGGTAGTTGTATAAGCGTGTATAGGCGTGTATAGTTGGGGTGAATGTAATTTTGCAGTGTTAAAACAGTAATTCACTATACAAATTTCATGAAAAATAATACGCTTATCATTGCGAGCTTCGCGCTCCTCTCTATGGCTTCTTGCGCTCCTGTCATGACTGCCAGCACCACCAAAACGTTAGACATCTATGGCGCAGGTGTAGTTCAGAAGCCAGTCATTGCTGACATGGACGTTAAAATCACAAAAATCACAGGTACAGCCACAGGCGGTGCGGCTAATTTGGAAGCACTCAAAGCAGAAGCTGTAACCAACGCCCTCAAAGAGGCAAAGGCAGACGTGCTTATAGAGCCGCAATATGACACGCAAGCGAAAGGTATGAAAGCGACAGTAACTGTAACGGGCTATCCCGCAACTTACACTGGCTTTCATCAAATCACAAAAGAAGAGATTCCATTGTTGGAAGCGGGTGTATTGCAGGCTGCAAAAACAAATGACCCTGCAGTAGCTCCGAAAAAGAAAAAGATTTTGGGAATTTTCTAAAAATGTCTTCTGAACCTATGGAGTCCAAGAAATTTCATAGGTTTTGAATCTATCGTATTAGTTTCACTTACCTCATTTTCCTTTTTGTGCTATGTATCAAATGCTTAACACTATCAAAACCCTCACCAAAAGACAATTAGAAGTCGTAACGCTTCTTGCCTGCGATTACAGCATTGTTGAGATTAGCAAAAACTTAGCCATCGCTCCCAATACAGTTGAGCGTCATTTGGAAGGCGCGAAAGAAGCTATCTTAGGCAAAGATAGATGTAGCCTTGTGATTTACTTCTATCAAAACGTTGCAATATTCGCAGGTGTGATGGATTCTTTGAAAACTCGAACAAAAACATAGGCGAGTGGTATAGAATACCAAGTCGGTTGGAATTAGTTCGTTTAATTTTCTGCCTTTTCAGGTGTTAGAAAAGTGCAGGCAAGCTATTTATTTTCAAGACACCTGCGCAGGCAAGTGGCATATATTTTTAAGCATATAAGACAACCTAACCAACAACAGACAACTTTTGCGCGGAGTTAGGCAAAGCCAACCCAGTTTTTCTAAACTCCAATAATGACACAAGCCCATTGTACCATAAAATGCTTACAACTTATCGTTCGTATTTACCTTTAAATTTCTCGTAGAGCTGTTTGTGTTTATCATTCAAATCAACTTTGCGTCCTTGTATGTAGGCAAGGGTTACATTGTTTGTACGCATATCAAGTATGTCGCCTTTTGATACCACAAGCGTTGCTTGTTTGCCTTTTTCTATTGTTCCGACAAGATTATCTATGCCTAATATTTTAGCGGTATTGATAGTTACAGTTTTCAATGCTTCTTCGGGAGTAAGTCCATACGCTGCTGCTGTGCCTGCGAGAAAAGGCAAGTTGCGCGCACTCATAGGCTCAGTATCGTTGGTGTCATAGCCTAAACCTACCAAAATACCTGCTTTTTGTAGTAAATATGGCAACTGATAAGGCAGCCAAATAGCTTCTTCTTTTTTGTAAGGTATGCGGTGAATACGTTCAAGGATAACGGGGATTTGGTTTTCGCGCAAAAAATCTACTATTTCAATCGCTTCTGCACCGCCTACGACAACTATTTTTTTTACTTGGTGCTTTTGCGCAAATTGTATGCTTTCTATGATTTCTTTGCTAAAATCCACATGGATAAACAAGGATTTTGAACCATCAAATAATCCACGCATAGCGTCAAACTTTAGGTTTTTTGTAGCTGGAGTGCTTTGCGTGTAGGCAAGGGCTTGTTTAAATACGTTTTCTAATTCTTGGATAGTTTCGCCTCGCGTTTCGTTTTTTTGCATTTGTCCGGGTGTAGCAGAAAAGAATCCTCCAAAGGTAAACATTGGCACCCAGTTCATGTGTAAGGCATCATCAGCTTTTAGCGTAGCGTCTTCCCAATTCCAACCGTCCATGTGCATTACAGCTGAAGTACCCGAAATAAGTCCGCCGCGTGGGCAAGGTTGCAGTATCAAAGTGCCGTTAGAACGTGTGGTAGGCAAGAGTTCTGAGTCAGTATTAAATGCGATTTGAGTGCGGACATTCGGGTTGAACTCGCCTGTTTCTGCATAATCGAGTGTGGAACGAATTTGAGCTATTTCGTTCAATCCTACTGCCGTACAAGGCAATATAAGCGAAGGATAGACATGTTGCCCATCTAAAGGCACAATTTCCGCACCGTCTAAAGGCACTTGGCTGCCTACTGCTGTGATGACACCGTTTTCAAAACGCAAGGAAGCATTTTGCAATACTTCACCTGTAGCAAGGTGCAGTACGCCGTTTTGCAAAACTATAGGTTTTGTTTGTGGCTTGGCAGGCGTTTGGGCTTGTATGGTAAGGATAGCAAACGAAAATAGAAAAGTAAACACTAATGTTTTCATGGATATGGCGAATAAAATTCTTAGTAATGGCAAATTTCGGTAAAACATGTTGATATTTTGCTTTCGCAATATAAATACTTCAAAAGATTAGGCAGGCTTTTTTCACTTGGTGAGATGCCAAAGATTTGTCGGAGAGGCATAAAAACAAGCCTTGCCTACGAAAAGCTACGCCAGTGCTTATTTTGGGTGGATTACTCAAACAAGCCTTTCATTTTGTCGAATATAAATCCTAAATGTTTGTAGGCTTTTTCTGTAGCTTCTCGCCCGCGTGAGGTGCGTTTTATGAATCCTTCTTTGATAAGAAATGGCTCATAAACCTCCTCTATTGTTTCGGCTTCTTCACCACAAGCAGTAGCTATAGTAGAGATACCAACGGGACCGCCTCCAAATTTTTGTATAATGGTAGAAAGAATCCGGTTGTCCATCTCGTCCAATCCATATTCATCTACTTCGAGTGCGTTGAGTGCCGTTTCAGCAATTTCTTTTGTAATATGTCCATCGCCTTGCACTTGTGCAAAATCGCGGGTTCGCCTAAGCAAATTATTTGAAATACGAGGCGTACCTCTGCTGCGTCTTGCTATTTCGTAAGCGGCTTCGTGGTCTATGGGGGTTTTCAGAATTTCACAAGAGCGTTTTACAATATCACATAACAGCTCCGCATCATAATAATCGAGGCGTGCATTGATGCCAAACCTTGCACGCAAAGGCGCAGTAAGCAAGCCTGCGCGTGTGGTAGCACCTATGAGCGTAAAAGGGCTAAGTGTAAGTTGAATAGTACGGGCATTGGGTCCCGAATCCAACATAATATCTATGCGGTAATCCTCCATAGCAGAATACAAATATTCTTCTACGATAGGATTCAATCGGTGTATTTCGTCAATAAACAATACATCATTTGTTTGTAAATTGGTAAGCAGGCCTGCGAGGTCGCTTGGCTTATCCAATACAGGTCCCGATGTGATTTTGAGGCTTGTGCCTAATTCGTTTGCTATGATATTAGAGAGCGTGGTTTTTCCTAAACCGGGTGGTCCGTGCAGAAGCACGTGGTCGAGAGCTTCTTTTCGTTTTTTAGCGGCTTGAACAAATACCTTAAGGTTAGAAACAATCTTATCTTGCCCTGCAAAGTCATTAAAACTTAGAGGGCGCAGGGCTTTATCAATGGCTTGTTCAGCTTCATTTTGGGTTTCCCTATCGCCTTTTAGGTAATCTTTCATAATTGTAATGGTTATGGGTGGGCTATCCCAAGTATGGTTTATATTCTACTGGCACTTGAAAATCATCAATCAGGTCTTTAAAATTGATGTCATCTTCATCAATTCCTTCTTCAGCATCATAATACCAAATAATACTCACTTGATGCTCACCAACATAAATGCGGTTCAAGATACTTACCATTTCTAAAAGGAAGCCACGTGAGGCAGTATTAAAAAAATTTATCTTGCTCGTAAAGCTAGTTGTTTTGGTTTTATCGTGTGCATATTCGGTATTGCTATATGCATCTACCCACGTTACAAGGCGTTTATAAAACTCAGGGGCATCTTCAGGAAAGGACTCACCACGCATAGTGAGCAAACCATCTCGAAACTGAACCTCGGGCGTTGTTTTGGTACTTTTGATAGAAAGCGGATCGATAGACATAAGCATATGCGCAATATAAGCAATGTAAAATTAGTAATTTTGTAATTTTGTAATTACATAGCAAAAATAGCTATTTTGTTAGATGTTTGTAGCTAATAACCCAACAAAAACTATTTTATTTTATTTAACAATTAAAATATAGGAGCGAAAGTTAAATAAATTGGTAGTTTTAGGACTTACGCGGTGTTCAAGAACAGACAAAAAAACAAACATTGCGCCCATCTGTACCACACGCGGCTCGCATGTGCGCCGCAGGCAAGGATTTTTATAGAAAGAACTTTGAACACGCGGGCCGCGTGTGGTACATTGTGTAAGTCCTAAAATACCATGTTATTTAATTTCCATTACATAGCATGTAAAAGTCCAAAAAACTTAGCATATTTGCAGTTCCAAACTTTGACTATGCAAGTATTATTAGCACTTATTAGGCAATATCGTGTGTTTTTGCTGTTTCTCTTTTTAGAAAGCATCAGTTTTTGGATGATTGTGCAAGCAAATCATTACCAAAACGCTGTATTTCTCAACTCTTCTGACCGTTATGTAGGCACTATGTTACAGTTCACAAGTGATATTGGCGGATATTTTCGTTTGGGTTCAGTGAATCGCAAACTTGCGCAAGAGAATATCCGTTTGCGCAAAACAGTAGATGAACTTACGCAAAAAGTAAAGAAAACAAATATTGAACAAATTGTTGATTCTATCATAGTCCGCCAATACGACTACTTACTTGCCGAAGTAGTGAACAATTCAACCCACAAAAGCAAAAACTACATCACTATCAACAAAGGAAGCAAAGATGGACTTGCTAAAGACATGGCTGTTATCTCGCCTACAGGCGTTGTGGGGCATATCACAGTGGTAAATAGGAATTTCTCATCAGTTGTATCGCTCTTGCACAGCAAAACAGAAATGTCTGCCCAAATCAAAAGGAATGGCGAACTTGGGACTATCAAATGGAATGGTAAAACGCCTAAATTCGCACAACTGCACAATATCCCTACCCACGTAAAAGTTCAAGTAGGTGATACAATATGCACTTCAGGCTACAATGGCATTTTCCCGCCACGCATTACGGTTGGAGTAGTCCGAAAAATACGCCAAAAACCTGAACAAACACAATACGAACTCGATATAGAACTCTCTACCCGATTCAATAGCATTGATTTTGTATATGTGGTTAAAAACATATTGAAGATAGAGCAAGATTCGTTACAAATGGGCGTTTTTTCCGATATTGATGAATAGCGTAACTTACCTGCCTATTTTTTATTAGGTATAAGTTTAAAATAACCGGTACTCTGACAAATTTTGTGTTGAACCACACGGAAACATAGAGAACATAGCCCGAAACACTGTGTGCCATATCTTTCTAGGTGGTTTATACCTTGCCCCACTAAAATTGTCGGAGCACCAAATAACCTGACATTTTCTATATATTATGGGGGTTTTGTAACACAGATAGCTCGTCTGTGGTACATTTTTGCAAGCACTAACAATGTCAAGTTATTAAAAAAAGGGCAGGCAAGCTGTTTATTTCATGCACATTCCGCTACGGCACTTTCGGGAGTAAAGTTTAGAAAAGCAAAAACACCTTGCCTGCCCACAACATTAATGGCACTGATATAGGTGTGATGCTCAAACGGCTGAAAGGACAAAAAACAGGTGTTTTTTCTAGCCTAATTATCCAATTGCATGTGGAGAACGAATAACGTTGTACATATTGTGCATAATTTGCATGTGCGGAGCCGTAAGCACTGCTAGACCAAGAAAGACATAGACAATCATTGAATTATTATTAACAAACATAAAGCCAGCCAAGCCAAATATGACTACTCCAACAATGGCAAGTATGCTATACAACCCGATTTGTTGGGCGATAAGTGCTATTGTAAATAAACCGTCTTTACGTAAATAACCCACGATGTAGGAGAGCGACAATATCGAGTGCCACACAATAAAATAAAACGTAAAACCTAATAACATAGGCAGATTGAATAGGACAAACAAAATGAAGACAAATTGAACCAGAAAAAGCCCTTGATTATATTGAATTAAACAATTTTTGGCAAAATAAAAACTAATACTTATGACGAACGACAGCCCACAAAACAATAAAATATGGTACCGATTTTGCCCAAGAAAATCAATGAATGCTCCATACTTTCCGCTTGCATCAAATAGCTGAAATAGTGGCTTCACCTCCTCAAAATGATTGAGTAAAATCACACTCAATATGACAAATCCGTAAGTAAGCAACAAAATTTTTCCAGAAAGTGTATTGGTTTTGAACTGGTGCAAATCAGTCTCGCCAAAATGATATGCTGCAAAGAATACAAATAATAAAATTCCAATGAAGGGTGAAAACCAAAGCACGGCAGCGAATAAAACCAATCGCCCTAAATAATTACTGAAAAAATGAAGGTTAGAAAAAATTTTTTTTCCATCAACTGCATTTTGACTCGCAACCAACAAATCAGCCGCTCCATGTGGCACACCAAGTAGGACAATCCCGACTAAGAAAAAAATGAATTGTGATTGGGTTGAAATCGCCTGAATGTATTGATGAATAATCAGTAATAAAAGCCCCATTAGCAAGAGTACAAATTTTAGCATATTTATTGATACAATTAATCTATGAGCAATAAATAATAACGGCTTATTAAAAAGGAGAGACCTGACGCTCTCCCCTTTCCAAACTTAAATTATACCTCAAAATTAGGCATTTGTGTAGTTGTTTCTTTCTTTGGAAGCTACTGCCAAGCCGTAAATTACCAGACCAAAACCAATTTTATTGATGGCATCACCAATATTATAAATCAAGTCCATGTTTTTTACAGCAATTACTCCACGCAGCCAACCGTCTGTTTCGATTGCCATATAACCAATCGGATAAATAGCCCAACCAACCAATACAAACCAGCACAAGGTATTGAAGGCTTGCAATAAAATGGGGTCTTTTGAGCTTGAAGCCAATTTGCGGGCTTCACCCAACCAGATTTCATACAAAATTCCTACGTAACCAACTGTAGAGATTGCACCCCACAAGGCACTGTTTTCACGGAAGGCGGTTTCGCCTAAATAACCCGTTACGAGCATCCAGAGTGAGTAGAAAATCATTTTCCACAAAAGCCCGATTTTTGCGCCAAAGGCTTTCAAAATCAAATAGAACTCTACGCACATCAAAGGAACAGTCAAAATCCAATCAATGTAACGGAATGCGGTTGGAGAGGTCTTAGTCGCCAACCAATAATCGCGCATGTACCAATAATGTGCAGCAGCAATCATGGTGATTAGACCTGAGATCAAGACCGAAGTTTTCCACTTACCTTCCATTCTCGACATCTCGAAGAAAAAGAAAACTGAAGCGGCAAACATCGCCATAAACCCAATGAAGAAGGTGAAGCCTACATAATCGTCGGCTTTCAAGGCATTAGGATCTACCAGGAGAATTAAGTTGAGATAGTTTAACATACTTTTAAAAGTTTAATTTTTTAAAGATTTTATATTGTATCTTTAATACTCTCATAAAATCATTTGAGTATTGATTATGTTTAACTTAAAGGGCAAATTCTTAAACAAAATAATAATTTATACTGATTCTAAATAAATTAGGGTTTTTTTTCTATCATTTTCCATTGTATGACAAGTATTCAAAACAAAAAGCTAAAAGCTAAATAAATGAGGTGTAAGTGTTTGACAATCAATATTTTATTTATTTTTAGCGTCTGAGTAAAATAGGGTTTCGTGAAAGATGATACAAGAGGTATATTTGGTGCTCCGACAATTTTAGTGGCGCAAGGTATAAACCACATAGAAAGATATGGCACACAGTGTTTCGGGCTATGTTCTCTATGTTTCTATGTGGTTCAACACAAAATTTGTGTGAGTACTAAATTTTAAGAAATACAAGCCAGCCAAAAATTCCGTTTTTTTGAAACTAAAACACCTTTTCGCTTGTTAGGTCTTTGTGCAAAATAAAAAAACTTCTTGGCTCACGCGCCTACAAAATCGTTGGAAACTTGACAGCTTATGGCAAGTATTGCTTGTCTTGTTGGTATTTTCCTGTACAGGCTTCACTATATTATACATCAAACAGCCTGTTTTTTGGTTGTTAGGCATCACAACAAACACGCCTTTAGTTTGGCGGATTGTTATTTACTTGCTTACCATCTTGCCTGCCTACCAAATCACACTTTTGTTTTATGGTTTTATATTTGGGCAATTCAAGTTTTTTTGGGCTTTTGAAAAAAAAATGCTCACACGTATGCGGATATTGAAAGCAAGAAAAGAATAACAAGCACACACAAACCGTGTTTTATGTGCTTGTTATTTATAGCAAAAGCTATTTTCTCTTTGCGCCAAACGTCAGAATCTCATCAATAAATTGATAAGGTTTATAGCCGTTCAAGGCACATTGATGAAAAATACAAGTGGCAGGAGTCATACCTGGCAATGAATTTACTTCTATTACAACTACTTCTACGCTATCGTCAGGCATTATGCGTACGAAGGCATCTATCCTACAATAACCCAAAACGCCCAAAATACGCGCTACGCGCCCTAATTCAGTGCGTACGAGTTGGCTAATGCGTTTATTTTCAAGCATGTCAGGCGAATAGGTTGCGGGGGTAATGTTTTGCCCTTCGCCTGCCAAAAACTTTTCTTCAAGCGATAATACATCACCTGTAGCAAGTGCTTCTGAAGGCTCAAATACTTCGTAACTTACCTGCCTATCTGTATCTAGATGCGTAAGCATGCCGCCTGTTATTTCCATAAAAAGTTTTGCTCCTTTTGCTTCTATCAGCTCCTCGAGTAAAAAGTAGTTTTTTTGTGGAAACTCCTCGTTGGGTTTTAGCTGTAGCGTTTGTGCGGCGGTAGGCAAGAATTCAGGCGTGGAGCGAAACATCATTTCGGCAAAGGCTATCAATTCCGCTTCGTTTTTAATTTTCTTAACTGCCGAGCTACAGCCATCATCTGCAGGCTTGGTGATGAATGGATAACTAAACTTTTGCGCAATTTTATTTATGAGGGCTTGTCTATCTGCACGCCATTCTTCTTCATGCACCAGGGTGTGTTGTGCTACCAAGATGCCTTTTTCGCGCAAAATTTGGTTGGTGCGAAACTTGTCTATTGTAGTTTGCGAACTTGCTACCCCTGAACCGTTGTAGGGAAGTTCGTATTTTTCCAAAATAGCTTGTAATGCGCCGTCCTCACCGGGTCGTCCATGCAAAGCTATAAAAACAGAGTCGGCTCTGTTTTTCAAATCGGCTAATGTAAGCGGGACAGGTTGAGCGAGCATTTTGCCTGCATACTTTTGGGTAATGTCGACCAATTCTTTCCTGATTTCGTGCAATATGCGGCTACTATCGTCTTCTGCATGCGTCAATTTATGTACTATTTCGGTTGCTATGTCGTCCGCATTGTCTTTGAGCATTAAATTGATAGGCAGTTCATATAATTTGAAGTCTTCGCTATTGCCTGTCAAAAATACAGGAAAGGGCGCGTATTTGGTAGAGGAGGCAAGTTTTTCATACACATTCCTACCGCTTTCCATCGAAATATGCCTTTCAGTAGAATAGCCGCCCATTACGACTGCTACGCGCTTTTTAGGCTGTTTAACAATTTGGTTTTGAGCTATTTGGCTGTCCAGTATTTTCAATAAGAAGGGTAAATAAAGATTGTTTTTGGGCTCATTCAAACGCGCCACTATCGAAGTACGGATAATGTAGGTAAGGAATTGCGAAGCATTTAAACCGATTTCTGCCGCTTGATGAAAGAAGAAAGACGAAGGCATCATGCCTGATGTCGTATTGGGGTCATTCAAATAAATAGTGCCATCTTCCATCAAGAAGCCATCTATGCGGGCATATACTTGTGCATGGATAGTTTCAAAAAGGGCCTCGCAGGCTTTGCGTATCCGCAATACTGTAGAAGGCTTTTCTGCCATGGGCGTTATTTTTCGGCTCATACCCGGCAGGTATTTGCCTCTGTAGTCATACACATCACCGAATTTACGGATTTCCGTGGGAGGCAAGGCGATGGGGTTTATTTTGCCGTTAGCAGTTTCGTTTTGGATTACAATACAAGAAAATTCCTTGCCTGCCAAATATTGCTCAAGCAAAACTTCCTGCTCGCTACTTTCAGCCGTGAGGCGAAATATGCGGTCAGGGCAGGCAAGCATATCAAGCGTTTGGCGCAATTTTTCGGGGTGATACTGCAACATGCGCCCTGCTATTTCAGGCGAATTGGGCGAAAAGTAAGTGAGCTCCAACGGAAAGCCTACGCCTTCGCGCAAATCAGTAAGGCGTTGGAGGTAAGTCGTTTTCTCTTTGTCGGTTTTGCTTTGCCAAACATCGCTTGGCAAGTCTTCCACAAAAAAACTTTGATTCACCAATATTTCAAACTGCGCTTGGTCTGCTTCTCTCAACACTGCAACGCCTATAGATGAACCTTGGTGCGGTGCTTTGATAACCAACGGAAGCCCTAACGTGTCTTTTGCTTCTGCAAAAATAGCTTTCTTATCGCCTCCAAACCATTGCTTTTTGGTGATTTTGGACTGCACAGGACGCATAAAGCCCGCATTTTTTAGCATAATGCTTTGGGCAATTTTGCTCGAGCCTATAGCTGAAGGCAAGATGCCACAACCCGTATAAGGCACGCCATACCACGACAAAAGCCCTTGCAAACTACCATCCTCGCCATACGCGCCATGCAGCGACAAAAACGCTACATCAAACAGGCTTTTGAACTGTTCAGGATTTATTTTCTTGCCTACTTTTGAAATAATGTTTTCCACTTCCTCCTTTTTCAATGCATCCAACGACTCTATGTACACTTGGATAGCCGACGCATGTGCATTGAATTTTACAAACTCGGCAGGCGGATAAAAGTCGCGAATAGTCCCTTTATAAAGGTATTGCCAATTAAGCAAAATGAAATTGCCTAAACTATCTACAAAAACAGGCACAGCTTTAAAAATGTTTTTGTCCAAATTATCATATACGGTGCGTCCACCTGCAAACGCAACTTCGCGCTCTCGAGACTGCCCACCAAAAAAAATACCTATCCGAATCATGTGTTAAAAATTTTCTGCAAAATTAAATAGAAACTTGCGTTTATTTACATACTTTTGCAATACGTATGAAAGAACTATTGAGAAGCGACTACAATTATATGCTTTATCAAGACGGGCCGCGACTCCTGCTCTCGGTTGCCTGTGGAACAGTGGCGGTATTTGACATCACCATAGCACTTACTGCCCAAGAAACTAAATACTTTCAAACGCAAGGCGAAGAATTCCTTGTCTATTTGGCAGGCAAGGTGCAATATAACCCCGAAAATTATTTAGAAAGACGTATCTAAAACTACTACCTAAAATGAAAAAATTATTCGTATTATTTAGCTTGATGCTTGCCTGCGCCATGTATGCCCATGCGCAACCTACTAAACCATTAACAAAGATTGCTATTCAAAAAGCCATCGACACCACCAAAGTAGGCGGAGAAATATCGCTTAAATTTAACTACAAATCAACAGAAATAATAGGCGAAATAATGACAACGGCTATCGCAGAACAAAAAAACAAAGTCCGCAGGCAAGCGTCTTTACAGATTGTCCAAAATAATCCAAAAGATTTGAAGGCAAACCTCGAAATGTACACCTTGGCAAACGACACAGCAACCGCAAACTATTATAAGCGTATCTGCTATGCACTTTTAGAAGCGGCATTGCAAGCAAACCCCACAAATGGCGAGCTACATTTTGAAATGGGCAAACTCTTGCAAACGGAATTCAAATTTCAAGAGGCATTTACTGCCTACTCGAATGCCCAAAAATATATGCCCGACAGTGCCAAAGTTTATCTGAAAGGAGGCGAGCTGTATTTTTATTACCAACAATACAACGAAGCAGAAGCCTATTTTACAGAAGCATTGAACCGCGATGCAAGTTTGTTAGATGTCCATTTATTTTATGGCATTGTAGATATATTCACATCTATGACCGCGGTTTCGAAAGGCGAAAAAAATGTAGCAGACATTACACAAAAATTAACTTACATCGACCAAGCCATCGCAAAATACCCAGCAAGAAAAGATTTGCAAGACTATAAACAATATGCGAAAATGCTTTGGTATTTTTACAATGGCTTTATGGCAGGTATATCCGACTTCAAACAAGAGGACCTTGACAAGAAATTTAAAGTCGCGTCTTTATTCAAACTTAATGCAACTGATTTGGCTACATTAAAAGAGCTTGAAGCCTATTTCCAGCAAATTATCGCCCAAAAACGCATTCCCAACACTTCGCTTGCCCATGAATCCATCGCCTTTATCGCACTTATACAAGACAAAGAGGCAAAAACACTGCAGTATTTTGAAAAAGTAACCAAACTCAACCCTGAAAAATCAGAAAATTATCAAAACATAGTTTTCATTTATTTGGTGCGCAAAGACTTCAAAAAAGCAGAGGCTATTTTACGGCGCAAAATGACCTACAAAGAAGATGCTACTGATTACTTATTGCTGGCTTTGATATATGAAAGACAAAAAAAATATGACAAAGCAAAAGCCTTTTGCAAAGAAGGATTGGCGAAATACCCCAGCATGGATTTAAAAGCCTTGCTTGGCATGCTGGAAGGACTGACCAACAATCACGCAGATGCCGAAAAGTATTTGCAAGAAGTCGTAGATGCCAAACCCAATGACGAAGCACTCTTATACAAGCTTGCACTTATGCAGCTTGCCCAAGAAAAATGGGCAGTAGGCTATCGTACCCTCTACCAAGCGGCTGAAAACAAAAGCGAAGCCGCGAAAGAACTATTAGTCACCTATTTTAAATATTGAGCCTTGCTCAACAGGCAGGCGAGGCTTGTTCATAGTTTTGCGTTTGTACATTACTTCGAGCATGCCGTCTTTCAATCCGAGCTTCGGCACTATCATCTTGTCTGCCTTTGCACATTCCATAGCATACAAATACAAATTTGTGGCAGGCACTATAGTATCGGCGCGGTCAGGATTTAGTTCAAGTATATTGATTTTGTCCTCAAGGCTAAAATTGTTCAAATAGTCTAATATGCGCACGATATCAGCCTGTGAAAGCATTTTGTCGTCCTCTTTGTTCAACATATTTTGCACTTTGTTGATATTGCCGCCTGTACCAACTGCTATCACTTCTTGCCCTTTGAAATAGCGTGGACAATGCTCATCAAGCCACATCTTCATTTGTAGGCGAGGTATTTTGCTATCCTCTGCTTCGCGTATAGAGCCAACAGGGAAAGAACGCGCCGCAATTTTCTTGTGTTTGTGATAAAGATTCAACTCTGTGCTACCTCCGCCTACATCAATGTGTATATAGTTTTTATCATCATCTAAACATTTGATAATGACGTGGTTAAGTATTTCCGCCTCGCGTGAGCCGTCTATAATTTCAAGCAGGATACCCGTTTCGCGTTTGAGCCAAAGGGCAGTTTCCGCGCCATTGGTAGCCTCGCGGAAAGCTGATGTAGCGAGTGCCATATAATCCTCCACTTCGTGGAGTTCCATCAGCAATTTGAATGCTTGAAATAATTTGAGTAGTTGATATTGCTTTTTTTTGCTTATCTTTTGTTTTTTGAATACATCTTTGCCCAGCCGCAACGGAAAACGTACATATTCTACGTCTTTAAAAACGGTAGGGGCAGTGGGCGTATTGGGGTGCAAGACGCTGCTGATAAGCATTCTTGCGCCATTAGAACCAATGTCAATAGCAGCGAGTTTCACAAGGAGTATGGGGTAAAATACATGACAAAGTTAAACATTTTTTAGTAATTTTGCACAATATAAATTTTTACCGCCTTTTTTTTTTGCTTTTTCTAAGTAAGTATTTTATTCATTTCTCCTCTTTCGCTATGCTTGTTACTATCCTTGTTGCCTCTTGTCAAAATAACACGATTGGATTTGAAAACCGTTTGCCATGGCACTTATCTGACGATATCAAAAATTTTCGCGCACTTACTATAGGGCATACCGTTGTCATGGGACGAAAAACCTTTGAATCCGTAGGCAAGCCACTCCCAAAACGCCATAATATTGTACTCACACAACAAAAACCTGCCCGTCCTGCAAGCGATTTGCTCACTTTTGCCGAAAATATTACAGACGCTATAGAAATAGCCAAAATGAAAGGCGAAACGGAAGCGTTTATCGTTGGCGGCGGTACTGTATATGCGCAAGTTTGGGACATAGCCGACAAACTCTGCTGGACACGTATAAAGGCCGATGTGCAAGGCGACACTTTCTTCTTGCCTCCCGATATGCAAAATTGGCGGCTAATAAGTTCGCAACATGTCGAAGCTAATCCACAAAATGACTACGCTTACGACATAGAAGTTTGGGAGAAAGATAAAAAATAGTGTGTTTTTTGTTTTTATAGCTGAAAATTTTGAAATAAATTAAAAAGTGCATGAACCAAGTATTGGTGCTCCGACAATTTTAGCGGCGCAAGGTATAAACCACATAGAAAGATATGGCACACAGTGTTTCGGGCTATATTCTCTATGTTTCTATGTGGTTCAACACAGAATTTGTCAGAGTACCAATTTAGTGAAACCATATAGGCGAAGTGTTTATGCAAACGTTTCTTATTTTTTTATTTGGTGTGTTAATTTTTTTACCTTAATTTTAGCCCGAAAATAATCATCATAAGCATACTTCTTACTTTCTTTCATGAAACCTCAAAACCGCGTCATTGTTCAAAACATCGCCCCCGAAATAGACGGAGGCAAATACGCTGCTAAACGTGTCGTTGGGCAATATATGGACGTAACAGCTGATATATTCGCCGACGGGCATGACATAATAAAGGCGGCTATTTGCTACCGCCACGAAACCGAAAAAGAGTGGCGCACAACGCCCATGAAAGACCACGTAAACGATATCTGGACAGGGCAGTTTCTTGTAGAAAAACAGGGCTATTATCATTACAAAGTGCAGGGCTGGGTTGACCACGCCGCGAATTGGCAATACGGCATCGAGAAAAAAATAAAAGATGGACAACATGTGCATGTAGAGCTTTGGGACGGCGTACAATACATCACACGCCTACAAAAAAACAAAGAGGCTAACAAAGCACACAAAGATTATTTTGTAAAACTGAGTAACCTTTTTGAAAACGCAAAAGGGGACGATGCAACCTACAAAGAAGCCGTCATAGAAGCCCTTTCTGCTACCTTGCACCAAATATTTGAAGCCTATCCTTTCCAACAATTTATCACTGAATACGACCACAATTTGCGCGTATATGTAGATAGAAAAAAAGCCAATTTTAGCAGTTGGTATGAGTTCTTTCCGCGCTCGGCTTCGCAGGAGGCAGGCAAGCATGGCACATTCAAAGATTGCGAACGCCTATTGCCACGTGTAGCCGATATGGGCTTCGATACGCTTTACTTTCCGCCCATTCACCCCATCGGCGTAGCGCACCGCAAAGGCAAAAACAACGCAACCACCGCCCAACAAGGCGAAGTCGGCTCTCCGTGGGCTATCGGAGGCAAGGAAGGCGGACACAAAGATATTCACCCCGAATTAGGCTCTTTGCAAGACTTCAAAGACCTTATAAAAGCCGCTGAAAATTACGGCATCGAGATAGCGATGGATTATGCACTCCAATGCTCGCCTGACCACCCTTACGTAAAAGAACACCCCGATTGGTTCAAATGGCGACCTGATGGCACAGTGCAATACGCCGAAAATCCACCAAAAAAATACCAAGACATCTTGCCTATCTACTTTGAAACGGCAGACTGGAAAGCCCTTTGGGACGAACTATTGAGCATCTTAATACACTGGTGCGAAGTGGGCGTAAAAATTTTTAGAGTCGACAATCCACATACGAAATCATTCGTGTTCTGGGAATGGGCTATAGCTGAAGTGAAAAAACAATATCCTGACACTTTATTCTTGGCTGAAGCATTTACACGCCCCAAAGTTACACACGAATTGGCAAAATTGGGCTACACACAGTCCTATACCTATTATACATGGCGCAATGGCAAGAAAGAGCTTATCGAATACATGAACGAGCTTGCCTACCAACCACAAAAAGATTTCTTCCGCGCCAACTTCTGGCCTAATACACCCGACATAAATCCTTACCTGCTACAGGGTGGCAATGAAGCTTTATTCCTCATTCGCTATTTTATGGCGGCTACCCTGAGTTCCAATTATGGCTTGTATGGACCCGTTTATGAGTACATGGTGCATGACGCTATGCCAGGCAAAGAAGAATACATCAACTCCGAAAAATATGATGCACAACACTGGGATTGGAACAAACAAACCAAACTCACACTACTCTTTAAATTGGTGAACAAAGCGCGTAGAGAAAATGCCGCGTTGCAAGAAACAACCAATTTCGTAAACTGCCCTGTCCAAGATGAGCAGCTTTTTGCCTACTATAAACGCAGCCAAGATGGTAAAAACCACATACTTTGTGCCGTAAATCTTGATGCGTACAACAAGCGTGGTGCAGTGTTGCAAGTGCCTATAGATAAATTGGGCGTTGGAGCAGATGAACCTTATATTGTACACGACTTACTCACAGGCAATAGCTATCAATGGCGCGGAGAACGAAATTATATACAGCTCGACCCGTATGTGTTGCCTTTCCATTTGTTCAGAATCGAAAAGCTTTCCTAAAGTTATAAAAAACAGGCTTATCAAGCGAAAACGCATTGATAAGCCTTTACCTTTAGTGGTGTAAAGCTGTGTCTATTTACAGACTCAAAGTCCGTACTACAAAAAACGATTTATATGCCTGTAGAACAGACTTTCAGTCTGTTTGGGATGTATCTTTTTGAGTATATTAGACTTCCTGCGAAAGTCCTTTTTCCTCTCTCCAAATTGAAGAGAGGGCAGGGTGTTGTGGGGTCTTTAGAAACACTTTCGCAAGAAGTACATTATTTTTTAGACAGTCCCCAACTACGCAGAAATATACTTTCATGTGGTTCAAGGACTTTCGCAAAAAGTCTAATAGCTAAACTCATCAACTTTTGCTGGTTTAAAAGGAATTCCTACATATATACCGTCTTCGCGCTCCTCGATAGGATAAGCCCGTGCAGGGCGAATATTCTTGCCTGTCATTTCATAGCCTGTTTGTGCATCAAAACAGTATTTGTGCCATACACACACGATTTCATCAAGTTCGTTTACATAGCCTTTGCTTAGTGGTATAAGTTTGTGGGGACAAGCATCTTCCAAAGCCAATAGTCCGCGTTTGGTATGCGAAATGCACACTTTTTTTAAGTCAATACGGAATGAGTAAAGCGTGTTGAGTGGTATATTTTGCGTAGCATCTTCCATAGATTCAAACAATTTATGCCATTTGTATTCAGTTTTCATATAAAGGGGTGAAAGTATAATGATGAGGTATTGTATTAAACTAATTATGGCACAAAATGTTTTACACAAGCAACATACTTAACACACCCAACAACATTACCACTTTGCAGAGTTGGCTCAAGAAGTGAAAAGTACGCTTGGTATCAGCATAATAAAGTTTGTAAAGAAAGTACAATAACAAAGGGACTTCTACTACATATAAATAAAAGGCAAAGCGTGTAGGAAAGGTTAAATAAGTAGATAGTAAAATGCCCATAAGGACCGCAAAAAATATATACACAACTTGTTTTGTGGCGCGTATGCCTATCGCTATAGGCAAGGTGCGGCAGCCAAAAGCTGAGTCGCCCCTTACGTCTTCCATATCTTTTATGATTTCGCGAATGAGGGTGATAAAAAAAGCAAATATGGCAAAAACCAAAACTAAATAAATGTTTTGAGGAAATTGTAAGGCGACTACCGCGACAGAAGTAGCACTCAATACTGCTATAGCAAGATTGCCTACCAATGCCAAGCGTTTAAGTTGATTTGAATAAAGCCAAAGCAAAAAAACACTTCCAAAATTGATTGCTGATACCAACAACGAAAGATACCACCAACTCAAGCCAATGGCTATCGCGTTGAAGGTTATATTCCAAACCATTGCCCACCGCCTTGATACGCCCTTGCCTATGATGACACGCTTGGGTTTGTTGATAGTATCTATTTTGACATCATAATAATCATTTATAATGTACCCAGAAGCCGCGATAAGTACGGTAGTGAGGGCTAATACAAACAACTGTGCATCCCGCACATGCGGCAAGCCATTGTAAAAACCCTCTTCTGTAAGGCACAGGCGTACTGCATATTGTGTAAAAACCAATATGAGCAAGTTGAAACCACGAATAAGGCGAAGGAAAGACAGCATGGGGATAAGTAATCAGGTTCAAAATTAACCTTTTTTTTTGGAATTTTATATGCTATGCGCTAACTTGCACCCTAATATGGAAATTTTACAAAAATACTTTCCCGCACTTACTCCTGAACAAACGGCACTTTTTCAACAACTTGATGCAGTGTATCAAGATTGGAATGCAAAAATCAATGTCATTTCGCGCAAAGATATTGAACTTTTATATGAGCGGCATGTGCTTCATTCTTTGGGGATAGCCAAAATCATTCAGTTCAAACCCATGACAAAAATAATGGACTTAGGCACAGGGGGCGGATTTCCTGGCATTCCATTGGCTATATTTTTTCCCGATGTTGAGTTTGTTTTGGTGGATTCTATAGGCAAGAAAATGCGCGTAGTACAAGAAGTCATCAATGCACTCGGGCTTAAGAATGTACGTGCCGAACATGCGCGCGCTGAAGAAGTGAAAGATGATGATTTTGATTTTGTAGTGAGTAGAGCCGTCGCACCTTTAGAAACTTTGATGTATTGGACAAAAAACATGTTTACTACGCATCATTTTCACGACCTTTCAAACGGGCTGCTCTGTCTAAAAGGTGGCGAGCTTGATGAAGAACTCGCATCTGTAAAGAAAAAACAAACCAAGCTTTTTAATTTGAGCGATTATTTTGAAGAAGAATATTTTAGTACAAAAAAAATTATTTATGTAGAAGCATAAATAACGGGTGCATTTCAAAACCCTTTCTTAAGACCTTGCCCTTGCCCTCTCCAATTTGGAGAGGGGTCTATGGAACGATTTTGAAATGCACCCTAAATAACTTCTCGTAAGCCTACACTTTTGAGAAGTTACCGTATATTTAGTCTTTCAAAACGCCCAATTCCTTGCCTACCTCTGTGAAGGCTTGTATGGCTTTGTCCAATTGTGCTTGTGTATGAACGGCAGAAAGTTGCACGCGAATACGCGCCTTGCCTTGCGCTACCACAGGATAGTAAAAGCCAATGACATAAATGCCTTTCAGCAACAATTTTTCAGCAAATTGTTGTGCAAGTGTGGCTTCATACAACATGATAGGCACTATAGGATGCTCGCCTTGCTTGATGTCAAAACCTGCGGCTGTCATTTTTTCACGGAAATAATGCGTGTTTTGCTCAAGTTTATCGCGCAGTTCTGTTGTTTCTGAAAGCATATCCAAAACCTCAATAGACGCGCCAACAATGGCAGGCGCAAGCGTATTAGAGAACAGGTAAGGGCGCGAGCGTTGGCGCAAAAGGTCTATAATTTCCTTGCGTCCCGTTGTAAAACCTCCCATTGCACCGCCAAGTGCTTTGCCGAGTGTGCCTGTGATGATATCTACCCTGCCCATTACGCCTTTGAGTTCGGGTACACCGCGCCCTGTCTTGCCTATAAAACCCGCCGAGTGACATTCGTCTGTCATTACCAGCGCGTCATATTTATCGGCAAGGTCGCATATCTTGTCCATGTGCGCTATTGTGCCGTCCATAGAGAATACGCCGTCAGTAACAATCATTCGAAAACGAGCAGACTGTGCTTCTTGTAGCCGCGCTTCGAGGTCTGCCATGTCGTTGTTTTTATAACGGAAGCGTTTTGCTTTGCATAACCGTATGCCATCAATGATAGAAGCATGGTTGAGTTCATCAGAAATAATAGCGTCTTCTTCGCCCAAAAGCGGTTCAAACACACCTCCGTTGGCATCAAATGCTGCCGCATAAAGGATTGTATCTTCTGTATCAAAAAAAGCAGCAATTTTTTGCTCAAGTGTTTTGTGAATGTCTTGCGTACCACAAATGAAACGCACAGACGCCATACCAAAGCCATGCGTGTCCATGATATTTTGTGCCGCCGCCACCACACGTGGATGGTTGCCCAAGCCCAAATAGTTGTTTGCACAAAAGTTTATTACCTCGCCTGCCTCTGTTGTGCTGATAAGGGCGCGTTGAGGCGTTGTGATGATGCGTTCTTTTTTATACAAGCCTGCTTCTTTTATGTTGGCAAGCTCGTTTTGAAGGTGGGTTTGAAAGGATTTATACATAATCGTAGTTACTTTTGCACAAAATTAAGCGTTTTTATGAAAAAGCTGTTTTTTTTTTGCCTAAAACAAATCTTTTGTATAAGAAACTTGCCTACTTTTGAACAAACGCCGTAATATTGCACAAAAACAAAAAAAAATATCCAATGTCCATCAACCACATACAAGACGAGATTATCGAAGACTTTGAATTATTTGATAATTGGGAAGACAAATATGCACATATCATTGAATTAGGTAAAAAAATTCCTGCCATGAATGAAGCAAACAAAACTCCCGAATGCCGCGTAAAAGGCTGTCAATCAAGCGTTTGGCTGTACCCTACTTTGGAGGCAGGCAAGGTCTTTTTTGAGGCGGATAGTGATGCCTTTATTGTCAAAGGACTGGTAAGCATTTTGTTACGGGTGTTTTCGGGGCAATCTCCTGAAGACATAGCCCACACCAATTTGTATGTATTTGAAAAAATGGGTATGAACCAACACCTTTCTATGAACCGCTCTAACGGACTGGCTTCCATGATAAAACAAATAAAATTGAACGCCATAACTTTCGCACAATAAATACGTATAAATTATATGCTAAAAAAAACATTATTACTCCCATTGTTGTTCAGTGCAGGTTCTATCTTTGCACAGTCCACACCTGAGCCTGTAGGCGAGCATACAGGCGTAATCAACGCTATAGCCCTCTCAGGTAAAAACCTTGTAGCAGCTGATTCCGACTATAGTTTTATCGTTTGGGATACTGCCCTAAAAAAAGGAGGCAAACCCGTTAAAGAACATAAGGACGCTATCAACGGCATAGCCTATAGTCCCGATGGAATGACCATCGCCACTGCTTCAGAAGACAAAACGGCTATCCTTTGGAAAGCACCCAACAAAAAATTATTTGACCTCAAAGGCCACTCTTTAGCAGTATTGGCAGTCGCTTTTCACCCAACAGGCAAGACAGTAGCCACCACAAGCAAAGACCGAACCGTTAGGTTTTGGGACGTAAAAACAGGCAAGCTCCTCAAAGGATTGAACGTACACGAAAGCGAAGTAAACGCTATAACATTCAGCCCCGATGGAAAAACTTTTGCCACATGTGGCAAAAACGAAGTCAAACTTTGGGACGCAGTAACCTACAAACTCGTCAAAACTTTCAAGAGCGAAGGCACTGAAAACTATTGGTCAGTCGCGTTTACAAAAGACGGAAAAACAATCGCAACAGGCAGCGGATTGCGTGGTGGTGATGGTACAAATTCGCTTAAACTTTGGAAAGTCCTCACAGGCGAACTTATCAAAAACATAGAAGGACATAAAGACGCTGTAAATACGGTAGCATTCACTACTGATAGCAAATTTTTATTGAGCGGAGGCGAGGACAACGCACTCAAAATGTGGGACGCAGTAACGGGAGAACCTACAAAAGACTTGCCGGGACACGACAACCCTGTCCGCGCAATAGCAGTAAGCAAAGATGGCAAAACTATCTTCTCAGCTGGATTTGACAAAAAAATACTTATGTGGAAAATGGAGTAAATGACTCAATAATTTAAAAAACAAAATTAACGCTACAAAGGTTCTCAAACTTTTATAGCGTTAGTTTTCTGCCGTTGTTACTATTTAGAAAAGGGCAGGCAAGTTATTTACTTCACACACATGCTGCCTTTTAAGGTGTTACGAAATGAATTATCAATCATTTATTTTCAGGGGTGCATTTCAAAATCGTTCTACATAACTTCTCCAAATTGGAGAGAGTGAGGGCTTAAGAAAAAATTTTGAAATGCACCTATTTTCAGGTGTTGAAAAATGCTGAGAATAAAAAAGCGCGTTGATGACTTACACGCCACAGCATTTTAGAATACTTGAAAAGACGAAAAATCAAAATGCATCATGTTGTGGTTTGAACGACAGGCACATATACTTTTTGGATAAGCTCTCTTTGCCTGTATTGAGTGTTAGTTCCACGCGCTTTTCATTTTAAGCGCAGCTTTTACTTGATGTTCGAGTCGGAGCGCTTTTACAAATAGGATTTCGTCTTCTATTTGCGCGTGTGTGATGAGCGAAGTTTCGAGTGCTTTCAATTCTTCGAATATCACTGCGAGGTGTAAATTATTATTGGATTCGAGCGTATAGTTATTTGTAAGTTCGCGGATACCGTACATTTCGTCATCATGTGTGTGATGGTCGAGAGCGAAATATTGGATAGAGTATCGTTCCATTTGGTAGTGAAGCTCGCCCAATTTGCATGTGCCTTGTTGCGCTTGGCAGAGCGTAAGAATATAACGGAACAATGTATCTTCTTCCTCTTGTATGTGGCGCGTAAAATCTTCGTGGAATAGTGGAAAGAGCCACTGCAAGTCTTGTATCAAGGTTTGCATGCTTTTCGTGGTGGTAGGCAAGGGTTTCACTGCTTGGATAAGGCGCGCCATGTAAGGCAGTTTCTCTTGGATAAATACTTTATGCGCAAGGCGCAGATAATGAATCACCAACTCTATAGGGCAGTCATACCACACAGGGACTGCCGCGACGCGGTGAATAGCCTCCAAACCGCGTACGACTTGCTCCATATTTAGCCCACGCATTTGGCAGGCTTCGGCGAGTGTTTGTTCTGTATAAAGATAAAAAGGCAGACCGAACTCATGCAATATGGACGCATATTGGTAATTTTCACGAACAATATCAACTACTTTTCTTGACAGCATTTAATTTTTATATTTAAAGTGCAAATATACTGTATTATACTCAAAATTCAAAAATGACAAATGTCATATTAGCCTTCTTACAATTTTTTTGCTCCGACAATTTTAGTGGAGCAAGGTATAAACCACATAGAAAGATATGGCACACAGTGTTTCGGGCTATGTTCGCTATGTTTCTATGTGGTTCAACACAAAATTTGTCAGAGTACCAATTTTTTTGCTCTAAACACTTTCGCAAAAAGTTTGTTTTTTAATCGCCACCACCACAGCCACCGCCGCAACCGCTGCTGCACCCACTGCTATCGCTACTTCCGCCACTGTCGCTATCACTGCTACAGCCGCTATCTCCGCCAACAATATCCATGTCAATATCAATATCAATAAATTCACCATGTTCATTTTTCTTTCGTTCTACGTTTTTCTTTTGTTGTATTTTCTTTCTTTTTTTATGGGTTTTGGTAGGCAAGGTTTTCTTTTGCGTGTTGCCGTTTTTCATAAAAAAGCCTACCCAAATAAACCCAATACCTATCAACATGGTAGCCAAAACCAGCGTAACGGCTGCATCGCCTGCGGCACTCATCAAGGATAAGCAAGCCAAACAGCCGAGTGCTGTATAGACAAGGCTTTGCATAAAGAAGTGCGGTTTGCGTACTACCCAATGCGTATCGAGGTTCACACGCTCAAATGTTTGGGGCGAAAAGCGGGCTTCAACAGGAAGCCAAATATCCACAGGTGGCTCTTGCTGAAAATGTTGCAGGTAAGCCTCGCGTGTTTGCGCGTATAAATTTTGGTATTTCATACGTTCTGCCTTGCCTCCCTGCGTAGGTGTGTGATGCACTTCGCGTTGCAAAACTTCGCCACAAAACTTTTTCCAATAATCGGCTGTATAAAGCATGTGCAGATGCCACGCTTGGTCGACTTGGTCAGATGGCGTGATAGCTGTAGGACTTACACAAACAAGGTACATAAAACGTTTGTATTCTGTTATCACACGTTGCGCATAAGCTTCCTGCCAGCCGTTTTCTGCTTGTAATCGCTTAGAGAAGGGAAACACTGCGTTTCCATTGTCTATTTGGTAATCGAGGATACGTTGCCAAAGTGTTTGCATGTGTTTAGAAACTGTTAAAGTTGTTTTTCCACTACAAAAATAATAATATTTTGAATAAAAGCCATAGTTTAACCTTTTATTAACGATGTTTTTCCAAAAAAAGCCGTTGTTTTGCTAAAAAAATAAATTATGAAAGGAGTCTTTTTAATACTTTTGTGTTGCTTTTCGGCTATGCGTGTGCAGGCGCAAGGCAATTTAGTATTTGCTACACGTGCAGGGCAGTTGTTGCAAGTATGGATCAACAATACCCAATCAGATATTCCGAATAGGTATTTGCGTTTTGACAACTTATTGGCAGGCAATTATTTGGTAACTGTGGTAGTCATTACAGGTGATGGGCAACGCACTCAACAACAAGCAACTATTATACTCAATAATCGATATGAAACAAGCTATTTCGTATTGTTGGACGATGGCAAAGTGGAATTGTGCTTGGTGAATGAAACGCCTCTTTTTGGAACAGCTACTTTCGCACCTTTGAATACATGTACTGACAGACCCATTTTAAGTCCACAAGACATAGGCAAGCTTCAGCAAAACGTAAAGGCGCAAATGTATGACAAACGCAAACTTAGCATGATGAAGACTGCCATTCCTGCGGCAGGTATCATGGTAGCAGATGTAAAAACGCTTATACTGTTGCTAAACTCAGAATACGCACGTTTGCAGTTGGCAAAATTTGCGTACACTTATACCTGTGATAAACACAACTATCACCTGATGCAAGATGGTTTCAGGTACAATAGCACTATGCTTGAACTAAAAAAATTTGTGAATAAACAAAACAAGTAACCACTTAAAATGTGCGCCCTTTCCATTTTACGCCGCGTTGCGCCCAATAATAAAATGCCGCACCCATCAGGGCTATTTCTTGATACAAAACAAAAAACGGAAAATAGACCATATAATATAACTTGCCTACCCTGCGCAAGGCGAAAAATAAAGTAAAGGCACTATGACCGCACATAAGGCCCGCTATACCCAATACGATATAAGGAGAAATAAAGCTTAAGACTATCAATAAAGGCAATAAAAAAGCCCTTATCCACAAAGCTACTTGCCATTCGAAGCCCAATCCGAGCGCGCCAACCATCCACCGCCTTCGTTGCCGAAAGACGGCATGCCATGTCGGGGCAGGCAAGGAAGTTACCATGCCCTCTTTTGCTACCACATTGCGAAAAGCGTACCCTTTTTGTAAAATATGCCAAAACAGCGCGAAGTCTTCCGTTACTGAAAACGGCAAAGCTTCATATCCGCCTGTGGCGTTGTAGGCTTCGCGGCGCACTGCCATGTTGTTTCCTTGTGCAGTTACAGGTATTTTATAGCGCGAAAGCGTAGCAAAAGTGCCTAGTGCTTGTGTCCATTCGAGGGCTTGGCAGGCTTCAAAAACGGATTGGCTTTCTATCCAAGTGAAGTTGCTTACTACGCCTATTTCGGGTTTGTCAAAATGGGCAAGCATAGCACTTATCCAAGTACGGGAAACAGCAATATCAGCATCTGTAATAAATAAAAAGTCGCCTGTTGCCTGTTGTGCGAGCTGTGCCAATACATTGCCCTTGCCTGCCTGCGCGCCTATTTTTTTATCAATGTTGTATAACGCAAAATGCGTTTTCCCTGCTATGAATCGCGCTACTATGTCGTGCGTATTGTCTGTTGATTCGTCGTTACCTATCAAAATTTGTAGGCAAGAAGTGGGGTATTCGAGTACTTCCAATGCCATCAAACAGCGTAATATAACCGCTTCTTCATTTCTTGCGGCTATGAGTATAGAAATTTTAGGAGGCATAGTGGTTTGGCAAGATCAAAAAAATGGTTGTACTTTCCCCATAAACGCTTTCTATGTGTAGCGTGCCGTTTAGTTTGTCAAGTGTTTGTTTTACTATATAAAGTCCCAGCCCTGAACCTTCAGATTTTTCGGTAGCTCTATAAAACATATCAAAAATGCGGGGTAAATATTCCGCTTGTATGCCTATGCCGTCATCTTTTATCGTTATTTTAGCCTCTTCAGGTGTTATGTGTACGTGTATATCCAAAGAACTTTCTTCATGGTCGGTTTTTTGATACTTGATAGCATTGGATATAAAATTTTTGAATATGGTAATCAACCTAAACTCATCGCTGCAAAACTCGGTATTGCCTGTTTGCACCAATGCCCATCGAACATGGTTGGCGCGTGTCATGTATTGCAGTTCGTCTATACATTGCGAAACTATTTTTTCGAAGTTAATGCGTATATTTTGCGTGCCTTGATTGAGGTTTTGTGAATAGGTGAGGACAGTTTTGATAAAGTTATCCAACTTGTGGGCGCGTCCTTGCATCATGGTTATGAACTCTTTCAAGCACTGCAAGTCGTCTTCTATTTCCATGAGGTTCAATAAGCCCAACATAGAGCTTAACGGTGCGCGGAGGTCGTGAGAAACTTTATACACAAAGCTATCCAGTTCAAAGTTGCGGTCTTTGAGTTCGTGTAAGGTATTTTGCAAAAGGTGTTCAGCATTTTTTTGAGAAGTTACATCGCGTGCTATGCCTCTGTAGTGTGTAAGTTCCCAATGTTCATTGTAAACAGGTGCGCCGCTGGTTTGTAAAAGTACTACTTTTCCGTTTTTATGTTGGTATTCAAGTTCTTCGAGTAGGAAGTTATTGCCTGTCGCCCAAATATCTTTGAATATCAGCCATTTTTTTTTCCTTTGTTTGTTGACAGCAAAATGCGTTACAGACTGTCCCACGACTTCGCGGGGCGTATAACCCAATATGTCAAATATTTGCGGACTGCTATAAGTAAAATCTCCTTCGCTGTTGGTTTCCCAAATCCAGTCGGTAGTAGTTTCCACTAAATTTTTATAGCGTTGTTCGCTGTTGTTGAGTTGTTGTTGTGCTTGTTTGAGGTGTGTTACATTTTCTCCTGTGAAGACGCTCATAATAAGCTCGCTTTTTTCATCAAGGACGGGCGTAAATCGCCTAAGCAGGCATACTTTTTTGCCGTTCTTGTCTATCAATACGTCTTCCCATTTGGTCGCTTCTTTGGTTTTGCGTATGATATTGAGGTGTTTTTGCTTCTGCTCTCCGCGTTGGATAGGCAAGTTCCTATATTGATAATAATCCAATACTTTTTTGCCAATAAGCCATTGGCGCAATTCGGTATCTTTGACGGCTTTTGGGTTCAGGTAAGTATATCGGTCGTTTTCATCAAGAACAGCTACATCAACGGGGATATTGTTCAAGATGGTTTCATAAAATTCTTTTTGCTTTTGGAGTGCTTGTCGGTCGGCTACTTGTCGGCTTATGTCGCGGAACACACCTTGTATTACAGATTTGTCCTGATAAGTTGTAACATTGCTGCTGATATCAACGGGTATTTCCTTGCCTGCTTTGTTCAAAACTAAAAATTCGTCGTGTGTGCGTATGCCTGTTTTTGCAAATGTTTGAAATGATTCTGTATATGTTTGTCTTAGTCGTTCAGGGTGAATTTCGGTATGGTGCATTTTTTGTAGTTCGCTTGCTGTCATGCCCATCATTTCTTGCGCCATTTTGTTTGTATGTATGATATACCCAGATTGAGCATCGGCAGTAAAGATGGCATCTACAGAGTCGTCCATAAGCTTTTGGTATTTGATTTCCCAATCAGCTAATTTGGATTGATTTTGTTTTTTTTCTGAAATATCCCAAGCGATGGCTAATATGCCTATGGTCTTTTCTTGTTCACGGATAGGCGAAAGGTGTAACTCAAAGTATATTTTGAAGCCTGTCTTCGGGTTTTCTACTATGTCTTCTACTTCGCATATCTCGCCTGCCAAAGTGCGTTGGTAGGCTTCTTTTAATACAACACTTATGGGCTGTTCTGTGATGGGCAATTTTGCACCTATGGTAGGTATTATCCCCAATGCAACTTCATACGCATCAAACCAGCGTTTATTGGCGTTGGTGAGGCATAGATTAACATCTAAAGTGTATATAAAAAAAGGCGCGTTTTCTACAATCGCCTGCAGTTCGGCTTGTTGCATATTGTTTATGGCAGTTCTTCTACAGTGTCTAAAACAGGAAGGTTTTTGGGCGTAAGTTGGTCTATGATTTGGTTCACTTGTTCAATAACTTGAAAGAAAACGTCTATTTGTGCTTGGGGTATAGTGGCTATTACGGCATCATTAAATTTCAAAACTGTTTGGCGCGAGTGTTCGCGGGCTATTTTGCCTTTTTCGGTTAGAAAGATACGAAAAAAGCGGCGGTCTTTATCATCTTGCACCTTATAAATAAATCCGGCTTCTTCCATGTTTTTCAAAGTGCGGGTAATGCTCCTTGCCTCCAAACCCAACAAAGGGGCTATTTTGGTGGCGGGTGTGCCTTTTTCAAGGTCAATATTTAATAAAATATATCCTACCGAAACTGTCAATTCATATTGGTTTGCTTCTGCGTTGTACATGCGTGCTATAGCGTGCCAAGTCGCTTTGATATGGTAATCTATCGTATCTTCTCTTTTCATGGTTTGCAAAAGTAGGTGTTTTTGTCTAACTTTCAAAATAGACTTCTTGCGAAAGTCCTTTTTCCTCTCTCCAAATTGGAGCGAGGGCAGGGAGTGAGGTTTTTGGAAACACTTTCGCAAGAAGTCTAATGGTTATTTATAAAACTGCCAGCTTAAACCACCTACAAGCGCAAGCAAAATGAGTACATGGCGCGACACATTGGTGAATTGCAAAAGCAAGAAGGACAAGACAACAAAAACCAATTTATCCCATGAACTCCCTAACGACCCTACTAAAAACCACGCGCCTGCTATCACCAGGCCTGCACTTGCGGCATTGATGCCTTCTATAGAGGCTTTCACAACCCGATAACGCTTTAAATGCTCCCAAATCCGAATAGCAAAAAACATAATAAAAGCACCAGGTACAAAAATAGCGATACTCGCCAACAAACCGCCTGCTATTTGCCAGCCAAGCCCATACTCGCGCATTGCCAATACGCCAATAAAGGAAGCGAAGGAAAAGACGGGTCCAGGTACTAATTGCACCAAGCCATAACCCGATAGAAACTCATCTTGACTAAGATACTTTTTGAATTTTACAAACTCTGTGAGCAGTACAGGGATAAGTACTTGCCCGCCACCATATACAAAACTTCCATTTCTATAAAAATTTTCAGATAAACGCACCAAACGCCAGCCTGTAAGATAACCTACCAAAGCTAAACCCAAAAGCGCGCTCCAAAATAAAATAAAATTTGCCCATTGGACACGGAAAACTGTCTTTTCCTCTTTCTCCTGTTCTTTGAATTTGAAAGCAGTCGCTACACCTCCTATAGCTACCGTAATAGGAAAAACCCACGGCGTATGCACAAAATACGCTACAAGTGTAGCCAAAAGCATGAGTATAAATCCTGTATTGGTGCGTACTATTTTGGAAGTCATGCTTAAAGCCGCATGACACATGAAGCCGATAGCGATAGGCTGTACGATGTACATGAAGTCTAAAGGTATCTTAGCCGCGTCTAAGTAGGCTATCAAAATACCAAAGAAAGTCATCAACAATACACCGGGCAAACACCATATCAACAGCGTGAGGTAAGCCAGCTTTGCCCCTCCGAGCCGAAAGCCCAACGTCACAATGGTTTGTGATGAAGTAGGACCCGGCAAAATTTGACAAAGCGCGTGCAGTTCCCAAAATTCCTGTTCTGTGATATATCTTTTTTTGTTTACCAATAAATCGAGAAACATCGACATGTGTACTTGCGGACCGCCAAAGGCAGTAATAGCAAGCCACGCGACATCGCGTAGAAAAATAAAGTAACGTATTTTGCGAACTTCCATTGAAAGGCAAAGATAGCAAGTATTTTGAACAAATAACCCATACTTTTAAATATTGCCTTGCCAAGCCGTCGCAGGCAGGCAAGGCTGCTTGTAGAATATGCCGTTATATTTTTTCCATGATGCGTAAATACCTATTCTTGTTCATCTTCAAGGTTCTTTTTGCGAATACGCGCAACAAAAAACCCGAGCCGATCAAAATAGAAGGCAAAATGACACTGCCTTTTCGTATCTTAAAGGCTTCGCGCCCCGAAAAAATAGGATTTATCATGTCTGCCAAAAAGTACAAGACCCCTGCCGCAGGTAGCACGTTCGCCCCTTGCGCTCTGAGTTTACTTTCATTATACAACGTGATTTTATGTACTTTTCTTAAGTCCAAAGGCGTGTCCATAACTTCTACCCTTTGCGCGTTTATTTTGGTGATGGCAGGCGAGAAGCGTTCCTTGCTACCCTTGAAGCTGAAGGTTATTTTGTCGCCCACAGAAAAGCGAAGGCGTTTCTTCCTGCCCATCTTCTCAAGTGAAAGGAAATAAGTAGCATTGTCAATCTGTTCCACAAGCGGTTTATCTGCCTCCTTTGTGCCAGCATTGTTCTCAACAGGCTTGGTCTGTGCATACAATAGCGCACCATGCCCCCATATTATACATACGAGTATTAAACAATAACATTTCATATAGCCTGAATTTATTTCTATGCAAAAATACAAAAAACTATCCGAAAATACTTCTAAAAATAGGTTACAATAAAATAATAATAAAAAAACATGGAAAATGATTTGCATAATAGAAAAAATAGCTACATTTGCGCACACTTAAACCTTATATTCTTACCAAATCATGGGAGTATTTGACTTTGGAGGCTTATCAGCCGAAGACCTAACCGCACTTATTCAAGATGCAGGCTTAGAAATTGAAGACCTTGAAATAGAGGTCGATGGAGATGCCGTTACCGTTTCTGGCGTAGCCATAGATGAGCGCACCTACAAAAAAGCTATCAAACTTCTTGAAGGAGCTGAAGGAGTAGAGTCAGTTGATGACCAACTCGAAATCAGTGAAGAAGAAGAAGAAGAAGAGGAAGAAGAAGAGTATGAAGATGATGAAACTACAGCCGACAGCAATGTCTATGTAGTGAAATCAGGCGACACACTTTGGGGAATTGCCGAAAAATTCTACGGAGATGGCTCAAAATACATGAAGATTTTTGAAGCCAACCGCCCACTTTGGAAATCTTACAACAACGACCCGAACGTGTTGTATCCAAATTGGAAACTTACTATTCCTGAAAAATAGCATTCAATCAACCCCCACAAGGAATTATAGACTTTTTGTCAATAATTCCTTGCTTTTACTTATTAGGCTTCTTGCGAAAGTGTTTCTCAAAACCTCACACCCTGCCCTCTCTCCGATAGTGGAGAGGAATAAGGACTTTCGCAAGAAGTCTATTGTAAACTTAGTAGTATTCACTCTATTTGTTTTTCAAAACACCCATGAACGAAAATACTTTTCTAAAAGAAAACGAGGACATTCGTACCTCTTACCTCATAGTAGTAGCTACAGCAGCTACTGCTGACCGCCACAACACGCCCGAAGAAATCGCTTTCGTAGAACAAATGGCACTCGCTGCCAATCTTTCTGATGACAACCGCGCACTTATCACAAAAGCCGTAGCCGATGCAAATAGCGCAGACGTGGCTTCACACGCAGCCAAATTTGTAAACAACGACCTCAAGTTTTCGCTCGTTACAGATTTGTTGAACCTCTCGTATGCAGACGGCAAATTGAGCGACACAGAAGTAGCCGAAATCAGCAAGATAATCACAGCACTCGGTGTCAATCAAGAACAATTTGACGCACTTAAACAATACGTTGAAGCAAGCAACAAAGAAGCAAGTGCTGAAGGTGGAAACACCCTTTTAACTGCTGACGGGCAACCCAAAGAACAAACCAATAACTTCTTGGACAAAATAGGTTTGTCTGGCGTGTTCAAAAGCTTGGGCATTCCTACTACCAATTTCGCCTCTGGAGCTACCATAGCCGTAACGCTCACTACAGCCGCCTACTTCCTTATCAATAGCTACATGAAGTCAGGCGATAAAACACAGCAAGGACAACCTCAAGCCAACACCAACTCGCCACTCATAGGCTTTCTTGGTACCGCACTCACAGGCATCATGGCTACACAAGCAGGCGCGCAAGGACAACAAGGCAACGGGCTTATGGGCATGATGGCAGGGCTTGTAGGTACACAAGTAGGTCAAACAGCTATCACAAGTGTGCTTGGTACTGTAACTGAAAGCTTCTCTAAAGGCAACGGCTTAGGCAATTTGATGAATATCATTGGCGGTTTAGCCGCTACCCAAACCAATCAACAAGGACAACCACAACAAGGACAACCACAAAACAACCTTGCTGCCAACCTTACGAATTTGTTTGGCGCATTCATGAAATAGGCTATGCTTATGTAATATAAAACATTCAAAAGCACCTTGCCTGCCCCAGTGGTAGGCAAGGTGCTTTTGAATGTCAGAGCTATTATATTTTGTGTTGGGGATATCTTGTTTCGTATTATAACTATTTTACTTAAAAATAAGACATTATTTGTAACTGTTTACTGACACTTCCCAGCAACTTTTTTGAATTTTACATTTACAAAACATTTAACTAAAAACAATATGATGGTCATTATTTACAACTAATATTAGATTAAAAGTCTATAAACAACAGAAATTGGGTAAAGTTATAGTTTTTTCGGTTGTCAATGCCAAAGATTTGACAATCTGGGAAAAAGACCGCGACTGAATATTGTATCTAAAATATCAGTTTATTTAATTTTCATTCTCAAGAAACATAACTGAAAATATTTACACTATAAAACCTTTAAAAGTACATTGAAACAGGGTGCAATCTAGTTTTGCCCCCACCTTGTAAAAGGCATTTAGAGGCGGTTTATGCGTAAATAAGGCGTTTTAGCACTTTATTAGGATTGGCAACATGTGTAAAAATCCTTGCCTGCATTGAAAATTTGCAAGTATATAAGAAACCCGACTTGTTTACCCGCTTAAATGCCTCTACAACGCTCCTAAAAGGGGACAAAACTAGCTTGCCCCCATTGAAACAATCGTTTTTCAGCTCAATTTTTAATAAATGCTTCTTTTGAAAAACACGCTGGGAAATGTCGGTGTTTAGGTCCGTAATGTGGCACTTTGAAAAATTTGGTGAAGTAAGCAATGAGCCATGTAGCAATACAGAGGACATTACTAATTAAAATCCTAATCCAAAGCGTATGCCTGTATTGGTTTTGCTATCACGTTGAAACGCCGTAACCCAATCAATGCGCAAAACCTTAAAAATATGCTCAATGCCTATCCCAAACTCCCAATACTGCCCTACTTTGGGGGTGTGCAAAAAGTTTACACTGATAACTTCCTGCCATTTGAGTTTGCGGATAAGGGGAATGCCATTTAAGAAAAAGCCGTTAAAATGATGCTCATAATGCGCCTTTAAATACTGCTCGCGTGTACTGTAATTGTAATAATTCAAGAGGTGGTATTGGCGAATATCATTTCTCCCAAAAATGGTTTGATTGCCCAAAAAGTGCCTATAATCAATAAACTGCATGTTTTTATTATTCAAAAACTTGCCTGCCTCCACCTCCCATTCGCTCTCGCCTACCAAGCCGAACTTCCAAGTGTCGTTTATTTGTAAGAACAAGAAGTCGTAATTGAGCTTGCTACCCAACCACGACACCCCTTTGCGGTAGTTGAGCCTGATAGTCGGATATTTGGACTCGACGGTATAAGTATATTCAGGATATATTGCATATTTTTGCCCCAAATTGATAGTAAGCACCAGACCCAAAAGCATTGATTTATGGGTATCGAAATCCGTTTCGTTTGTTTCCACATTGGCAGGCGTATTGGGCGTAAAAACGCGGTTAGAAACATCACGTATCGTATAAGCGGCATTGTTTTTCATCTGCCTGCGCTCATTCCATTCCAAACTACCATTTAGCCTGAAGCCTTTGATGATGCGGTGCCCATAACCAAGGTTAAGGTATGTTTTCTCATATATTTTCAAAAAGTTCTGTTCATTCTGCAATGTATAAAGCGTATTGGCAAAAGGGCGAATAGAGGCTTGCCGGCTTATTTGCTCTATGTATTGCCCCCCTGAAAAAGAAAAATACTGCCACTTTTTGGGGTTAAAATAATAGCTTGCGTCTATTTTCGCCTGCCAACGCTGGTTTACGAACCCATAACGCAAGGTGGGGCTGATGGTAAAATTCTTGCGGTTATCTTCCCCAAAACCCTTGCGCAGGGTAGGCGAGATTTCTAACGCTAGGCCTTCCACAGTGTTGTATTGGGTATTGGTAGGCAAGGCATCAAAGTTTAACGTGAGTTTGCGATACGAATTGCGGAAAGTATAACCACGAAAAAACAAATTCAGCGGGCGAAACTTATTGCGCGTTCTATCCACCGAGTCTTTGTATGGTTTGGTTTCTTTCACTATAGCGAGGCTGTCTTTGAACTTGTAATCCCGCATTTCAAGCGCGGTGAGCGGTATAGGGCGTATGGATTGCCAATGAGTCGTGTCGCGTTTGTTCGACTCCTTCTCCACTATAAAAACGTCTTGCCCAAACGCCTTTTTCTCAAAAGCAGGCTCAAGTATAGGAGGCGAATAAACAAAAATCATATTGCCATTGCCTTTAAAACCAAACGCATTGAATTCAAAATACGCCTTTTGAGTAAGTGGAAACCAAATGTCTGTGCCTTTCACAGGTGCATAAACTTGATGCACAGAGGCAGAATCCACAAACTCGACTTGCCCTTTGCGCATATTCAATTCCGCACTATGAATACGCCAACTGTTCTCTATAATATACAGATAACCCGAATACGCAGGCGTGGAACGCCGTTTCGGTATCAGTTGAATCTTGTTTATCAACACACCGTCTTGATAAAAAGCACCCACCAGCCTGTAGCGGTAGTAGGCAAGGGCGTTAGTAGCGATAGGCGACACAACACCGCGCTCTGCTATCTCCTCGCCTGTAATGTTCTCGTATAAATTAAGCCATGCTTTGGACGCTTGATTGAAGCTAAACGCTTGACTGTTACCGCTTACTTTGGAAGAAATCAACTTTTCTACATATTTATCTGGTTGCTTAAAGCTAAGTTCAGAGAGTGATTCTGAAAAATATACCACACCTGTATCGACTTGTATGCTCTGCCCCATGAAGCTGGTCGGCTTTTTGTTTAGGCGTTGAAAACTCTTCACGTATGCGCGTGTCTGATAGCTTTTAATCTCTTCTCTCAGGTAATATTTCCGCTTTGCTTGTGCCTGCCTGATGATACTATATGCAGGATCTTTATCCTGCACTGAAAGCGCGACTTCCTCTAAAGTGAATTCCTCTTGCTCCAAACGCACATCAAACAAAATATCACTTTCGTCTAGCACCGCCTCAAAATATTTCACTTTGTAGCCAATATACTGAAAAACAACGGTGTGCTTGCCTGCAGGCAGTGTAAGCTCATAGTAGCCTTGTTCATTCGCAGTGCTTCCCAACCCAAGCCCTTTGGCATATACTGTAGCAAAAGGCAAAACTTCACCCTTCCCATCTGTGATGTTGCCTTTTATTTTGACCGCATGCAAAGCAGCTGGCACTAAGAAAACAAAACAGCATAGATAAAAATACTTCTTCATAACTGCAAATTTAGGCAAAAAAGCCACACAAAGTTTGTGAAAAATGAAGTAGTGCTAAAAAAATGTAGTGTATGTTTGCTATTTAGAAAAATTGGGGTAACTTTGTGCTGCTGTCGGTGTTTAGAAAAGTGTAGTAGTGAAATGTGTGTGAAATAAAAACCTTGCCTGCACTTTTCTAAACACCAACAACGGCAGAAAAACAAAAAAAAAACACGCCAAAAGCATATTTTAGTGTGGTTGTTTTGCTTGGTAATACAGGAAGGTAGGCACTGCGCAAGTGGATAAACTCATTTATCCACAAATTTATCAAGTAAGTGGTTTGCTTGATAAGAAATTTGGTGCTCCGACAATTTTAGTGGAGCAAGGTATAAACCACATAGAAAGATATGGAACATGGTGTTTCGGGCTATGTTCGCTATGTTTCTATGTGGTTCAACACAAAATTTGTCAGAGTACCGCATGTTTTTTATGCCTAAAAACGCTTGATATGGTGAAAAAATTTAGCAATCGAGTGTTTATTGATACCAATGTGTTTTTGTATGGAATATTTTATAGAAACTTCTCCGAAAACGAAGCCTACGAAAAACAAGGCAGGCAAGCCGATTTTGCGTTGAAACACCTCAAAAAGCAAGCCCACGTAACATTGTATGTAGCAAGTTTTACATTGGTACAAATCCTTTCTACGCTATCTCACCACAGATATTTTCCTAATCAACAAATCGCCACAGAAATAACGCAAATCATTGAAAACTATGAAGTTATAGATTTTACGCAGACGGACACGATAGAGGCGATAGCCTTAAACGCGCCCGATTTAGAAGATGCTTTTCAATATACTTTAAGCCAAAAACTTCGTTGTGCTTATATTCTTTCGGAAAATACACGCGATTTTAATCAATTTCAAAATATCCAAGTTTTCAAGCCTAAAAAAGTTAGGTTTATGATGTTTTAACAAAAAAACGCACCTTTTCTGCCTTTTCAGGTGTTAGAGTATGTTGGATAATTTTATTTTATTTAACTGATAATCAGCTATTTAAACAAAAAAATGACTCTTCTTGTCCTTTCTACATTTGCATGGTTGATACCCAATAAACAAAAGCGTTATCTGTTAAAATTTCAGGCTTAATGGATTTACACATGAATTAGGAACGAGTAAATTTTCATTTGGATAGATTTTTATATAAAAAACTCTTATCTTTGCGGAAAGACCTGTATATGAAAAAGTTATTGATAAGTTCTTCGGAACTATTATATTTTGAACAACTTGATGAACGTCAGCGTCGGTTATTTGCTGGCTTGCATTTTTGATGATACCACCCCAAAATGAAACCACCTAATCAAACCACAAACCACACTAAATTAAGTTTCACTCGTTCCCAACATTACATCTAATGATGCCAAAAACACAACCCACGATTTTAATCGTGGGTAAAAGGTAAAGTACCACCTTATTTAACTTTCGTTCTTATATTGGTTTCATGGTTGATTATTACCACATACTCGAAGTACCGCGCACAGCCGCCGCAAGTGAGATAAAAGCATCTTACAAGCGACTTGCCATGAAGCATCACCCCGACCATAATTTGAATAATCCGTTTGCAGAAGATTATTTTAAACGTGTGAACGAAGCCTATCGAGTATTGGGTGATAGCAGTAGGAAGTATTGGTATGATGTAGGGCTGAGTGTTCCCACTGCGAGTCGCCCCTATACTTATCCAACATCACAACCCCAATACCACGAACCAGAACAAAGTTATGCGCCTTATACGAATGATTATGACGTGCAGAACCTTGTTTCGCCTTCCATGAAGCGCAAAATTGCGTTTTTTACACTTATCTTTTGTGGGCTGATGGTGTTCTTCGGGCTTTGGTTTTATGGTTATATGAACGAAAGGTCGGCGCGGTTGTATTTAGGCGAGGCAGAGCTTATGTACAAAGAAAAAGAAAACAGGTACGCGCTCATCAAAATAACCAATGCTTTGCAATACAAACCGAACTACCTCGAAGCCCATTTGTTACGCGCCAAAATCCATATCAGCATGTTCAATTACTTGCGTGCCGCAGAGGATTATGACTTGGTGATAAGCAAGCATTTTTTTGCTAATGAGCAACAAAAAGCCGATGTGTATTATATGCGTGGCTGGTGTTATTTCAAAGCCTATAACTTTGAAGACGCTTCTAAGGATTTTGAAGTAGCCGTCACTGCGTTTCCTCAAAATGAACGATATAAATTTTTCAAAGTAGCTTGCCTGCTCAAAAACGGAGGCAAGTACGAAAGCCTCTGCCCTGAAATCATAGCGGCACACCGTGCAGGCATCGCAGAGGCAGAAGAGCTTATACAATTATATTGCACCAAAAATTGACTCCTTTTATCCATATCCCATGATACATTTTGAACAGGCTATACTCGCTAACGGCTTACAAGTATTTTTTCATCAAGATAAAACAACCCCTATCGCGGCTGTCAATATCCTTTACAATGTAGGCTCACGCGATGAGAGTCCCGACCGCACAGGCTTTGCACACTTCTTTGAGCATTTGATGTTTACGGGTTCTGTCAATATTCCAGAATATGACGAAGTGCTTCAGCGTGTAGGGGGAGAAAACAATGCTTTTACCTCGCCTGATGTAACCAATTATTACATCACCTTGCCTGTTACAAATTTAGAAACCGCTTTTTGGCTTGAGTCAGACCGTATGCTGGGGCTTGCTTTTCACGAAAAGAAATTTGAAGCGCAACGCGGTGTAGTGATTGAAGAATTTAAACAACGCTATTTGAACCAACCTTATGGCGACATTTGGTTAAAATTGCGCCCTCTTGCCTACCAAGTCCACCCATATCATTGGAATACGATAGGCAAGGAAATAGCCCACATAGAAGAGGCAACGCTTGAGGAAGTGAAAGCCTTTTTCAAAAAACATTATGTTCCCAACAATGCTATTTTGGTAGTGGCAGGCAATACCACTTGGGAGGAAGTGCAGAAATTGGCTGAAAAATGGTTCGCACCCATACCTGCAGGCGAGCCAAACGAACGCAATCTTCCACAAGAGCCTATTCAAAAAGAAGCGCGTGTATTGGAAACTACAGCGAAAGTTCCTTTATCGGCTATTTACAAAGCGTATCACATGGTAGGCAAGGGGCAGGAAGGTTATTTCGCCACAGATTTATTGAGTGATATACTTGGCAGAGGCAAGTCCTCGCGCCTTTATGAGCAGTGGGTACGCGAAAAACCGCTATTCAATCAAATTGGCGCGCATGTCAGTGCTTCCTTTGACCCCGGTTTATTGGTTATATACGGCACTTTAAACGAAAATGTAAGCATGCAAGAAGCCGAAGACGCTATCCAAAGCACGCTCACCGAAATATGCCATAATCTCGTAAGTGAAACAGAACTTAGTAAAGTGAAAAATAAAGCAGAAGCTTCTATTGCTTTTGAGGAAGTGGATTTGCTTGGACGCGCTAAAAGCATCGCTTTCGGAGCTGTCATTGGCAATCCAAACTACCTCAATGAGGAAAAAACAAACATACAAGCCATTACTGCCGAACAAATACACCAAATGGCTCAACAAGTATTGAAGCCTGAAAATTGCGCAACATTGCATTACCATAAAGAGAATGCATAGTATATGATAGACTTCTTGCAAAAATGTTTCTCAAGACCTCAGAACTGTTAAGTTCTCCAAAAACCTCCCTCCAATTTGGAGGGAGGAGCAGATTATATGATTTTTAGCTCTTTTTAAAGGGCGGGTAGGCAAGGCGATTGGTTAAGTATTTGGCAACTTGCCTGCCCAAAATTAGAATTTGACAGTTCTGCCAAATGAGATTTTACTGTGAATAGCCGTAGGTGCAAACCTACAGAAAACCAAACAAAACCGCATTTTACACATGTATCGCTTTGCAACGGGCAATTTACACTACCTAACTTCTTAGTGTTTTCGCAGACTAATGCTCAAAATAGGAAGCATAGCTTGATTGACTACATCTTCAGTGAGGCTACCCAAGAAGAGGTGCGTTAATCCTCTTCGCTGGTTTGTTCCCATCACTATCATATCAGCCTTGCGCTGTTCCGCAAATTCAAAAATAGCCTCTTCTTCTTGAAAAGCGGAGGCGGTATAAAAGGCGTACTTTTTCAAGCCTGCTTGGGTAGCGAGTTCGTTGGCGCGTGCTTCTGGATTGTCATATTCTTGGTAATTTTGCGCATTGTTGATATACAATAAGCACACCTCAAAACCAAAGATTTGCTGCCAAGCTACCAATTTATCGAATACAACAGCTTGATTGGGTTGTAGCGTAGTCGGAACTAGCACCACGTTTAGTTTGAATGGGATAAGGTTGTAAGGGACTGCCAATACGGGACACTCAGCTGTTCGTACCAGTCGCTCGGTGTTTGAGCCTAAGAAGAATTCGTTTAATCCAGACGCGCCTTTTGTACCCATTATTATCAATTTTGCGCCTATGCGTGTTGCTGTGGCGTTTATTTGTTGTGCGAGGCCTCCAAATTCAACGATGGGGCGGATCATTACTTGCGCGTATTTCTCCAATGTTATAATGTCCTCCATCGCTTGGCTGATATTTTCTTCTGTTTGCTCCATATAATTGGCAGTAACAGAAGCGTTCAGCACAGGATCGCTGTATTCGTTCAGTTGGCACACATTGAGCAGATACAAGTCGCTTTTTGTTTGAAATGCTATTTGGTATGCCACATCAAGCGCGTATTCAGCATTTTTGGAGAAGTCAGTAGGAACTAAGATGGTTTGCATAAGAAAGGTTTTTAATTATGCACCAAAGTTAGTGCTATTATCTCATACAAAATAGCATGAAGGTCAAATGTTTTGATGATTTATGTCAGTACTTACAAATGTATGCGTGCTATTCGAACTTGCCTGCCCAATAGAGCAAATCTACTTCTGTAAGCCAGATTTCGTATTGTGCGGTAGTGCGGCGCGTGTATGCTTGTGTAAGGTTTTGTTGCGCAGTTCGCAATTCGAGGGCTGTGGTCAAGCCGAATTGGTTTTGGTCTTGCGCAAGTGCAAAATTCTGTTCGGCTACTTTTACATTTTCCTCTTCTAACAGCAAAAGTTCTTGGTTGGTGTTGTATCTTGTATAAGCCCGCACAAGTGCTTGGTTGATGTTTTGTGTGATTTGGTCGCGTTCTATGGTCAGTCCTTCGGCTTGTATGCGGTTATTTTGGATACGCCTTCGGAGGTCGTGTCCATTGAATAAGGGGTAAAAAAGACCGATGCCTATGTGTCCGCCATAGGTTTGGCTTTTTGATAAAAAGCCTGCTTGCGATTGTAGGCGATTGTAATTATAGCCAGCACGGAGGTCGATTTGCGGCTGTTTTTCGCCTTGCAACTCTTTGAATTGCCAATTATTGATGTTTTGCACAGCTTGCAACTGCTTGAACATGATGTTTTTTGTAGTGGCTTCTTGTTGCAGGGAGGCAAGTTGCACGCCTGTGTTGGGCAATACAATGTTATCGGTTGTTTCAAAAGGTGTATCAGCTTCGCGTGCCAATAACAAGTTGAGGGTTATTTTTGCGTCTTGTATAGCGAGTGTTTGGCGAAGGAGTTGCGACTTATCGGCGTTCAAATCCACTTGAGCGCGTAATACTTCCGTTTTGGCGACCTTGCCTACCTCGAGTTTGTCTTGGGCTATTTGGAGGCGTTTTGTAGAAAGTGCTACAGCTTGTGTGTATAGCTTTTCCAATTGTTTTTGCTGGACTACGCCCAAATATCCACGATAAACTTGGTAGATGATTTGTTGCTTTTGCATAGTAGCTATTAGTTGCTGGTTGCGCACAGTTTCGCCCAGTCGATTTTGGGCTAAAAACATTCTTTTGCCGTCCCAAAGTGTCCACACACCTTCTATACCCGTTTGCAGGGTGCTATTTCGCGCTCCCTTTTTATCGTTGCCTGCACCATTCAAAAACTGTTGGCGCACATTGTTGAGGCTATTATCTTGCCCTGCAGTGATGTTTATGGTAGGCAGTTGTCCTGCATTTCCGCGTGTGTTATTGCTTTCTGCGAGTTGAATGTTATTTTGCGCAAGACGCATTTGCGGGTTATTTTGGGTAGCCAATTGAATGGCTTGCTCCAATGTAAGCACTTCTTGTGCCTGTGTGGGTAGGCAGGCAAGGCTTTGCATTATCAAATAAAGTACTAAAAAATAGATATAGCGCATTGTGGGAATAAAAAAACGCTCAAAATTAACGTATATTTATAAACTTTTTCGCGCTTTAACATATTTTTCACAAAAACGCCGCTATTTCGTAAGAAAGCAACTATTATTTTTAGTGGTTTTTTGCTAAATTTCGCCTACATTTGCAAAAATAAACCCCTCATATAGCTGTATTGTATGAATCACGCCCTTGTCTATTACGAATCCCTGCAACA
>Ga0163154_10001085_pt1 | contig 42338 bp, 42 predicted proteins | sample OliLakLV19MP9P1_FD_148649 | JGI IMG/M metagenome (GOLD analysis project Ga0163154, IMG submission 148649) | Freshwater microbial mat bacterial communities from Lake Vanda, McMurdo Dry Valleys, Antarctica - Oligotrophic Lake LV.19.MP9.P1 | ecosystem: Environmental > Aquatic > Freshwater > Lake >... | reverse complement strand
GCGAAGAGCCGCTGATGCAGCGCTTGGTGCAGCGCGCCGATCGCGAATTTGCCTACTTGAAACGGCACATCAGCCCGGAAGAAGCGCAGGAGATCACCGAGCGCACAGTCGAGGTTGACAAACAGGGCAACATTCGATCGGTCAGCCCATCGTTTGCATTGATGGAGTATCTGAAACAGACGGGGGCGAACGCATGCGCAGTTGATGTGCTGAAACCAGATATCGAGAAACAGATTGAGGTTGTTCGTCAAGCGCTGCTCGGTCAATCTTTGCAGCAAAGCCTGACCTGGCCCAAGGAGGTCGACCGGCTAGCTTTGGTGCTTGCGGGGCGTAGTCGCAATCATGAAGGGTTGGTGCAACTGGCCGGACATACCGGCAACTGGCGCGTATCGATCAGTCCGCTGCGGGTGGCCAATAAATTGGTGGGCGCCACGCTAAGCTTCGGCATTCCGGGTGTGCACGCGCAAAGCGAGTTTCGACGCTATTACCCCGCCGGCGAAGCGCTGGCCCACGTCATTGGTTACACCGATATTGACGACCGTGGTCAGGAAGGCCTGGAGCTGGCTTTTGAGGACTGGCTGGCGGGTAAAGTCGGCAGTAAACGCGTGCTGCAGGATCGTCGTGGGCAACGGGTTAAAGACGTCGATCTGATCGCTGCCGCGCAGCCAGGCAAGGATCTCGCCCTCAGCATTGATCGGCGCATTCAATATTTGGCCTATCGCGAGTTGAAAGCGGCGATTGCCGAACATGGGGCTTCCAGCGGTTCTGTCGTGGTGATTGATGTGCCCACCGGCGAAGTGCTGGCGATGGTGAATCAGCCCAGTTACAACCCGAATCAGCGCGATCGCCAGCGTGGTTCGACGGTGCGCAATCGCGCTGCGACTGACGTTTTTGAGCCGGGATCGGTGATCAAAACCTTCACCGTGACCGCCGCTTTGGAGAGTGGCAAATTCACCGCCACAACGACGATCGATACCGCGCCCGGATCGATCAATATCGGTCGCTACAAAGTCAAGGATGTGCGCAATTTTGGCATGCTGAATGTCACCGGCATCATCACCAAATCCAGCAACGTCGGCGCAATCAAACTGGCGCGTGCGGTCGACAGCGAAGCCTTCTACGACGTGTTGCGGCGATTCGGTTTTGGCGCCATCAGTGGTTCTGGATTCCCCGGCGAATCTCCCGGCGTGCTGCCGGATTACCGCCGCTGGGGCGAAGTCGAAAAAGCCGCGCTGTCGTACGGTTATGGCTTGTCAGTGACGCCCTTGCAATTGGCGACCGCGTACGCCGCGCTGGCCAATGGCGGGCGCATGCGCGAACCCACTTTTGTGAAAGGGGGCGCCAAGCCGGAAGCGTCTGTCATTGACCCGAGTTTGGCGCAAACCATGTTGGGCATGCTGGAAACGGTGACCATGCCTGGTGGCACGTCGCGTTTGGCAGCGGTGCCGTATTACCGTGTGGGCGGCAAATCCGGCACCTCACGCAAAGCCGGCGGCGGTGGTTATCAGGACCGCCGCTATATTTCCTTGTTTGCCGGTATTGCGCCAATTTCCGCGCCGCGTTTGGCCTGCGTAGTGGTCATCAACGATCCAAGCGGCGTCGCTTATTACGGCGGATTGGTCTCAGCGCCGGTATTTGGTCGCGTGATTGGCGGTGCTCTGCGGCTGATGGATATCCCGCCAGATAGTCCTCTGCTGATGGAAGCAGCGCACAGCAGCTCGGAAGATTTAGACGCCGCCGCTGAAGCCGTTGGGGAGCCGATTACCCCATGAGCACGCGCATTCGGTGGTCAGATGTGTTGGAAATCCTGGCACAACCGGTGACTGCCGTCGGCCTGTCGCTGGCCGATGCGTCCTTGTGCGTGACCGGCGTCGCGCTGGACACGCGTGAGCTACGTCCGGGCGATTTGTTCTTGGCGCTGCGTGGTGCACAAGATCATGGATTGCGCCACGCGCAGCACGCGGCGCAATGCGGCGCCCTAGCCATTTTGGCCGAAACGCCGTTGCCGACCGAGCTAGCGCTGCCCGCTGGCGTGCCGATCTATGCGGTTGATGGCCTGCGAAAGCGCGTCGCCAGCTTGGCCAATCGAGTGTATGGACAGCCGAGCGCCGCACTAGATGTGGTTGGAGTCACCGGTACCAACGGCAAAACCTCGACCGTGCAGTTCATTGCACAAGCCGCCGCTGACCGCAAAGCGGCGACCTTAGGCACCTTGGGCGCTGGGTTGCTGGGCGATCTGCGCGCTGGCGTGCGCACCACGCCCGATGTGTGCGCCACGCAGCGGTTTTTGGCGCAAATGCGCGATGCCGGCTGCGATTTGGTCACGATGGAAGTGTCCTCCCACGCGCTTGATCAGGATCGGGTCGACGAAGTGTGCTTTGCGATTGCCGTGTACACCCAGTTGAGTCGCGATCATCTGGACTATCACGGCAGCATGGACGCCTATTTCGGCGCCAAAGCCCGGCTCTTCCAGTGGTCCGGTTTGCGCGCAGCGGTCATCAATCTGGATTGCCCCTGGGGCCAAAAACTGCAGGCACTGAGCACGGCGCCGGTGATTGGCTACAGCGCCAACGGACATCCGGCTGCCCGTTTGGCGGCGCAAGACATCTCGCTCAAGCATGCTGGCTTGCGTTTCACTTTGCGCATCGACGCTGCTCGATATGCGGTCAGCACGCAGCTATTGGGCCGTTTTAATGTTGAAAATGTGCTCGCCGCGGGTGGCGCGCTGCTGGCCTTGGGCTATGGCGCGGCAGACATTGCGGCTGCGCTGCCGAAGCTGCAGCCGGTCCCCGGGCGGATGAACCGCTTGGGCGGCACCGATCAGCCGCTGGTGGTCGTCGATTACGCACACACGCCGGATGCCATCGCCAAAGCGCTCAGCGCCTTGCGCGAACATCAACCCTCACGTTTGTCGATCGTATTTGGCTGCGGTGGTGAACGCGATCGGGGCAAACGGCCGCAGATGGCCAATGCTGCTGAACTGGGCGCTGATCGGGTCTATGTGACCGATGACAATCCGCGCGGCGAAGATGGCAATGCGATTGTTAGCGAGATTCGCGGCGGATTTGCGCGGCCTGAAGCGGTGGTTTTTGAGCGCAATCGGCAACGCGCGATTGAGCGCGCGATCGCGGATGCGGATCGCGGCGATATCGTGTTGATTGCCGGCAAGGGTCACGAGCCCTACCAAGAAGTCGCCGGGCGCGTCTTGCCGTTTGACGATCGCCTGATCGCCGCCGAATGTTTGCGGAGGGCGGCATGAAGGCGCTCGCCAGTGAAGTAGCGCAGTGGTGCGGTGGTCGCTTGCTTGGCGCTGATACCTTGTTGGTGGGTGTAGCGCAGGATTCTCGCCAACTCCCGCCGGGTTCTTTGTTTGTTGCGCTGCGTGGTGAGCAGGTCGATGGGCATGATTTTGTCGAAGCGCTCGGTGCTCGCGCTGGCGCGGCATTAGTCGAACGTCCATTGCCACTCGCGACGACGCAAATCGTGGTGCCCGATGTGCTGGCCGCGCTGCAGGCGCTCGCCCGCGCCTGGCTGGCCACGCTTGATCTGCGCGTTCTGGCGTTGACCGGCAGTAACGGCAAGACCACCTGCAAAGCACTGACTGCGGCGATTTTGTCCGGGGTGGCGCGCACGCTTGCGACGCCGGGCAATTACAACAACGAAATTGGCGTGCCGCTGACCGTACTTGGGCTCGGCGCCGATGACCGGTTTGCCGTCGTCGAGATGGGTTGCGGCAAACCGGGTGACATTGACCAATTGACCGCAATCGCCGCGCCGCATGCTTCCGTGGTTAGCAATGTCGCGCCCGCGCATTTGCAGCGGCTGCTGAGCGTGGACGGCGTAGCCGAAGCGAAAGCCGGCATATACCGAGGATTGCGTGCCAATGGCGTCGCGGTGATTAACGCAGATGAAGCCTATGCCGCGTATTTCCGGCGTCAGGCGGGCACCCATGAGGTGCTGGATTTTGCCATCGATAGCCCGGCGCAGGTGCGTGCCGAGAATTTGCAAATCGGTTTGCAGTCGCGCTTTCGTCTGGCTACGCCGGTGGGCCATGTTGATCTGCAACTGCCGCTGCCCGGACGCCATAACGTGATGAATGCGCTAGCAGCTGCCAGTTTGGCCTTGGCGGTTGGCGCGCCATTGGACCGCATTGCTGCCGCGTTGGCGCAGGCGCAAGCGGTGGACGGACGGCAACGGCGTTTGAGCGTGCGCGGCGGCGTGTTGTACGACGATAGCTACAACGCCAATCCGGGTTCTTTGAATGCGGCGATTGACACACTGGCCTTGGAGCCAGCACCGCGCTGGTTGGTCCTAGGCGATATGGCCGAGTTGGGTAGCGATGGCGCTAGTTTGCACGCGCGTTGCGGCGCCTTAGCGCGTGAGCGTGGCATTGAACGCCTGTATGCAGTCGGGCCTTTGTCGTTAGCGGCGGCCGATGCCTTTGGTGCGGGTGCGCAGCACTACAGCGGCATCGACCAGTTGATCGACGCGGTGTTGGGCGCGTGGCAGCCGGGCATTGCGGCCTTGGTGAAGGGCTCGCGCTCAGCGCGGATGGAACGTGTCGTGGCTGCACTGACGGGCGTCGCCGGGGGAGCTCACTAATGCTGCTCGCGCTAGCCGATTGGTTGCAGGCCTACTTCAGCGTATTCAATGTATTCAACTACATCACGCTACGCACGATTCTGTCGACGCTGACCGCCTTGTCCTTGTCTTTGTGGCTGGGACCGCATTTGATTCGTTCGCTCACCGCAAAACAAATCGGCCAAACCATCCGCAAAGACGGTCCGCAGTCGCATTTGTCGAAAGCCGGTACGCCGACCATGGGTGGTTTGCTGATCTTGATGGCGGTGGCGTCGTCGACCCTGCTTTGGGCTGATTGGCGCAATCGCTACGTGTGGATTGTGCTCGCCGTGTTACTGGCTTTCGGTTTCATCGGCTGGATCGACGACTATCGAAAACTGGTCATGAAAGACAGCCGGGGACTGCCAGCGCGTTGGAAGTACCTGTTGCAATCCCTATTCGGGGCGATCGCAGCAGTTACGCTGTACGTCACCGCTGACACCCCAGCGGCCACCGCGTTGTATGTGCCGTTCTTCAAGACGGTGGCGATCCCGCTGGGTGGCGCGTTCATCATCGTCGCCTATTTCTGGATCGTAGGCTTCTCCAATGCGGTCAATTTGACCGATGGTTTGGACGGTTTGGCGATCATGCCAACGGTGCTGGTTGCCGGCGCGCTGGGCATTTTCGCCTATGCGTCTGGACATGCCGAGTTCGCCCGCTATTTGGGCATGCCGCGTATCCCAGGGGCCGGTGAATTGATGATTGTGTGCGGCGCGCTGGCCGGCGCGGGCTTGGGTTTTCTGTGGTTCAACACCTATCCGGCGCAGGTTTTCATGGGGGATATCGGCGCGCTTGCGGTGGGGGCCGTGCTTGGCACCATCGCGGTGATTGTTCGCCAAGAGTTGGTGCTGGTGATCATGGGCGGCATTTTTGTGCTGGAGACCTTGTCGGTCATGTTGCAGGTGGCGTCGTTCAAGCTGACCGGCAAACGCATCTTCCGAATGGCGCCCTTGCACCACCATTTTGAACTGAAAGGATGGCCGGAGCCGCGCGTGATCGTGCGCTTCTGGATCATCAGCGTGGTGCTGGTGCTCATCGGTCTTGCCACGTTGAAGGTGCGCTGATGGCCGCCGTCATGCTGCAAGCGCGCCGTTTACCCGCCGCACCGCAGGTGCCCTTGGACTCGTGGATATCCATCAGTGCCGTGACGCTGGCGGCGATCGGTCTGGTCATGGTCGCGTCTAGTTCGATCGCGATTGCTGAAGAGCTGAATGTGGGGCCGTTTTACTTCCTGATCCGCCACGTGCTGTTTTTGAGCCTCGGCAGCGCGTTGGCGTGGTTGGCTTACCGCACGGATCTCGATTGGCTCAAACAGTATTCGCAAATCATGATTCTCGGCGCCTTCATTTTGCTGTTGCTGGTGTTCATTCCCGGATTGGGGGTGGAAGTCAAAGGCGCACGGCGCTGGATTCGCCTCGGCATTTCTAATTTTCAGGTGGTTGAAGCGGTTAAGGTATTTCTGATCATTTATCTCGCTGGGTATTTCGTTCGCCATCAAGAAACGCTGCAACGCAGTTTGATCGGCGTGGCCAAACCGCTGGTGGTCGCCGGTGCGCTCATCGGACTGTTGTTGGTGCAGCCGGATTTTGGTGGTGCCTTGCTGTTGCTGGCGATTGCGGGCGGCATGGTCTGGCTGGCGGGTGGCTCGGCACGCCATTTGTTCGGCATTTTGATCTTAATCGTGCCCGTGGTAGTCGCCGCCGCGATGGCCGAACCGTACCGCATGCGCCGCTTGTTCACATTTACGGATCCGTGGGCAGATCCTTGGGATGGCGGCTTTCAATTGACTCAAGCACTCATTGCGGTTGGCCGTGGTGAATGGTTTGGCGTGGGCCTTGGGCAAAGCGTGCAAAAGCTGTTTTATCTACCCGAAGCACATACCGATTTCATTCTTGCGGTGATTGCCGAAGAGTTTGGTTTTGTCGGCATTTTGATCATCATTGCGTTGTTTGCCGCCTTTACTGGCCGCGCATTTCAACTAGGAATCGAGGGTTTACGGCAGGGGCGCGCGTTTGAGGCCTATTTGGCTTATGGCATTGCGTTGTGGTTTTCACTGCAGGCCGCCATCAGTATCGGCGTCAACATTGGCGCCTTGCCAACCAAAGGACTGACGCTGCCGCTGATCAGTTCTGGCGGTTCCAGCGTGATCATGAGTTGTGTTGCGGTGGGGCTGTTGCTCAAGGTCAGCGCCTGTTTACGTGAGCCACCCGTCGGCCCAGATGGCCCAGTTGCTGGAGTGACCCGATGAGCGCGCCGGTATTGATCATGGCGGGTGGCACCGGTGGACACGTGTTTCCCGGACTTGCGGTTGCGGCTGCATTGCAGCAGCGCAACGTGCCGGTGGTGTGGCTGGGTGCGGAAGGCGGCATGGAACAAAGTTTAGTGCCGCGCCACAACATTCCGTTTGAGGCGATTCGCGTGCGCGGGGTGCGTGGCAAGGGCTGGCAGCGCAAGTTGCGCATGCCCTTCGAACTGGCGCGAGCTTTTTTGCAAGCGCGCCGCGTGCTCAAACGCGTGCGACCGCGCAGCGTGCTGAGTTTGGGTGGTTATGCAGCCGGACCGGGCGGCTTGGCGGCGTTTTGGTTGCGTCTTCCGCTGCTGGTGCATGAACAAAACCGCATTCCCGGACTGACTAATCGCGTGTTGTCGCGCTTGGCGCAGCACTTATTCACCGGTTTTCCAGATGCGTTCGCGCCGCATGGCACTTGGGTAGGTAACCCGGTGCGCGCGGCCATTGCGGCGCTGCCGGCCCCAGCCGAACGCTTTGCTGGTCGGCTGGGCTTCAATGTCCTAGTGCTGGGTGGCAGCCAGGGCGCACTGGCGCTCAATCGCGTGCTGCCACAAGCGCTGGCCTTGCTGCCGCAAGCGCAACGACCGCAGGTTTGGCACCAATGTGGCAATAAATTGATTGATGAAGCGCTGCTCGATTATCGGCGCGCGGGGGTTAGTGGTCGGGTGGTGCCGTTTATCGACGATATGGCGGCAGCGTATGCTTGGGCCGATTTGGTCATTTGTCGCGCCGGAGCGCTGACGCTGGCCGAAATTACCGCGGCCGGCGTGGCGGCTGTGCTGGTGCCGTACCCGCACGCGGTGGACGATCACCAAACCGCCAATGCGCGCTGGCTTACCGATGCCGATGCCGCCGAACTGTTGCCAGAGGCGCAGCTGACGCCCGAATTGCTGGTGTCGCGTTTGCAGGCGCTAGGACATGACCGTGAGCGACTGCTGGCGATGGCGCAGAACGCGCGCAATCTGGCCCGCACCGATGCCGCCGAACGGGTCGCCGACGCCTGCATGGGCGTGAGCCGATGAGCATCTCGGCACGTTTTCGTCCCGGTGGTGATTTGATGCGCGCCTTCAAACGCGTGCACTTTATTGGCATCGGTGGCTCCGGCATGAGCGGCATCGCCGAGGTCATGCATAACCTGGGTTATGCGGTGAGCGGTTCCGATCAAGCCAGCAGCGCCGTCACCCAGCGCTTGGCACAGCTGGGTATTGTGATCCAGTTGGGACATCAGGCCGCACACGTCGCGCAAGTCGATGTGGTCGTCGTGTCGAGCGCGATCAGTCCCGCCAATGTCGAATTGCAGGCCGCTCGGCAGCGCCGCCTGCCGGTGGTGCCACGGGCTGAAATGTTGGGCGAATTGATGCGCTTTCGGCGCGGTATTGCGGTGGCCGGCACGCACGGTAAAACCACCACGACCAGCCTGATAGCCAGTGTGCTGGCGGAGGGCGGGTTAGACCCGACCTTTGTGATTGGCGGACGGCTGAACAGCGCGGGTACCCACGCGCGTCTGGGCGCCGGTGAGTATCTGGTTGCCGAGGCGGACGAGAGTGATGGCTCGTTTCTGCTGTTGCAACCGGTCATGGCGGTGGTGACCAATATTGATGCGGACCACCTAGAGAATTTCGGTGGCAGCTTCGGACGTCTGTGTGAGGCCTTTGACGAGTTTTTGCATCGCATGCCGTTTTATGGGCTCGCGGTGCTGTGTGCTGATGATGTGGAAACGCGTGCGCTGGCAGCGCGCAGCCCACGCGCCGCGCGCACCTATGGTTTTGCCGCGGATGCCGATGTGCGTGCCAGCGATGTGCAGCAGAACGGTAGTCAAATGAGTTTCATGCTGCATCTGCCGGATGAAGCACCGCGCAGCGCGCTATTGCATCTGCCCGGCCGGCACAATGTGCAAAATGCCTGTGCCGCAGCCGCCATTGCGCTGGAGATTGGCATTGCGCCCGACACGATTGTCGATGGATTGGCGCGCTTTGCCGGCGTGGGTCGGCGTTTTGCGATCCATCCAGACTTAAGCCTTAGCCAGGGCAGCGTGATGTTTGTGGACGACTATGGCCACCATCCGCGCGAACTGCGCGCGGTCATTGAAGCCGCGCGTGGCGGTTGGCCGCAGCGTCGATTGGTACTGGCCTTTCAGCCGCATCGCTATACCCGCACCCGCGATTTGCTCGATGACTTCGCTGAGGTACTCAGCCTCGCCGATGTCGTTGTGCTGAGCGAGGTGTATTCCGCCGGTGAAGCGCCGATCGCCGGCGCTGACGGCCGTGCGCTGGCGCGCGCCGTGCGCGCGCGCGGTCGTATCAACCCGGTGTTCATTGCGCATCCACGCGAACTGGTCACGGTGTTGCCTGATTTGCTGCGTGATGGCGATCTGTTGTTACTGCAAGGTGCGGGCGATATCGGCGCTGCCGCGCACGAGCTGGAAACGCGCGGTCACTTGCGCAGCGGAGCGTACCCATGAGCCATGGACAGGTCAGTGACATCAGCCGGCTACAGGGCGCCTCGCCAGCCAAGCCGTCAGAGGTGCACTCATGATGCGCGAAAGTAATCCAGCCAACTTTGGTCGCGTCGCGGTGGTCATGGGCGGCAGCAGTTCGGAGCGTGAGGTGTCGCTCAATAGCGGCGCCAATGTGTTGGCGGCCCTGCGCGCGCGTGACGTGGATGCCTGTGCCATCGATGGGATTCCAGCACTGCTGGCGCACATCCATAGCGGCGCTTGTGATCGGGTATTCAACATTCTGCATGGCCGCGGTGGTGAAGACGGCGTGCTGCAGGGCGCTCTCGAAGCGCTTGGCGTGCCCTATACCGGCTCTGGCGTGCTCGGCTCAGCGCTATCGATGGACAAAGTGCGTACCAAACGCGTTTGGCAGGCTTTGTCGATCCCCACACCCCAATTTGCCGTACTTAAGCGCGGCGCCGATGTCAGCGCGGCGTTGGCGATGGTGGGCCTGCCGGCGATCGTCAAACCCTCTCGCGAAGGCTCCAGCGTGGGTGTGACGCGGGTCTTGCACGAGCGTGACATTGACGCAGCGGTGGAGTTGGCGGCCCGCTATGACGGTGAATTGTTGGTCGAAAGCATGATCGTTGGCCCCGAACTAACGGTGAGTATTTTGGATGGTCGGGCCTTGCCCAGCATTCGCATCGTGCCGTCCGGCGAGTTTTACGACTATCACGCCAAATATGTCGCCGATGACACGCAGTATTTATGCCCTGGTCTACCTGAGCCGGCGGAGACCGCCCTGCGCCAGATCAGTGAACGGGCGTTTCACGCGGTGGGTGCCAGTGGCTGGGGACGCATCGACATCATGCTCGACCGCAACGGTGGGTTTTACTTGTTGGAGGTCAATACCACGCCGGGCATGACCAGCCACAGCCTAGTGCCGAAAGCGGCAGCGCAGGCCGGGATCAGCTTTGAGAACCTGTGCTGGCAGATTCTAGAAACCAGTCTGACCAGGACGCCGGCATGAGTGTGCACCGGCGCACCTGGGTCACTAGCGCTTCGGCGCTGCTCGCCGTTATCGCGGTGGGCTTGTTGGTTGCGGGTGCTTTCATGGCGCGCAATGGCGGCACTTTGTTGCCGTTCCGCTGGGTGGATGTTAGCGGCCCTTTTGACCACGTTAGCGCCGAACAAATCCGCGCTGCGGTGGGGGCTCCTGCAGCGATGGGGTTTTTCATGGTTGACCTAGCCCAAGTGCGCGCCGCAACGCTGGCACTGCCGTGGGTGGCGGAGGCGGAAGTCCGCAAAGTGTGGCCTGACACCTTGGAAGTGCAGGTTCGTGAACGACAGGTGCTGGGGCGCCTGGGCAACGATCGTTTGGTCGACGTAGCCGGGAACGTGTTTCCCGCCCGTGGCGCCGGCGATACCCGCGGTTTGCCGCTGTTTGATGCCGAGCCTGCGCAAATGCCGCAGTTGGCTGATTACTACCGGCAGGCACAACGCGATGTGGAAGGTCTCGGGCGCCGCGTGACGGTGATGCGAATGAACCCGCGTGGCGCTTTGGAGTTGGAATTAGACGATGGCTTGACGGTGCGCCTCGGAAGTCGCGCGCAACTGCCACGCTGGGGGCGCTTTATCGCCAGTTTGCCGCGTTTGGCGGCACTCGACCCTCGTCCGATTGCCCAGGTTGATCTGCGTTACACCCATGGCTACGCGGTGCGTTATGCCGAGCCGCAAAGTTCCATTCCCTCCGATCCGAGCAATGACAGCTAAAGCCATGAGTCGCAAATCCGACAAAACCTTGATCGTCGGCCTCGATATCGGCACCTCTAAAGTGGTGGCGATGGTGGGCGAATACGCGCCGGGTGAGGCCGTCGAAATCATCGGCATGGGCAGCCAGCCCAGCCGCGGTATCAAACGAGGTGTGGTCGTCGACATCGAGTCGACCGTGCAATCCATTCAGCGCGCTGTCGAAGAAGCCGAGCAAATGAGTGGCTGCGAGATTCGCTCGGTATACGCGGGAATCAGTGGCAGCCATGTTAAGAGTCTGAATTCCCACGGGATCGTCGCCATCCGCGACAAAGAAGTGACCGACTACGACGTCGATCGCGTATTGGATGCGGCGCGTGCAATGCCGATTCCCGCCGACCAAAGAATTCTGCACGTGCTGCCGCAGGAATACGTAATCGATGAGCAAGAGGGTGTTCGTTATCCGATTGGCATGAGTGGCGTACGGCTGGAGGTGCGCGTGCATCTGGTGACGGCTGCCGCAAGTGCTGCGCAGAACATCACCAAGTGCATTGCGCGCTGCGGATTGGAAGTGGACGATCTGATCCTGCAGCCGCTGGCCGCGAGCCATGCGGTACTCACCGACGACGAGCGCGAACTCGGCGTGGCGCTGATCGATATCGGTGCCGGAACGACCGACATCGTGATTTTTGCCCAAGGCGCGATTCGCCACACCTCGGTGTTACCGATCGCCGGTGACCAAGTCACCAATGACATCGCAGTGGCCTTGCGCACGCCCACCCAGCACGCCGAAGAGATCAAGCTCAAATACGCTTGTGCGCTGGCGCATCTGGCCACGGCCGAAGAGAGCATCCAAGTGCCTAGCGTTGGCGATCGACCGCCGCGGCGGCTGGCTCGCCAAACCTTGGCCGAAGTGGTGCAACCACGCTACGAAGAGTTGTTCTCCCTGGCGCAAGCCGAACTGCGGCGCAGTGGCTACGAGGATTTGATCGCCGCCGGCATCGTGTTAACGGGCGGTGCTTCGCGGATGGACGGCGCGGTTGAGCTGGCCGAAGAGATTTTCCATATGCCAGTGCGCTTGGGGCTGCCGCAGCATGTCAGCGGGCTGAGTGACATTGTCGGCAATCCAATCCATTCGGCGGGCGTAGGCCTGCTGATTTATGGCTCGCAAACCAAACCGCGGCCCAGCGCCCGGCCAATCAGCGGCGCACGCAGTCTGTGGGCACGCATTAAACACTTTGTAGGCGGCGAATTTTGATGTGTACGGCCTGCGCTTGCTACTGAGGAGCGCCGCAGGTCGAGATGAGTCGACGAATTCAGGGGTGATTCGTCGGGGGAGACCGGGGTGCGCAAGGATTGCGCCGAACGGTAAGGGGTCAACTGGCTGGCACTACTTACGAGGTTCTGATCATGTTTCAACTAATGGAAAGTGCGACACCCAATGCGGTTATCAAAGTCATCGGGGTTGGTGGGGGCGGCGGTAATGCTATCGCACACATGCTGGGCGGCAGCATTGAAGGCGTCGAGTTTATCTGCGCCAATACCGACGCTCAGGCGCTGCGCCGCGCCGAGGGCATTACCTTGTTGCAGCTCGGCACGAATGTCACCAAGGGCCTGGGCGCTGGCGCCAATCCTGAAGTGGGGCGGCAGGCCGCGATTGAAGATCGCGAGCGCATCAGTGAAGCACTGCGTGGCGCCGATATGGTGTTCATCACCGCCGGCATGGGCGGCGGTACCGGCACCGGCGCGGCACCGGTCATTGCGCAGATCGCCAAGGATCTCAATATCCTGACGGTCGCCGTGGTGACCAAACCCTTCCCTTTCGAGGGCAAGCGCCGTATGCAGGTCGCCATGAAAGGCATCGAAGAATTGGCCCAACATGTCGATTCGCTGATCACCATTCCAAATGAAAAACTGCTGACCGTGTTGGGTCGCGAAGTTTCGCTGTTGAATGCCTTCCGCGAAGCCAACGATGTATTGCTCGGCGCCGTACAGGGCATCGCCGATCTGATCACCAGGCCGGGTTTGATCAACGTCGATTTCGCCGATGTGCGCACCGTCATGAGCGAAATGGGCTTGGCCATGATGGGCACCGGTCGGGCACGTGGCGATGATCGCGCAGTGGCCGCTACAGAGGCTGCGATCGGCAACCCGCTGCTCGAAGACATCAACCTGAAGGGCGCCTGCGGCATTCTGGTGAATATTACCTCCGGCCCCAATCTGACCATGCGCGAGTACAACGAAGTGGGTCAGACGGTGGCTGAGTTCGCCGCTGACGATGCCAACATCAAGATCGGCACCGTACTCGATATGGATCTCGAAGACGAAATCCGGGTCACGGTGGTCGCAACGGGCCTCAATCGGCAAGCGCAACGAACGCCGGTGGACGCGTTTGCTGGCGCACCGATGCGCAGCAACATCCGCGTAGTTCGGCCATTGGATGCCGAACCTGCGGCGGTCCCGCAGCCGCAGCTAACGCAACGCCCGCAGCAGCCACGGCGCTTTGGCGCAAACGGCGCCGCGACGGCAACACAGGCAACACCAGAAACCGAGTATGACTACTTGGATATTCCGGCGTTCCTGCGGCGCCAGGCCGACTGAAGCGATCTCCCGCGCACCTTTTCCGGGTGCGCGTGTGTCGGAACAGCCAGTGCCGCCAGGGGCAAGGATGACCCCTGGCGGCAGCGTATTGCGTTGACCTTCCCAAGGCCACAGCCTCAGCAATCATCCTGCTGTGCGGGCTAGCGCACAGTGTTGCGTGTGCTAATTCAGTTCAAATAGTGTGGTTGCAACGCAACACATGTTGCGTGGGACGCTACGGGCGTCTTTGCGTGGGCAAAGTCGTGTGCTACGATTCACCAACGTATTGCCCGACTGCAGCCGAGACCACCAACGATGATTCGTCAGCGCACGTTGAAAAACGTCATCCGTGCAACTGGCGTAGGCATTCACTCTGGTCAGAAGGTTTACATGACGTTGCGGCCGGCGGCCGTCAACACCGGCATTGTATTTCGCCGAGTAGACCTTGCTGAACCTGTTTGCCTGCATGCCCGCGCCGAAAATGTCGGCGACACCAGCCTGTCTACTGCGCTGGTCAAAGACGGCGTTCGCGTCGCCACCATCGAACACCTGCTGTCCGCATTCGCCGGTTTAGGCATCGACAATGCCTACGTCGATTTGTCGGCATCCGAAGTGCCGATCATGGATGGCAGCGCTGGCCCTTTTGTGTTCTTGCTGCAATCTGCAGGCATTGAAGAACAAAACGCCCACAAACGATTTATTCGCATCCGTAAACCCATCGTGGTTCGAGATGGCGACAAATGGGCAAGGTTTGAGCCCTTTGATGGATTTAAAGTCGGCTTTTCAATCGAGTTTGATCACCCGGCTTTTAGCAACAAGAGCTGTAAAGCAGAAATCGATTTTTCGACCACTTCATTTGTCAAAGAAGTGAGTCGTGCCCGCACTTTCGGCTTCATGCGCGATCTGGAAATGCTCCGGGAGCGCAATTTGGTGCTCGGTGGTTCGATGGACAACGCCATCGTTCTGGATGACTACCGAGTATTGAACGAAGATGGCCTGCGGTACGAGGATGAGTTTGTCAAACATAAAATCCTCGACGCTATTGGCGATTTGTACCTGTTAGGCCGCAGTTTAATCGGCGCATTTTATGGCCATAAGTCGGGTCATTTCCTCAACAATAAGCTTTTGCGTGCCCTCATGGCCGACCAAAGCGCCTGGGAAGAAGTCATATTCGACCGCCCAGAGGAAGTACCTATTTCTTATGCTCATCCGGCTCAGGCAATTTGAAACCTGAGTTGACAACCGGCACAGAAACGCTGAGACAGTCGTAAAGCACTACGTTGTTTTAAATTTCAGTCGCGCAACACACAATAAAAAATGTTCATCGGCAGGAAGCCGATATGGCCATCAGGCCGCAAGCAGACCGGCGTTAAGTCGGTTAGGGCTCGTGAGAAAATAACCAGGACTGTTGACCGTCGGATTGGGATGCGATGCGAGGCGCGATGAGCGAGTCGCAACGAAGCAGCGCGACCAAGCCGGCGAGCAAAAAGTCCAGGTTATTGACAAACGAGCTCTTAGTTCAAGGTGGTAGCTAGTTGAGTGCCATATTGAACGCGGGTCGCGCAACTTTACGCAAACGGGGAATTTGCGTCGGGGCGGGCGACCTTCACGGTGAGTCGTAACTCGTCAACAGCGAGGGCCAGTTTGGCTTCGTCGAGGAGTTGTCGGCTCGAAAGGCGCAGTTTGGACGCCCAATCGGGCGTACGCGCCAGGAAAACCAAGTGACCGTCGCGGCAGTTCGCGAGGCGGCACTCGGCAGCCAGTCGAGGCGGCAGCACAGCGCGCAGGCGCTGATCCAGCGCCCCGATACGCCGAGCCTCGGTAACGAGCGCGGCGAGGCTGGGAAGATCCTGGAGTGTTTCACCAAGGGCAAGATAGCGGGGCATCGCGATTCTCGTTCAGGCGCACCGGCGAAGCGAAGGACTGAAGTTCAGTCCTCATGAGAGTCCATGGATAATGAACATCATACTCATTGGTAGTCCCCGTACTGGTTCACGTTCGTTCAATTTGCACAGCAAACGCGCTCGCTGGCTATGTTCAAGCGCCGCTGCGCTTGTGCTGACCACGATTATCGGCATCGGTTTTGTCGCCGGTCGCGGTCTGGGAGGCAGCACTGAGGATCTCAGTGCTAACGACTTGCAAATCCTGCGCGAGCAGTTGTTGGCGCAAAAGGCACAGTTGGACGAAACCGAAGCCGGTGCCAAACGTGATTTGGATGCACTTGCGATGCAACTGGGCGATTTGCAGGCACAAGCCGCGCGCCTGAACGCCCTGGGCCTGCGATTGACCCGCATGGGCAAGCTGGACGATGGCGAGTTCAATTTCGCCGAAACGCCAAGTGTAGGTGGCCCGAGCAGCCCAGACAGCGTGGCGAACAGCTACCTCGCTCCAGAATTTTCGACCGCTTTAGAGCGTTTACGCGGTCAGTTTTCCATCCAGGCCGATCAACTTGGCGTGCTCGAAACGCTGTTGTTAGACCGCGATTTAGAAGCCGAATTTATGCCCAGTGGGATGCCGGTGCGCTCTGGTTTCATGGCATCCAATTTTGGAACGCGTATTGATCCGTTTAATGGTTCGCGCGCCTTCCATGCGGGCGTCGACTTCGATGGCAACAAAGGCGCCGATATACTCACCGTCGCCAGTGGCGTCGTAGCGTTTGCCGGCCGACATCCGGCCTTCGGCAACATGATCGATATCGATCACGGCAATGGCTATGTGACGCGTTATGCACACAACGACAAGAATCTGGTCGAGACCGGGGATGTCGTTACGGGCGGCCAATTGATCGCAAAAATGGGCGCCACTGGCCGCGCAACCGGCTCCCATTTGCACTTTGAAGTGCATTTGGACGGCAAGCCCATCAACCCGAAGTCTTTTGTCAGCGCGATCCGCTGACCGCCGCCTGCGGGGCTAGCTATTTTTTAGGCGAGCGGCAAAACATCCAAAGCGCCACAGCGTTTATCGTGGTAGTCGATGATCGGGCTGCTGGCCGACACACCCAATGTGCAAAGCAGGTGGCAACTGTCAAAGCTTTGACTGGCTGTATGGTAGCCAGGTAGCCATGCCTGAAAGGCGCTTTCTTGGGTGTCATCGCGTGGGTACATGACGCGGTGAGCGCGTAGTTTCATTCGGTATGGCTTGGGCGTCAGCCTTGCTCGATAACAGCCTTGCTTGCGGCATAAAACGCTGTACAAATCGTCCGCATTGAGGCTGCGCATCAGCTTTGTGGTAGACACGGCGCGTGGATCAAACAGCCGCCCGGTAACGATGGCCCGAATGCCTTTGTGCGTCTCGTACACGCGCATTCCCAATCCGCACAAGTCTGCATGCGCCATGCGCTTTTTTAAATCAGAAACAATTCGCGTTTTTCTTTTTGCCAGACTGTGCAAGCCATACCAAACTTCCCAAAAGCGGTAACGCGGTGAATCAATATCAACGATCAAATGATCGACCGAGTTAACCTAGAAACCTCAGTTGGACGGGGTAGAGTGTGCGGTTATGGGGGTGCAGGGCAAGGCGCAATGAGGCGGAATAGTTATTCTATTCCAACGAGTTGCAACGCAGCCATGCGCCGCCAGAACCGTGCAATCTGCCCCGTAGCGGAGTCACCGAATAGGTTAACTGATCAAAGTGCTGAAAAGTCAAAAAAATCATGGCGTTATGGGTGATGGGAAGCGGTCAACTGAGGTTTCTAGGGTTAAGCACTTCGGCGCCATATCGATTGCGGGTAACCACATTCGAGTCGTCGATACGTTGCAGAATTTCCTCGCGTATATCCGCTTCATAAACGCCAGTGGGATCCGGCTGCGAGCGCAGTCGCGCGCGTACGGTATCCAGCCGTCGCTCGGCGTCCAGCTTGGCATCCGCCTCCGACACATCTGATCCGCCATAGCAGACGACCTTCTGCTCGACGTCGCCCGCACGCAAGGTGGTGGCGTAGCGCGTCCAAAACCGGAAAACGCGCATCCTGGTTAGCTCGAAGCGCGCCAGGAATTGACGTAGCCCGTCCACTCGACACTTTCAGCCGCATCGCTGACCAAAAGCTCGTCGCGCGCATCAATCATCACCGCGTACTCGTCGGTGGCATCTTTAGGCTGCTTAAACATACGCGTCAGGGCTTTTGGGTGCGGGCCGTGGGTGAAACCACACGGGTGTAGGGTGATCATCCCAGGATGAATGTTGTCGCGACTGAAGAACTCGCCGCGGTGATAGAAGATCACTTCTTCATAATCGTCATTATTGTGAAAGAACGGGATCTTCATCGCGCCAGGGTCAGTCTCGAAAGGCCTGGGCACGAAGGTGCACACCACAAATCGATTGGCGACAAAGGTGGTGTGTGCGCTGGGTGGCAAATGGTAGCGGTGACTCATCAGAGGCCGGATGTCTTTGACGTTAATCCGCACCGGAAACAAATCACCGTGCCAGCCGACTGCATCCAGAGGATTAAACGGAAAAGTGATGGTGGTCAGGGCGTTGCGACGTTTCACCAGCACCCGCCATTGGCCAGCGCTTTGCTGCTTGAACAGGTCGTCGATTTGCGGGGAATCCAGCATCGCCGCATCAAAAATTGCGTGCGGTCCGACCAAGCCCTTGTCGGGCAACATGTAGCTGGAATTGCTTGCTTCAATGAGCAACAAATCCAGTGGACTAGTCACTTCCAGTCGCCAGGAGGTGGAGCGCGGTAGAACAATGTAGTCACCCGCTTGGATCGCCAAATGGCCGTAGTCGCAAAACAAATGCCCGGCGCCGTTATGCACGAAAAGCAGTTCGTCACCATCGGCATTACGCACTAAATGGTCCATCGACTGGCTGCAACGCCAAGTACGCATCCGCACATGCGCATTGTGCAGCAACTCATACGCTTGCCAGGGGCTGCTGCCATGGCTTTGGAAGGTATTGGTATCAAAGGCGCGCGGCTTGAGCGGGCCCTCAAAGCTGCTCCAGGCAGTGGGCGGATGGGTATGGTACATATGACAAGCGGGCCCGAAAAAGCCCTCCTTGCCCATCTCGCGCTCGTAAGTGCCCTCCGGAAGATCGCAATGTGCTTGCCGCGAGGATCTGCCCTCGATTTTAGATACGCCAATCCATCGCTTTGACATAGTTTGATTTCCTTACAGCACGCCGCGGCGGATCTGATCTTGTTCTATCGATTCGAACAAGGCTTTGAAGTTACCCTCGCCAAAACCTTCATTGCCCTTGCGTTGAATGATTTCGAAGAAGATCGGTCCGATATTGGTTTCGGTGAAAATTTGTAGCAATTTCTTCTGTTTAGTTTCGACGTCGGCATCAATCAAAATGCGATTCTTCATCATGCGGGCAAGATCTTCGCCGTGATTGGGTACCCGTTGATCGATGACATCAAAGTAGGCGTCTGGCGTATGCAAGAAAGTCACGCCCGCGGCACGCATTGCTTCAACGGTGTCGTAAATGCTATCGGTAAAACAGGCAATATGCTGAATGCCTTCGCCGTGATACTGGTCGAGGTATTCGTTGATTTGCGATTTTGGATCGCTCGACTCATTTAGCGGGATACGCACGACGCCGTCCGGCGCGGTCATTGCCTTGGACACCAAGCTGGTCTTGGCGCCTTTGATGTCGAAGTAACGAATTTCACGAAATCCAAATAAACGTTCGTAATAATTTGCCCAACGCTCCATATTGCCGAAATACAGGTTGTGCGTCAGGTGGTCGATAAATGTCAAACCAAAACCTTCAGGCTCGCGATCAACGCCATCGAAATATACATAATCCATCGCATACGGATCGGTGCCATCGGTGACTAGGTACAACATGCAATCGCCAATGCCCTTGATGACCGGCGCGTCGACTACGCGGCCATCGTCGTGGCGCTCAATGGCTTGCGCGCCGCGGGCGACTACCTCGGCCAGCACCTCTACGCCATCACGGACTCGGATCGCAAAACCACAGGCGCAAGGGCCGTGTATGGCCGCGAATTCGGCGGCAAAAGAGCTCGGCTGTTCATTGATCAAGAAGTTGACCCCACCTTGCCGATACAAAGTAATCGCGCGCGTACTATGTCGCGCCACCGCGGCAAATCCCATGGATCGGAAAAGGCTATGCAAAGACGAGGCATCAGGTGCAGCAAACTCAACAAACTCGAAACCATGAATACCCAGTGGATTCGGCATACCAGTAGGCGTAACAGCAGCTTGCGGTTGTGCGGTCATAGCGTCCTCGAAGCATCGGTGCAGCGCTGCGGTTGCCAGCGCGGAGCCAGTAGTATAGTTTCATTTGAAACAAACGATGCAAGATTCGTGAGCTTGAACAGCGTTGTTTGCTGGTCAAAATGGGCTACGTGCAATCTGCCCCTTGGCGTACTGACCCAATGGGTGAACGAGTCAATCGGCTGAAAAACTAGGATCATGGTTCTATTGGGCGATGAGAAGCGCTCAACTGAGGCTGCTAGGATCATCGAGCTACGGCACTCGAAAGCGGTCAACTGAGGTGTGTGAGATGACGGACGAAGCGCTCCACATTGATTCGCTCGACCTTGAACGCTTTTTGCCCTATCGCTTGTCGGTGTTGTCCAACACCATCAGTGCAGCCCTAGCCGCCATGTATGGCGAGCGTTTTGAGCTTAGCGTGACTCAATGGCGAGTCTTAGCAGTGTTGGGGCGCTATCCAAACTTGTCCGCTGTGGAGGTCGCAGAGCGCACAAAAATGGACAAGGTTGCGGTCAGTCGGGCCGTTGCCGAGTTGATTGCGGCGGGGCGCCTCGATCGCACTATGGATCGCGGCGATCGACGTCGCTCCGTGTTGAATCTGAGCGCCGTGGGCCGCGAGGTGTACCAGCAGATCGCGCCGCTCGCGCTCGCTTGCGAGGCACGATTGCAGTCTGTTTTGACCGCCGACGAACGCGTCATGTTGGAACACATTCTGGACAAACTGAGCACCGCCGGCGTTGGCATGTTGCTGACCGGCAGTGATCTAGGGATGCGCCAAGGGTAACGGCGTTGGTTGTTGGTTGTTGGTTGTTGCTTGCTCGTAGGTAGTTGCTGGTCCACACCGCCACATCGTCCACCAACCACCTTCCGCGTTACTTGACGCCATGCATTAAACGGTTGACCAATGGCGCGCCGAACAGCAGTACAGCGCCAAGGCCAAAGCCGGCATAGGCGATCAACGTGTAGGTTGATGCATATAGATCAAGTCCCGCACTGCCGGTGCCGCTAACCGCCACGGCGGCCACGTGACCTGCCGTGGAATTGCCGATTGCCGTGCACATGAACCAGGCGCCCATCGCCATGCCCACGTCTTTGGGCGCGGCTAGTTTGGTGACCATGGATAGGCCGATCGGCGACAAACAGAGTTCGCCCATGGTGTTGATCAGGTAGGCCAGTGCCAGCATCTGCCACGGCAGTTTGCCGTCGGAGCCCTGCAAGTTGCCGATGGTCCAAACCAGTACGGTGAATCCAAGCGCGACCAGCATCAGCGCCAGCGCAAACTTACGCGGGATCGATGGATTCATTCCGCGCGCTTCCAAGCGCGGCCAAGCCCAGGCGAACAAGGGTCCCAGCAGCAAGATGAAAAGTGGGTTGAAGGATTGGAACGCCGAATAGTCAAACGGCGCGTTGACGTGATCTTTGGCAAAGAAGTTCAGCGAAGATCCGGCCTGCTCGAACATGCCCCAGAAAACGATTTTGGCGAGGAATAACAACAACATCGCAATGTAGCGATCAAGCTGCACGCGATCGCCACTCTTCACGCCGCTGCCAATGAAATACATCGACAAAAGCACAAATAGCCCCATCAGGACGAAGCTGACCATCTTGGCCTGGCTCAGCATCAAATAGACCAGCGGCACTGCGGCGACGCAGCCGAGCGCAACTTTCAACAAACGATTCAAGCCCTCAGCGGGTTGCAATGCGGCGCCGATATGGCCAAGCCAGCCGGTCAGCCACTGAAACACCACCAAGCCGAGGATCATGCCTAGGCCGGCAGCGCAAAAACCCCACTTCAAGCCGAAGTACTTGCCGATTAGGGAGCCGCAGATCAGCGGCGCGATCATCGCGCCCGCGTTGATACCCATGTAGAAAATGGTGAAACCCGAGTCGCGGCGCGCGTCATCTGGGGCATACAACTGCCCGACCATCGCAGAAATATTTGGCTTAAACAGGCCGTTACCGACGACGATCACTGACAAACCAATCAGGAACCAGTGCAGTTCGGGGATCAGTAACAAAAACAGACCGAGCGCCATCAGCGCGCCGCCGAGCAGGATCGACGGCCGGTATCCCAGATAGCGGTCTGCTATCAACCCGCCGAACAGCCCGGTCGCATAAATCAGTGCCGTATAGGCCCCATAGGTGAGACTCGCCTGCGCTTTGGCTTCCCCTTCCGGAAGCAAACCAAAGAAGGTGGTCGCCACATACACGGCCAACAGCGCGCGCATCCCGTAGTACGAAAAGCGCTCCCAAAACTCCGCGCCAAACAGCATCCACAAGGGACGCGGATGGCCAAGAAATTCGCCCGGCGGAGGTGGGATGAAGTTTTGCGAATGGGCGTTCATCGGTGGGCCTCGGCGCAACTAAGATTGCGGTTGCTGGTTGCTGGTTGCTGGTCGCTAGTTGTTAGATACCTGCTGGTTGCTGTTGCCAACAACCAGCAACTCACAACCAGCAACTTACGACTAACAACCAGCAACCCGCATTGCCGCCCCTATTTCACGCCATGCATCAGCTTGTTGATCAACGGCGCGGCGAGGAAGAAAACCGCAGCGATGATGATGCCGATGAAGAACATGCTGTCGAACACGCTAACGTACTGCAGCAGCGAACCGGCTTCCTCACCACCGCCGGCGGCCTCGGCAGCCAGCAGTCCGGCGACATAATTGGCCATTGCGATCGACAGGAACCAGCCGCCCATCGCCATGCCGGTTTCCTTTGGCGCGGCGAGCTTGGTGACCATGGCCAAGCCGATCGGTGACAAACACAGTTCGCCAATGGTGTGGATCAGGTAAGTCAGCGTCAGCCAAGTCCAACTGATGTGACCGGCATCAGTGGCCATATTGGTGATCGCAAACACCAGCACGTAGAAGCCGACCGCCGCGCCAGCTAGACCGAGCGCGAACTTGCGCGGGATCGATGGATTCATTTCTTTCTTGTCCAGCCACGGCCACAACGCCGCAAACACCGGGGCCAGCAAAATGATGAACACCGGGTTTACCGACTGGAAAATCGTGAAGTGCAGCTGGTAGCCAAAGATCGTCGGCATGTCCACATAGTCACGCGCCAGGAAGTTCAGCGAGGAACCGGCCTGCTCGAACAGTGCCCAGAACAGGATATTGGCGGCGAACAGGATCAACATCGCGATGTAGCGCTGCATCTGCACCGTGTCCTTGCTGCGCACGCCACTCATGATGAAGTAGGTAGAGAGGCCGACCATCAGCAGCACCAGCAACATGCCGAGCACGCCGAGCGAATCGAACAGCCAGAACATCGCCGAACCTTCGGCAAAGTTCGACGCGAGGCCGTTCTGCCAGGACTTGTCGAGCAAGAAGTAAGCCGGAATCGCCAGCAGGAAGGCGCCGATGGTGACCTTGATCACCGGCCCCGCGCCTTCCTGACCCTGCGGCGTGCTGCCGACATGACCGAGCCAGGACTTGAGCACCTGGAACACCAGCATGCCAAGGATCATGCCGATGCCGGCGGCGAAGAAGCCCCAGCGGTAGCCGTAGTTAGCACCGATCCATACCGAGCACACGATCGGTGCTATCAGCGCACCCGCATTGATGCCCATATAAAAGATGGTAAAGCCGGAATCGCGGCGGGCGTCGCCAGGCCGATAGAGCTTGCCAACCATGGTCGAGATATTCGGTTTAAACAGGCCGTTGCCGACCACCAGCACCGCTAGGCCCATCAGGAACGTGGTCAGATCAGGCGCCATCAGCATGAAGCTGCCCACTGCCATTAGTGCGCCGCCGAGCATGATGGAGCGTTGGTAACCAAGCACGCGATCGGCGATGAAGCCGCCGAGGATGCCGGTCATGTAAACCAACGAGGTGAATCCGCCGTAGGTGACGCTGGCTTGGGCATCGGCGCCCGGGCCGAGGTGGCTGAAGAACGCGGCGGCGACATGCACAGCAAGCATCGCGCGCATGCCGTAATACATGAAGCGTTCCCAAAACTCGGCGCCAAACAGGTTCCACAGCGCCTTCGGGTGGCCGAGGAACTCGCCTGCAGGAGGCGGCATGAAGTTGTACTGGTCTTTTCCGCTCATCAGAACGATCTCCGTTTTTTTTTGCCGTGAAAGTGGTTCAGGTCCGCGCGTTTGCGCCCTCGCCGTTGTTCGGGAGACCCGCAGGCGCGACGCGCACATCTAGCGGTTCGTGAAGCGCACGTCAAATATCACGTGTGCTGCGGCGCAACATTGGCGCAATCCCGGTGCGCGATCGCTGTGGCTGCAAGGCCGCATCCCATTCTCCCGCGCAGCCGCATAAGCGGCAAACCCCACGTGCCATAATCAATGCTGCTTTGGCTTAGTCGGATTCTCTTTACTTAAGCCGAGTTCCAGCGTCGTTCCGGCGGTGCGGCAGAAATGATCCCAACCAGACACCACCCTCAGGCAGCAACTAGTGGATATATTTAAAGTTTTCTCAATCGAGGCGGCGCATCGCTTGCCCAACTTGCCCGCCGATCACAAATGCGCGCGATTGCATGGGCACTCGTTTCGGATTGAAGTGCATGTCAGTGGCGAGATCGTCGAGCCGCAAGGCTGGGTGATGGATTTTGCCGATGTGAAACGGGCGTTTGCACCCATTTTTGATCAGCTAGACCACCATTATCTGAACGATATTGATGGCCTGGAAAACCCGACTAGCGAACGTTTGGCGCAGTGGATTTTCGAGCAACTGAAGCCGCGTTTGCCGTTGTTAGCGCAAATCATCGTGCATGAGACCTGCACGGCGGGATCGCGCTATCAAGGGCCCTAGCGGGCTATCCTCATCGGAATCTGCTTTAACCTATTTAAGAGGGCGGATCACCATATGGCAAATTGGTTAGGCATCACGGCAGTCGCAATGGGCATTGCGCTGGCGCCGCCAGCATTAGCGGTCAACTTGGCAGGCGTTGAAATTGCGCCGCTGATTCGCGCCGAGGGCGAAACCCGGATATGGCCCTTGCTCGGCTCGGCGCTGGTGCACCGTAGCTTTATTCCGTTCTATGGCTTGGCCTTGCACGGCCCGCCTGATGCGCTGACCCAAGGTGAACTCAGCCAGGGTTTGATCCCGGTGCAAATCACCCTGGTTTGGTACGCGAATGAACTGCCCAAAGCGCAGGTCGAAGAGCACTTCCGCAAACTTTTCGAGCAAATCAGCGATGCCGAAACGCTAAAACGTGTGGCGCCGCGCTTGGACAAGTTCATCGCACTGTTACCCGCCGCGAAACGTGGCGAGCAGATCGTCATTCACTACACACCCGATGGCGGCGCGAAAGTGCAGGTAGAAAACGGTCAAACCGGCCATTTTGCAGGGATCGAGTTCAACCGCGCATTGTTGGGCCTGTGGCTAGGCCCGGCCGCCGATCCGCTGGTACGAGAAAGTTTGACCAAGCCGGTGGCCAGCAGTCCTGCCGAGTAGTTGCGCTACGGCCGCCTCCGACGCAACATCAGCCTATCGGCTGCTCGCAGCCTGTCGGACTTTCATCGCGAGTGCGCCAGAAGCGCTTTTGGCGCAGAGCGGTGACGAATATTCCGGTGCGCCACGCATCTCACGCTTGAAAGTCCGACAGGCTGCTAGGCAGTTAGCTCTACTGGCGCGCGCTTTCTATGTTGCACTGCAACAAAAAGCGGAATATGCTGCAACGCAACATAGGGCAGTTAAGGAGAGCAACAAATGTACGAGCAAGCGAGCAATCAGTTTCTGGCCTTGTCCAAACAGGCCGCAGAGACCTTTATCAAAGCCAATGCAATTGTGGTCGAAGGATTCGAAAAGTTGATCGAGATCCAACTGAAGACCGTTGAAGATCGCGTCAAAGTGGCGACCGATCTGATGGAGCAGGCCGGTGAAGTGCGTGATTTCGACGCCGCACGCGCAGCTTGGCCAAAGAGCGTTGGGCTGGTGAAAGATTCGGCTGAGAAGTTCTACGCTACGTCGCAAGAAGTGACGGGCGTTTTGACCAAAACGGGCGAAGCCTTTGGACAGTTGTTCAAAGGCACCGTAGACGCTGCGAATGACGCAGTGGTCAAAGCCAAAGTCGCGAAGGCGCGCTAATCGCGCCTGCAAGAATCGATACCGGTTTGGATCAGCGCAAGGGCAGCGCTAGACCCCTCCCCTCGATTCTCGCGTTGTGATGGTTCCCCGGTTGGCCATGCCAGCCGGGGTTTTTTGTTACCAGTGCTGCCCTGGCACGGGCACAGCTAGCTTTGCTGCTGTTGCTATGACCCTAGCAGCCTGTCGGACTTTCATCGCGAGTGCGCCAAAAGCGCTTCCGGCCCTTCGGGTTGCGCGTCGCAACGGCGTCTGCGGCGTTGCGACCCCAACGGAAGAGCTATTGGCTGCGCGCCGCGCCGCGCCTTGCATCCATCCGCTTAAGCCACACAACACATCTCACGTGCAAAGTCCGACAGGCTGCTAGCGATCAACCAGCCAGCACCAACATGGCCACCCAACAACCCGTGGCAAGGCCCCAAGCCAAACTGCGCAAGGTCGCTTGGTTAGCCACGTAACAGACGAAGTATGCCACCCGTGCGACGATGAAGCCGATCGCCAAATAATCCAGCGTGGACTGCGCTAAGCCCAATTGATGGGCGATGATGGTCGCGGCGGCGAACGGTGGAAAAGCTTCGAAGGCGTTTAGGTGTGCCCAATGCGCACGTTGACGAAATCCTGACAATCCCGCCTGAAAGTCGCGCGGTCGGCTATTGTTAAATCCCGGCCCGCTGAACTTGGCAACTGCAGTGGACAGGATGGGAAGGAAGGCAGCGATTAGCACGCACCAATACGCAATGGTCATCGGAAGTCCTGTTAGGGTTGACTCGGTGTGTGGGACAACAATAGCCGGAGATCGTAGCGTTGGCGCGCCTTGCTTGTTTGGGTACGTTGAAAATATCGGGACGGATTGACGATGTTTTTGGTGGCATTGAGTGGTGCGTTGAAAGGACGCGTGTTTACGCTCGACGGCGAGGGTGTGCTCGGTCGTGACCCCGCGGTCGAATATTCGATTGAGGATCCGACCGTCTCGCGGCGTCACGCGGAGTTGTTGAAATCGGCAGAAGGCTGGCGCCTGCGCGATCTGGGCAGTGCCAACGGCACCGAAATCAATGGCATCCGCTTGATTGGCGATCGTGCACTCCATGAGGGTGATGTGATTGGCCTGGGTCGATTGACCTTGATGTACAACATGCAACTGGCGGGCACGGTGCGTGGCGTCGGTCCAATAGGCATGCAAGCGGGGTTGCCATCCAAGTCACTGGCGGCTGGCGCTCTGGCGACGCGCATGCTGACTGCCCTGCGTGGCGAACATGCCAGGGCCGAAGATCAGGCTGTGGCGGCACTCGCGGCCATGATTGAGGTCTTGCCCGGCGTGGTGCGTGCCAGTTTGGTCGATTGGCGTGCCGGCAAAACCTTAGCGCGTGCCCCGCAGGGTTCGGATTCATCGCGCAGTACGCTGTTTCGCGCGCTCGCGGCACTCAAGTCCACACCTCAAGGCGTGACGGTTTGGTTGCCCGAAGAACGCCGGCAGCTGGCGGCCTCACTTTCCGTCCCCGACGTATTGCCCTTTGTGGCGATTCAGATCGACCAACAAGTCGGGCTGCTGTTGGAAGGCGCAGAAGAGGAGTCCAGCATAACGGTAGAGCCCATTCCAGCGACCCAGCTGGAGGACGCGGCAATGCTGCTCAAAATTCCGCTGGCAGCCATCCGCGCCCACGTTGCTGCCGGGTCGCGCAAAATGCGTGATTCAGATTTGCGCTTGGCGCAGCGCATTCAACAGCGACTGTTGACGCCGCCACCGGAGTCGATTGATGGTTTTGAGTTGGCGTTGAGCTATACGCCGGCGATGATGGTGGGCGGCGACTTCTTTCACGTCGAAAAACGCGGCGCGGATGAACTGGCGGTCCTCATCGGCGACGTTTCTGGCAAAGGCGTGTCGGCTGCCATGTACATGGCCTATCTGGTTGCCGACCTGCGTCATCAATTGAAGTCCAATGTGGGTCCGGCCGAGTTGCTGGAGAACGTGCAGCGCTCGCTGACCCCGGTGTTTGAAACCGGCATGTTCATCACCATAGCGGCCGTTTTCGTCAATACGCGAACCGGCATGTGTCGAGTAGGCCTCGCCGGTCATTCGGCGCCGGTGTTGCGCACCGCGGCACGCAAGGTCATTGAGATGGGTTTAGACCCGGGCTCTCCGATCGGCGCTGATATGGATTTGGCGGTAAAAGAACAACGCCTGCAACTTGCGCCTGGCGATTGCCTAATTTTGACCACCGATGGCGTTGACGAAGGCGAAAACGCCGCCGGAGAGGCTTACGGCAAAGCGCGGCGTGATCAGGTCTTACTCGCATGCGACAGCGCCGGCGAGCTCAATCAGGCCTTGCGCAAGTCACTGCTGGAGTTTGTCGGCCGCGATCGTTCCAGCGACGATCTCACGATTATTTGTTTGGGCCGAACCAGGACAAACTGAGCAGTGACGCGCGCACGCCATCCACGACAACGCCGAGAGTGCTCTCGGCGTGTACCAACGCCCGCCTTATTGGCCTTTGAGCCAACCGAGCAGACGCGCAAACAAGCCCTTTTTCTGCGTTGATTTCGCGCCGAGCAACCCGGCAGCTTGACGTCCGACATCGGGGCTTGGGGCTGGCCGCGAAGCGCTGCCGCTGCTCGATGCACCCAGCAGGCTGGCTGCCGCCTTGTTGGTATCGCCCTGGCTCGCGGTGCTGCCGCTGGACTTTTCGCCTAACGCTCCGTCGAGATCCTGAGCGATCGTGAAAAGCTTGCTAAATCCAGATAAATCAAATACTTGTCGCACGCTGGGAGCCAAAGAACAAAGCCGCAATGCGCCACCACTGCCGCTGTTCACTTCCTTCGCCAGCGCGAGCAACACGCGCAAGCCCGCACTACTGACGTAACTGATACCACCCATATCGACCACAAAACGTCGCTCACCGGCGGACGTCAAATCATGCGCCGCCAGCTCAAAGTCAGCCGACGTCTCAGTGTCTAGACGTCCGTTCAACTTGAGTACGCGGAAGTCTCCGTGGGTTTCGCTGCCAATATCTAGCGCCATGAGATCCTCACAACAATCGGAAATTAAATTGAGCTGGTCCGACCGAAAGCGTATCACCCTCGGCTAACACATGCTCTTGAATGACTGCGCCATTGACCTTCACCGTACCGCTGGCGGCAACATCGCGAACGCTGAACCCAGCGCGGGTCATGGTGATCTCAACGTGCCTCTTGGCAACGCCATGCGCTGTTAAGTGTAAATCACAAGAGCCGTCGGTGCCGACACTAACCGGTTTCAACCCGAGGGTTTGCACCACCGATCCAGCCTCTGGATTACGAGGCTCCAGTCGGCCCTGACGGAACACCACGGTGGCGTCTGGATTACGCTGCGAGCGGGCCACCGGGCGCGTGCTGGGCGAGGAGTTAGCAGGAACCGCCGTCGCTGCGGGCTGCACTGTCGTCGGTGAGCTCGCCGGCGGCGTCGGCGTTGTGGGGGCGGGCGCTGACAGCAAGGTTGCGGCATTTTCATGCGCACCGCGGGGCGAAACTGGCTGCGGCCGGATCGGCGCGGAGATGATCGTCGGTGAAGGTTCTACAGGCGCAGCGACCACGGTCTCCGGCGTAATCGCATTCATTTGCGCGGTGTCGTCATCGTTGGCTTCCAACTCTGCTTCGCCAGCCACCACCGCCAGAAAGCGCACTTTCAGCTCTAAGGCCTGGGTGCGTGCTTTGCCATGCTCGGCAACCTGTGTGTCTACCAGTTTAACTCGGTGCGCCAACTCGTCAGCGTCAAACTCGCCAAGCGCATGTCGAAAGTCAATTTCTTCGCGGTCCAGCCGCGCCATTGCAAACGCCGTTTCCAAACCAATCAGTTCTTCGCGTAAGGCACGATAAGCCGTCCCGGCTCGCGAAATCAGCGGCGCGGCTTGAGCTGCGAGTTCATTGACTCGATTGCGATAATCGGCGTCCACACGTTTGAACACTTCCGACGAGACTTGATCACGTTTGCTCGCCATCGACTTCAAGCGATCGGCAAGCTGATCCTGTTCGGCTTTGATGGCGACCAATGCGTCAACGGCGCTCAGGTCGACAGAGTTCAAATCCAGGGCCATACCGTCTCCGCGGAATAAGTGGGTCGCAGCGGCAGAGCATACAGTTGGTGGCCGCGCATCACAGCGTTTCCACCTTGAGCTCTACCGAACCAAAGCGCAGTGTGTCGCCCACCGCCAGCGGGCGGGCTTGGCCGGTGCTGACACGCTCACCGTTGACAAAGGTACCGTTGGTGGTACCTACCTCTTCGCGCACAAACATCAAACCGGCTTCATTGATAATCTTTGCGTGCCGACGCGACAAAGTGCGTTGTGTATCGAGCGGGCCCAAATTGATCTCCGGCAAAACACCCGTCACCGGATCAGGACGGCCGATCAACATTTCTGCTTTGTTGGCGCTAAGCGCGAACTCGCTGCCGCTTTCGACGTGCACAAGCTTGATCGCTTTGCCTAGTTTGCTCGGATCAACGGCTGGGGCGCGACTGGGTGCGGCAGTGATTGGCTTCGGTTTGTTAAGGTCCGCTCGAACGGTCTCGCGCGGCGGAAACGCAACATGCGGATTGGAAGGCGGTCTCACATCACCGCGCTTGAGCAAATCGAGTTCCGACTGCGAGGCTTGCAGCAGTTCTTCAGTGCGCCGTAAGCGCGCCACCAGCTTGCGCATGATGCGCACCGCAATCTCAAAGTTCTCGCGCAACATGTCAGCAAATGCAGCACGGTCAACGCGCAACAGTCGCGAGGTAGCAACCGCACGCACGGCAGCGAAGCGCGGCTGGTCTTCAAGGATGGCCATTTCCCCGAAGAAATCACCGGGTCCCAGTGTCGCGATGGGTGTACTGCCACGTGCGCCGCGCAATACTTCGACCGAGCCGGACTCGATGATGTACATATCACTGCCGGCATCCCCTTCGCGAAACACGAAACTGCCTGCAGAAACGTCGACGTACACGGGTTTCGAATCACTCATCGGCAGGCCCTTGACGCGCTAAGACGCAACAGCATCGCATTAATGCCGCCAGCTAGCGAGTATGCCGATCAGCGAATGACAGCGGCAAGCACGCAAAGCCGTAGAGTTTTAGCTCAAGGAAATACCCCACTTTGTGCTTCGGCAAGACGTCTTCTGGCTTGCGACTCCTTTCTTTAGACCCATATACTCTCGCTGATTTTTCGCCCGGCCCTGCTGGCCGAGCTTAGAAACCAACTCGTAGGTGAGCCGCGTGCAAAGCCCTTTCGCCACTGGTCGGCGCCTGGCCGGTCGCGTCGTGCAGGCGCAGTTCGCGGTTGGAATGGCGGTGGCTCTCGTGATCCTGCTGGCTAAAGGGTCGGAGATGGCGATTGCGGTGATTTGGGGGGCGGCGTCGATTGCGCTTGCGCAGGCGGTGTTCGCGTTTCGCCAAATGCAAGGGGTTGCGGCAGTCACAACGATGTTGCGCCGGTTTTATGGTGCAGCGGCTTGGAAGTGGCTGGTTTTTTTTGCGCTTTTCGCGCTGGGATTGGTGGTGCTGCGCTTACCTGCGGGTGGGTTGCTGGCCGGGCTGATCGCAGCACAGATTGCAGGAACTTGGGCTTTGATACGCTATGGATAAGCTAAGCATGATGATGGCCGAGGGTGGCTCCGGTGGTATGACCGGCTATATCGAGCATCATTTGCAACATCTCACCATCAAATTGGGTGAGCACGCCTTCTGGACGATTCACCTGGACAGCGTGATCGTCAAATTTTTGGCGATTGCCGTATTTCTCGGGCTGTTTCTGCGGGTGGCACGGCGCGCAAGTTCAGGCGTGCCCGGCAAACTGCAATGTGCCATTGAGATGGTCGTGGAAATGGTTGATGGTCTGGTTAAAGAGACCTTCCATGGCAAGAGCAAATTGATCGCGCCTTTGGCCTTGACTATCTTTGTCCTGGTCTTCCTGATGAATTTCATGGACATGATTCCGGTCGATCTGCTGCCGGCAAGCGCGGCGGCGGCGGGGATTCCTTATTTGCGGGTGGTCCCAACCGCAGATATGAATACGACGCTGGGCATGGCCTTATGTGTATTTCTGTTGATCCAGTACATGGGCATCAAGCACAAGGGTGTGGGCGGATTCTTCAGCGAATTTGTCACCGCGCCTTTCGGTCCTAAGGGTGCGCCGGCTAATTTACTGTTGCGCTTGATCGAAGAAGCCGTGCGCCCGCTGTCCTTGTCCTTGCGGCTCTTCGGCAACATGTACGCCGGCGAATTAATCTTCATCCTGATCGCGGTGATGACGCTCGGGGCCACGCTGAGTTCGCTGTCGTTCTACGCTTTGGCACCGGTGCAATTCATTGCCGGTTTCGCGTGGACCGTCTTCCACATCCTGGTGATCACGCTGCAAGCCTTCATTTTCATGATGTTGACCATCGTTTACCTCAGCATGGCAGCTGAGCACCATTGATTTTTCCCTGCACCCTTAACTAAAACAATACTCACGGAGTCGACTATGGAAGCCAACACCCAATTCATTGCCGAAGTGATGAGCTTCACGCTTATCGCAGCAGGCCTTTTGATCGGCCTCGGCGCGCTCGGTACCGCCATTGGCTTCGCGCTGCTTGGTGGCAAATTCCTGGAAGGCGCCTCGCGTCAGCCAGAGCTCGCGCCGATGTTGCAGACCAAGATGTTCATCGTCGCCGGTTTGCTCGACGCTGTGCCAATCATTGGCGTTGCTATCGCGCTGCTGCTGATCTTTGCTAACCCGTTCTTGTCGCAGTTGGCCGGCTAAGCTTCGGTCCCCGATCGACCGGCGCGCGTCTTTTGGCGAGCGCCGCAACGGAGTAGAGCGATGAATATCAACTTGACCTTGGTCATCCAGTGCCTCGCGTTTTTCGCGACCGCCTGGTTGGTCATGAAATTCGGCTGGCCGCACATCATTGGCGCCATCGAAGAGCGTCAGAAGAAAATTGCCGATGGGCTGAGCGCTGCCGAAGAAGGCAAGCGTGCGCTGGCGTCGGCGAGCGACAAACAAGACCAAGTGATTCGGGAAGCGCGTAGCGAAGCTGCGGGCATTCGTGATCGTGCTGACAAAGAATACGCAGCGATCTTGGACAAAGCCAAAACCGATGCGATCGCCGAAGGCGGTCGTCAAAAGGCGGTGGCCATTGCTGAAATTGAAACGGAAGCGCACCGAGCTCGCGATGAGCTCAGTCGTAAGGTGGCTGATTTGGCAATCAAGGGCGCCGAGCGTTTGATCCGCAAGGAAATCGACGCCAAAGCCCATAAAGCACTGCTCGACGATTTGATCAGTGAGATCGCCCGATGAGTAACACGATCACGCTGGCGCGGCCCTATGCACGTGCCGCCTTTGAGCTCGCCAAGAGCGAGCAGGCGGCGTCGGCGTGGTCCGAGAAGTTGGCATTTGCGGCTCAAGTGGCCGCTGACGCGACGGTGCAGGGTTTGATCGGCAGTCCCAAATTAGGGGCCGCCGATCGAATTGGGGTCTTCTTGCCCAATGGCGAAGGCGCCGACAGCACCTTCGCACGTTTCCTGGCACTGCTTGAGGTCAACCAGCGCTTGTCGTTGCTGGCGCAGATTTCTGAGTTGTTTGCGCAGTTGCGCGCTGAGGACGAACGCACGCTGCGTGTACGCACACGCAGCGCGCTGCCGATTGATCCAGTGCAGCAGCAAGAATTGGTCGGCGCGCTGGCGAAACGATTTGGTCGCGTAGTCACGCTCGATATCGTGCTTGATCCTGAATTGATCGGCGGCGCGATTGTCGAAGCGGGTGATGTCGTCATCGACGGCTCGCTGCGTGGCAAGCTCGGGCGCTTGCGAGCGGAATTGGCGCAGTAACCCGATCGCGGCGCACACCGCGCTCCTACACACTCTTTCAATGGTCGCGACGTTTGCGTCGCACCTCAACAGGAATACACCGTCATGCAGACGCAACTGAATCCTTCCGAGATCAGCGACCTCATTAAGTCGCGCATCGAGAAGTTCAAGACCGCCGCTGAGGCGCGCAACGAGGGCACGATCGTGTCGGTTTCCGACGGCATCGTGCGCATTCACGGCCTTGCCGACGTCATGCAGGGCGAAATGATCGAAATGCCGGGCGACACCTTCGCACTGGCGCTGAACCTGGAGCGCGACTCAGTCGGTTCCGTGGTGCTCGGCGACTACGAACACTTGCGCGAAGGCGACACGGTGAAAACCACCGGGCGCATTCTCGAAGTGCCGGTTGGACCAGAATTGCTGGGTCGCGTAGTTGATGCGCTCGGCACCCCGATTGACGCAAAAGGCCCATTGGGCGCCAAGCTGTCCAGCCCGATTGAAAAGGTCGCGCCCGGCGTGATTTGGCGTAAATCGGTGTCGCAGCCGGTGCAGACCGGCTACAAATCGGTCGATTCGATGGTGCCGGTCGGTCGTGGTCAGCGCGAGCTGATCATCGGCGATCGTCAAACCGGCAAAACCGCGCTGGCGATCGACACCATCATCAATCAGAAAGGCAGCGGCATTAAGTGCGTGTACGTCGCCATCGGGCAGAAACAAAGCTCGATCGCCAACGTGGTACGCAAGTTGGAAGAACACGGCGCGCTGGCCCACACCATCATTGTTGCCGCCTCGGCGTCGGAATCCGCCGCGATGCAGTATGTCGCTGCATATTCGGGTTGTGCGATGGGCGAGTACTTCCGTGATCGCGGCGAAGACGCGCTGATCATCTATGACGATCTGACCAAGCAGGCTTGGGCTTACCGGCAAATCTCATTGTTGTTGCGCCGTCCGCCAGGTCGTGAAGCGTATCCGGGCGACGTCTTCTACTTGCATTCGCGCTTGCTTGAGCGCGCCGCGCGCGTCAATGAGGAATACGTTGAAAAGTTCACCGATGGCGCCGTCAAGGGCAAAACCGGTTCGCTCACCGCGATGCCGATCATTGAAACCCAGGCTGGCGACGTTTCCGCTTTCGTGCCGACCAACGTGATTTCGATCACCGACGGCCAGATCTTCCTGGAAACCGACTTGTTTAACGCCGGTATTCGTCCCGCGATGAACGCTGGCGTCTCGGTATCGCGCGTCGGTGGCGCCGCGCAAACCAAGGCCATCAAAAAGCTGGGCGGTGGTATTCGTCTGGCGCTGGCGCAGTACCGTGAATTGGCCGCATTCGCGCAGTTCGCGTCCGATCTGGACGCCGCTACGCGCGCCCAGTTGGAACGCGGCCAACGCGTCACTGAGCTGATGAAGCAAAAACAATATGCGCCGATGTCGGTTTCCAACATGGCGCTGTCCTTGTACGCGGTCAATGAAGGCTTCATGGACGATTTGCCGATGGGCAAGATTCAAGCCTTCGAAAAAGCCCTGCACCAGCATTTCGCCAGCAACTTTGGCGAGCTGATGGACAAGATGGCGGTCAGCGGCGACTGGAACAACGACATCGAAGCGACCTTCAAAAAAGGCGTCGCGGAGTTTAAGAAAACGGGCAGCTGGTAAAACCGTAAGTGCGACGGGCAGGGCGCGCTGTTTTCTGGCGAACTGCGACTTAGCACTCACCACTAGCGCGGCGAACGCCGCGAACCACTTACCGCGAAGCGAGCAAACAGCATGGCAGGCGCAAGAGAAATCCGGACCAAAATCAAGAGCGTGCAAAACACCCGCAAGGTGACGCGCGCATTAGAAATGGTGTCGGCCAGCAAGATTCGCCGCGCGCAGGAGCTGATGAAAGCTTCGCGCCCGTATGCGCGTTTGATGCGTCAGGTCATCGGCCATGTCGCGCGCGCCAATACCGAATACAAACATCCGTTCCTGGTGCAGCGAGACACCATATCGCACGTCGGCTACGTGATTATCTCGACCGATCGCGGTTTATGCGGTGGCTTGAATTCCAATCTTTTCCGCATGCTGCTCGGCGAGTTTCGCGAATGGCAATCCAAGGGTGTGGAGATAGACGTCGTTTGCATCGGCGCCAAAGCAACGGCGTTCTTCAAGCGCTTGAAGGTCAATTTTGTGGGCTCGGTCACCCATCTGGGTGAGAAGCCACGCGTTGATCAACTGATCGGTGCAATCAAAGTGATGCTGGACAGCTACATGTCCGGCCGGGTTGATCGTTTGTTTCTGGCTTACAACGATTTCGTCAATACGATGACGCAGAAACAGGCGCTCGACCAACTGTTGCCGCTAGTGCCATCGGACGATATCGAAACCAAGTACGGCTGGGATTATTTGTACGAGCCCAGCGCGCCAGACATCATGGATCACGTGCTGACACGCTATGTTGAATCGCTGGTGTATCAAGCGGTACTGGAGAACTTGGCGAGCGAACACGCCGCGCGGATGGTCGCGATGAAGTCAGCCAGCGACAACGCCACGCAGTTGATCGGCGATTTGACCTTGGTCTACAACAAAGCGCGTCAAGCTGCCATTACCCAGGAAATCAGCGAAATCGTCGGTGGTGCGGCGGCGGTGTCGTAATTCGATTAGATCAGTAAGTGCTTTGCCAAGGTCAGTGGACGATGAACGATCCACTTGCCGCTGAGCACTTACGAAAAAACAAGTGAATTTCGGAGCAAGAAAATGAGCCAAGGCAAAGTCGTACAGATCATCGGCGCCGTCGTAGACGTCGAATTCCCGCGCGAGTCCGTGCCGAAGATTTACGACGCGCTGACCATCGCCGGCACTGAGATCACGCTGGAAGTGCAGCAGCAGTTGGGCGACGGCGTCGTGCGCACGATTGCGCTCGGTTCGACCGATGGATTGAAGCGCAACCTGATCGCCGTAAACACCGGCAAGGCGATTTCCGTGCCGGTCGGTTTGAAAACTCTCGGTCGCATCATGGACGTGCTGGGTCGCCCGATCGACGAGGCCGGTCCCATCGGTGAGTCGGAGCGCTGGGTGATTCATCGTTCGGCGCCAACCTACGCCGAGCAGGCCGCTGGCAATGATTTGCTGGAAACCGGCATCAAGGTCATCGATCTGATGTGCCCGTTTGCTAAGGGCGGCAAAATCGGCTTGTTCGGCGGCGCCGGCGTCGGCAAGACCGTCAACATGATGGAACTGATCAACAACATCGCCAAAGCCCACTCAGGTTTGTCGGTGTTCGCCGGCGTGGGTGAGCGTACCCGCGAGGGCAACGACTTCTACCATGAGATGAAAGATTCCAACGTGCTCGATAAGGTCGCGATGGTCTACGGCCAGATGAACGAGCCACCGGGCAACCGCCTGCGCGTCGCGCTGACCGGTCTTACGATGGCCGAATACTTCCGCGACGAGAAAGACCCGGCCACCGGCAAGGGTCGCGACGTACTAATGTTCATCGACAACATCTACCGCTACACGCTGGCCGGTACCGAAGTCTCTGCGCTGCTCGGCCGCATGCCGTCGGCGGTGGGTTATCAGCCGACCTTGGCCGAAGAAATGGGCGTGTTGCAAGAGCGCATCACCTCGACCAAAACTGGCTCAATCACGTCGATCCAGGCCGTCTACGTGCCCGCCGATGACTTGACCGATCCGTCGCCGGCGACCACCTTCGCGCATTTGGACGCCACCGTGGTGCTGAGCCGCAACATCGCATCGCTAGGTATTTATCCGGCGGTGGATCCACTCGATTCGACCAGCCGTCAGCTCGATCCGAACGTCATCGGCAACGAACATTACGACACCGCGCGTCGGGTGCAATCGACGCTGCAGCGCTACAAAGAACTGAAAGACATCATCGCGATCCTGGGCATGGACGAATTGTCAGAAGAAGACAAAGCCACCGTCTCGCGCGCTCGTAAGGTCGAGAAGTTCTTCAGCCAGCCCTTCTTTGTTGCCCAGGTGTTCACCGGCAGCGAAGGCAAATACGTGTCTCTGAAGGAAACCATCCGCGGCTTCAAGATGATCGTTGACGGCGGCGCTGATCATCTGCCTGAGCAGGCCTTCTACATGGTCGGCGGCATCGATGAGGCCTTCGCCAAAGCTAAGGATATGGGAATTGCGGTTTAAGCTTGCCCAAAGCAATCCCTACTGCACCAGAGGTAACCCGTATCCATGAGTACCATTCGCGTCGAAGTTGTCAGTGCCGAAGCCGAAATTTTCAAAGGCGAGGCCAAGCTCGTGGTAGTCACCGGCGAGATGGGCGAACTCGGTATCGCCCCACGCCATGCACCGCTAATCACCCGGTTAAAACCGGGTCAGGTGCGGGTCATTCAAGCCAATGACGAAGAGCTGTTTTTGTACGTGTCGGGCGGCATCATGGAAGTGCAGCCGACAGTGGTCACCATCCTGACCGACACCGCCGTGCGGGCTGCCGACCTTGACGAAGTGGCCGCCAAGCAAGCCAAGGAAGCTGCCGAAAAGGCGATCCTCAACCGCACCGATGTGGTGGAAGTCGCCAAAGCACAAGCCGAGCTGGCCCAAGCGATCGCCCAATTGCAAGCGCTAGAACGTCTGCGCAAGACGCTCAAGCACTGAGCTTCGGCTTTAGTTGCTGCACAAAAAAGCCGGCTAATGCCGGCTTTTTTTGCCTCTGGCAACGTGCGGTTCTTGCTGCTGACGCACACCGGCAGCGCTGCTATCGGGTCCACGGGTCTAAGCGCGGCGCCTCAATGCTGTAGCTACTCGACGCCACATCATTGTCGACGCGCATGATTCGCACGGTTCCCGTCAGCCAGTATGCGTCCCACATGGACGGCACCTCCAGCGGCTCAGCGAGCTGCGCATAGATAAGTTGGTTTGGCGGCGGAGGCGGAACGTGCAGACAGGCGCCGTAGTAGGGCACCAGGAAAAAGCTGCGCATGCGCTGCTGGTCATCGAATTCGAGCGGCACCACGTAACCAGGGATGCGCACCTTGCGGCCATCCATCGTCGCCACCGTCGCCTTGCTACCGAATTGGCCACTGCTATTCAGATTGTCGTGTGCAATTTCAAACTTCGGCCATTCGCCGGCTTCCAGTGCCTTGCGCTCGGCGTCTGGCATCAGGTCCAACCAATCAATGTCCAGATCATTCTTGGGCTTAGATCTGCCAGAAGCCGGCAGTAGGAATGGATCGCCGGCACTGTTGCTGGCGTCGGCAGCCGAGTCGCTTCGTGCCTTGCAGCCAAAGAGCACCAGGTTTGCGAGCACAATAGCCAGCGCGATCGCGCGCCAGCGTGGGAGCTTAGCCATGGAAATCGAAAACCGACAATAAGCGTGGTTGCGCTCGGCTGGCTTCAGGAGAATGGTGCACCAAGCAAACACCCATCCTCGCCTGCTTGTGACTACTTCGCTCATGTGTGCTCTAGTTCTTTACGGCTGCGCAAGAACCATCTGAGCACCTGCGCGTGATGCGCCGCTCCATAAAGACGAACAAACTGCTGCGTGCGCTCGTGAGCGAGATTGCCCAACTCGGCGATGCGCTGCGCAATGAACTCCGCAGTTAACGCCAAACCACACTCCACTTCGATGCAACAACGCCATTCAGAATAATCCTGCGGAATCACGGGCAGCCTTGTTGGTTTCTGGTATGGTAATGTTATAACATTCTATTCGAGTGCTGTCATGCGCGCTTCTTCGAACGATCGACGTTTACCGGTGACTGTGCTGTCTGGCTTCCTCGGCGCCGGTAAGACCACCCTGTTGAACCATGTTTTGCGTAATCGCGAAGGCTTGCGCGTCGCGGTCATCGTCAACGACATGAGCGAGGTCAACATTGATGCGCAGTTGCTACGCGACGGCGGCGCGCAATTGTCGCGCACTGACGAAAAGCTGGTGGAGTTCAGCAACGGCTGCATCTGTTGCACGCTGCGCGAGGACCTCCGCGAGGAAGTGCGGCGCTTGGCGGCCGAGCAACGCTTCGACTATCTGCTGATCGAATCTACCGGGGTCAGCGAGCCGATGCCGGTGGCGGCGACGTTCTCGGCGCGTGATGAGACGGGCTTTGCGCTCTCTGACGTAGCCCGTTTGGACACCATGGTCACGGTGGTCGACGCTGAGAGCTTTCAGCGTGATTTCTGCTCAAGCGATTACCTGACCGATCGCGGTCAAGCTGCGGGCCCCGACGACCGACGTCCGTTGGTCGGCCTGCTCGCCGAACAAATAGAATTCGCCGATGTACTGATCATCAACAAGACCGATCGGGTTAAGGCTGACGGCCTGCGCCGGGTCAAACAGATGTTGCGTGGACTGAACCGCGATGCTCAAATGATTGAGGCCAAACGTGCGCGGGTGCCCTTGCGCAAGGTACTCGGCACTGGCCGCTTCGACTTTGTCAAAGCCCAGCTTGCACCCGGTTGGATGCAGGAACTGCGCGGTGTGCACACGCCGGAAACCGACGCTTACGGCATCACTAGCTTCGTTTACCGTGCGCGGCGACCATTTCACCCGGCGCGCTTTCATGCGTTAGTTGAACAAGGTTTAGGCGGGGTTATCCGCAGCAAGGGCTTCTTCTGGCTGGCAACCCGTATGGACTGGGTCGGTGAATTATCCACCGTAGGCGGGGCGACGCAGCATCAAGCAGCCGGTTTTTGGTTCGCCGCACGCGAACGCGTGGATGCCGGATTAGTCGACACGCCAATCTCTGCCAATACGCCACTCTCTGCGCCCCCACCCGCACCGTGGCAAGTCAAAGATCCCGACGAGTACGCCGCGCTGCAACGCTGTTGGGACCCGCGCTGGGGTGATCGCCGACAAGAGCTAGCGGTGATTGGCGTCGGCCTCAAAGAAGCCGCCGTGCGGGCGGAACTGGACCAAGCCTTGCTCAGCGACGCCGAATACACCCCCGGTCCGCTGTTCTGGCAACGCCTGCCAGACCCGTTTCCACGATGGCGTCTGGGCGAGCAATCCGAATAGACCCGGCAGCGCGAGTTGTATCTGGTTTACGCGCGCGGCGGTTTTGCGATCGACAATCATCGCCGCAACACCCTGGAACTCATCGCCGACGCCAGTGAGTTGCGCGACTCTGACCAATTTCGAGTCAAACTACGCTGGGCCTTGTGAAGCACCGGAGCTTTGGATGAAAAACCAGTATATGCATGCAGTTGCACTAATCCTGACGCTGGCCGGTAAGCAGGCTATTGCCGCACCAGCGCACCAACACGGCGTTGCCGAACTCGATGTTGCGTGGGATGGCGCCAAAATTGAGCTCACCCTCTTTGGTGCTGGCGATAACTTTGTCGGTTTTGAGCACCGCGCGAAAACCGCGGCCGACCAGGCCGCCACACAGGCGGCGGTCGACACCTTGCGCGCTGGCAGCAAAATATTCACGTTCGACGCGGCGGCGTCGTGCACTCCGGTGCAACAGTCAGTTACGCCGCCATTGAGTGACGGACAGGATGACAATGGACACGCAAACTGGTCGGCCAACTGGACCTTCCAGTGCCAAGCACCTGCGGAACTGCAACAAATGCGTGTTCGACTGTTTGAACATTTTCCTGCGCTGCGCAAACTGCAGGTGCAGTTCATCACCGCGGACCGCCAAGGGCTGCAAGATCTAACGCCGCAGGCTTTCGAGCTTTCGCTTTTGCCGGAGTGATTAATTGGCTGCCTGCCGTGAGCAATAACCTTCCGAACGGCCGATTCCCAGACGACCTATTGGTGTTTGCCGCTGTTTCGCTGTCGTTGAGGCCTTAGCCGGTGTGAGAAACGCGCGTCGGCGAGGCGGTCGGGCCAGCCGAAGTCATCCCACTAGCAGCCTGTCGGGCTTTGCGCGTGAGATGCGTTGTGAGGCTGGACGGCTGCAAGGCGCGGCGCGCAGGCATTGGCTCTTCCATGCTTAAGCGTAGCAGCGCAGACGCCGTCCAGACGCGCAGCCCGTCGGACGGCCTTTTGGCGTAGCGCAGACTCGAAAGTAGATCGAAATCCATCAAGATCAATCCGAGAATGAGCAGAAAACGATCGCCAAAAGGGCTTCCTGCGCACTCGCGAGGAAAGCCCGACGGGCTGCTAGGCCACATGAAAGGCGGCAGCCGCTTTCCGCCGTGCAGGTGATGCGCGCAGGCGCATCGACCTGCGCAGCCACATGCGGAATACTTCGTCGCCTTTTGTCATGATCGCTTTAGGATGCCAATGCTCTTCAATGTTAGCCAGTCGGCGCGACGCCGCCGGCTGCTCTTAGCAGCGCTGGGTTTAATCGCGCTCGCCGCTGTGGTTTTAACCTGGCAAACGCAAAACGCGGGGCCCGCAGTTCCAGCGCAAATCGGCAAACAGACGGCTATTGAGCATGCGGAATCGAAAGTAGAAGGAACTGCTGCGCAAGTGCGACAGGATTCGCCCCCGCCAGAGCGTGCTCCTGCGCCAGCCACTACAGCGCCCTCGCCGGCCAGCCACCGCGCCAGCGCCGCACAACTGCAGGCCGATCAAACGCGCTTGCAACTGGAGCCTGACCTGAGCCTACTGGCGGCTACGCTGGCTGTTGTTATTGCTCGTGTTGATGCTGGCGCTGCTGGCTCAGACCCGGCAATTGGCTGAAGAACCGCAGCGGAGCGCAGCTTCGCAGACCAGCCAAAAGTCCGCTGCTGATCCCAGTGC
>Ga0163154_10001083_pt1 | contig 42393 bp, 33 predicted proteins | sample OliLakLV19MP9P1_FD_148649 | JGI IMG/M metagenome (GOLD analysis project Ga0163154, IMG submission 148649) | Freshwater microbial mat bacterial communities from Lake Vanda, McMurdo Dry Valleys, Antarctica - Oligotrophic Lake LV.19.MP9.P1 | ecosystem: Environmental > Aquatic > Freshwater > Lake >... | reverse complement strand
GGCGGATGTTCATCGACGCGAGTTTTGAGGGCGACCTCATGGCGAAGGCGGGTGTCGCATACACCGTCGGCCGCGAGCCCGAGTCGCAGTACGGCGAATCCCTCGCCGGCATTCGTCGCGGCGACCGCAAGCCCCGACCGCACTACACGCAGCGCGACAAAGACCATTTTGTCACGACGGTCGATCCCTTTGTCGTGCAAGGTGATCCGGCGAGTGGGCTTTTGCCATGGGTCAAGCGCGTCGAGTTCTCCACGTTCACAGACGGCGCCGGCGACGCAGGGGTGCAGGCCTACAACTACCGGCTCTGCGTGACCGATGACCCCAAAAACAGCATGCCGTTCGGGAAGCCGGAAGGCTACCGCGAGATCGATCACGAACTGCTGCTACGGGTGTTCGAGTCGGGCGATACGCGGCTCCCAATCCTGATCCACAAGCTGCCGAACCAAAAATTCGATTGGAACAGCATGCATGCTGTGGGCACCGATCTGCCTGGGGCGAGCTGGGCCTATCCGGAGGGTCGCCACGAGGAGCGGAAGCGCATCGCCGATGAGCATGTCCTCTACGCCCAAGGGATCATGTGGACGCTTGCCTATCACCCGCGGGTGCCCGAGAAGATTCGCGACGTGGTTTCGAAACACGGATGGTGCCGCGATGAGTTTGTGGCGACCGGCGGGTTTCCGCCGCAGCTCTATGTTCGCGAGGGACGTCGCATGATCGCCGACGCAGTTGTCACGCAGGTCGTGTGCCTAGGCACTGAGCCGTGCGAGGATCCGGTGGCCCTCGGCTCATTCGGCCTCGACTCCCACGCCGTGCAGTATTTCGTGACCGAGGCTGGGCATGTCCAGCGCGATGGGGTTTTTTGGAGAGTGCCCCCGAAACCGTATGGCATCTCATGGCGTGCCATTCGGCCCAAGCGAGACGAGTGCCTGAACCTCCTCGTTCCATCGTGCGTGAGCGCATCGCATGCGGCGTATGGATCACTCCGAATGGAGCCTGTCTACATGGCGATCGGCCAGGCGGCGGGCACGGCGGCGGTGCTCGCCATCCGAGCCGACTCGGCCATACAGGACGTGCCCTACGAAGCGATCCGCCAGCGGCTTCTTTCGGATGGCGCGCGGTTGTAGCGTGGTCGCAGCGCCCGCGTGCGGCCGCCTCGCGTAGGATGGCGGCGATGCAACGCAACCTCCCACCCAATCGCATCGACCGCCCAGCCACCGTCCGCTTGGGCCTCGTGCAGTCGGCTTGCACCGGTGATCGCGAGGCCAACATCGCCCAGGCCCTGGCGGGCATCGCCGAGGCCGCGAGCCGCGGGGCCACGGTCGTGTGTCTCCAAGAGCTTTTTGCTGGCGAGTATCCCTGCCAGATCGAGGATCAGGGGAAGTTTGCCGAGGCCGAGAGCGTGCCTGGACCGCTGACCGAGCAGCTCGCGGCGGCGGCGAAGAAGCACGCGTTGGTGCTCGTGGGCAGCGTCTTTGAGCGGCGAGCGCACGGCCTCTTTCACAATACGGCTGTCGTGTTTGATGCCGATGGCTCCGTCGCAGGCATCTACCGCAAGATGCACATTCCTGACGACCCTCACTACTACGAGAAGTTTTTTTTCACGCCTGGCGACACGGGCTTCATGAGCGTGCCGACGAGCCGGCTGGCGGTCGGTCCGCTTGTGTGCTGGGATCAGTGGTACCCGGAGGCGGCCCGGCTCACGGCGATGGCGGGCGCCGAAGTGCTCTTCTACCCCACCGCGATCGGCTGGCTCGATGGTGAGGAGTCGCTCCATGCCGCGCAGTACGAATCGTGGGACACGATGCTCCGAAGCCATGCCATAGCCAATGGCGTCTTCGTGGTGGCGGTCAATCGCACCGGACGTGAAGGTCCGCTGCGATTTTGGGGCGCGAGCGTGGTCTATGCCCCGAACGGGCAGCGTGTGGCCATGGCATCGCACGAGACAACCGAGGTGATCATGTGCGAGTGTGACCTTGCCCGGATCGAATGGTCGCGAACCCGCTGGCCATTCTTTCGCGACCGCCGCATCGACGCCTACGGTGGCCTCCTCGACCGATGGGGAGGCTGACGATGGCCTCGCCTGATGCCGTGACCCACCGGCTACCGGCTGAGTGGGAGCCCCATGCCGCCACCTGGATCGCCTGGCCCCATCGTCGTCAGACGTGGATCGGCCCGTTTGAGCCGATTCCGCTTGTGTATGAAAAGCTCGTGAGGCTCATCGCTCCCCATGAGCCCGTGCGGATCATCGGCTCGAGTGAGCTTCTTGCGCAGCCGCGTGAACGACTGGCTGGCGTGGCGAATATTGAATTCGTCACGATACGCACCAACGACTCGTGGGTGCGGGACACGGGGCCCGTCTTTTTACTCCGAAAGGACGCGGCCACCCCGGAAATTTCGCCTCGCGCTGCCGTCGCGTGGGGCTGGAATGCGTGGGGCGGCAAATACCCGCCCTGGGACGACGACGCCCGCGTCGCGAGGTCCATCGCGGTGCATCTCGGTCTCGACGTCTTTGAGCCCGGGCTCGTGCTCGAAGGGGGTGCAATCGAAACCGACGGGGCCGGCACGATCCTGGCCAACGAGCGCTGCGTCGTGGACGATCGGCGAAATCCCGGGCTCGATCGGGACGCGATCGAAGCCGCGATCCGTGGATGGCTGTGTGTCGAGAAAGTGCTCTGGGTGGGCGGCGACTTGGCGGGCGACGACACGGATGGTCATATCGACCAGCTTGCGCGGTTTGTGGCCCCCGGCCGCGTGCTTGCCGCGCGGCAGCCCGACCGGAGCGACCCAAATCATGCTGCGCTTGCCGCCAATCTTGAACAGCTCGCCACGTTCCACGACGCAGCCGGCCGTCGACTCGAGGTCATCCCAGTCGATATTCCATCGCGGTTTGCCTTCGAAGGGACGCAGCTCCCCGCGAGTCATCTCAATTTTTATGTGGCCAACGGGGTCGTTGCGGTGCCGGTCTTCGGGACTCCCACCGACGAGCCGGCGCTACGGATGCTCGAACAGTGTTTTCCAGGCCGAAGGATTGAGCCGGTCGACTGCCGCGAGCTCGTCCGAGGCCGCGGCGCGCTCCACTGCATCACGCGGGACGAAGCTGCCGCCCCATCCCGCGGTGTGACGCCATCGCGACACCTCGGCGCCGAGGTGCACGGCGATGCGTGATGCAGCACCATCGGCGACCACCATTCGGCCACGCGAAAGGGTGTGGTCGGCCCCGGCTGTCCGTGAGGTCTGGGCCATCGCCTGGCCGACCGTGCTGACCATGACCAGCTATACGGTCATGCAGTTCACGGACAAGCTCATGGTGGCCCAGGTCGGACCGCTCGAGGTGGCCGCGCAGGGAAATGGAGGCATCTGGGCCTTCAATCTCATGGCCATCACGATGGGCCTCCTGACGGTGATCAATACCTACGTGGCCCAAAACCTCGGTGCCGGCCGGCCCGAAGAAGGTTCGCGATACGCCTGGGCGGGCCTTTGGCTCTCGCTCGGGGCCTGGGCATTCGTGCTCGTGCCATTTGCTCTTCTGATGCCCTGGATCTTTTCCTTGATGGGGCACGAGCCACGGCTTCAGGAGCTCGAGACACAGTATGGCCAGATCGTGCTTGCAGGATCGCTCGTGCTCCTCGCGAACAAGAGCATGAGCCACTACTTCTTCGGCATGCACATGCCGAAGGTGATTGCCCTGGCCGCACTCATCGCCAACGGCTGCAACGTGCTGTTGAACTATGTCTTCATTTATGGCGAACACGGCCTACCCGCCCTGGGTTTGCCCGGAGTCCCCGGCATGCCCGCGCTCGGCCTCGCGGGCGCCGCGATCGCCACGGTGTTGGGCACCACGGTGGAGTTCGCCATTCCCATGGCCTGCTTCCTCGCGCCGGATATGGACCGCCGGTTCCGCACGCGAACCACCTGGCGGCTCGACCTCGCTGCCATCCGGGATCTCATGCGGCTCGGCTGGCCAGCGGCGCTCCAGTGGGGCAGTGAGATCGTCTGCTGGTCTGTCTTCATGTCGGTGCTGGTTGGCCAGTTCGGCACCGATCACATGACCGCGGCCTGGGCAGTGCTTACGTACATGCACCTGAGCTTCATGCCGGCAGTGGGCTTCTCCGCCGCGGTGGCGGCCATCGTCGGCAAGCGGATCGGTGAAGGGCTTCCCGACGTGGCCGCGGCCAGGGCGAGGCTCGGGCTCCAGCTCGCCATGGTGTACGTCACGCTCTGTGCCGTCGTGATGGTGGTCTTTCGAGAGCCGCTGGTGTCGGTCTTTGCTGGCGGCCCCGATACACCGCCCGAACGGGTCGCGATGATCGTGGCGATCGGCACGCGGCTGATGATCTGCGCGGCGTTTTTTCAGACGATGGATGCGGTCGGCGTTGTCTGCACGGGAGCACTCCGCGGCGCCGGGGATACCGTCTGGCCCGGCGTCGTCACGTTCATCCTGAGTTGGGTCTTCATCGTGGGCGGCGGCCAGGCATTTGTCGTGCTGTTCCCGAGCCTCGAGTCACTGGGGCCGTGGATTGGGGCGTCGTTTTACATCATCATCTTCGGTATCACGATGTTCCTTCGCTGGGAGAGCGGCCGCTGGCGGCACATGCACGTGATTGACCGTGGCCGTCACGACGCAGCCATGGCGATCCCTCTCCCCGGACCCCCCGGGACGGCAGGCGACGACGCGGTAGAGGATCTGGCGGCTGACGTGGCCGCGGAAGTCCTCCGTCAGCGGACGGACGAAAGCCCCGGTTTTCCAAGTTGATTCCGGCCTTGCCCTGGGCCCCGCCGCTTCGCCATCATCCCCGCCCCCCGGCACGCCGTCGGGGACCGCGGAGAGAGATGTCATGGAACAGTTTGCGACGGCCATCAAAGGACTCGTGTCGCTCCTTGCCCGCGTGTCCATTGCGGTGATCTTTCTTGTCAGCGCGCTGGGCAACAAGATTCCGCAGTTCCAACAGACGGCTGAGTACATGGCCTCGGAAGGCGTTCCCAATCCGCGGTTCGCGCTCTTTGGTGCAATCGGCCTCTTGCTGCTGGGCGGCGTTTCATTGATCGCCGGCGCCTGGACACGGTTTGGCGCCATCTTTCTGTTCGTGTTCCTCGCAGCCGCCACCTTCTACTTCCATGACTTCTGGCAGTTTACGGACGCGGCCCAGCGGCAGCTTCAGACGATCCAGTTCATGAAGAACCTCGCCATCGGCGGAGGGCTCCTTTCCCTCATAGCCTTTGGGGGTGGGCCGTGGAGTGTGGATGGCTGGATCGAAATGAAGCAGGAGGAGGCCGAGACGGCTCCGCCCGCCAAGGCTCGTTCGGTCACCAGGGTCCAGCAGGCGGCGTGAGGGTCGTCGGGGCCTGATTGGCGGCTCGTGGATTCCCAGGGGGTTTGATCATGGTCTTTTCGGTGGTCGTCCGTGCGTCTTCATGGATACTCCTCGTCGCCCTGCCCATCGCGCCGTCGCCCGTGTTCGCTACAGACAAACCGATGCCAATCGCAAGCGCTCCAGGTGTTCCGGTTGGCCGCCCGTTCGGTGTGCTGCCGGATGGCCGAACAGCCACGCTCTACACGCTCGAGGTGCCAGGTGGCTGGCGGGCCACGGTCACAGACTTCGGGGCCATCCTCACGAGCTTTCTCGTGCCACCGGCTGCGGATGATCCATCTGGAAAACCCGTCGATGTCGTCCTCGGCTTCGACTCACTCGACGGCTATGTGGCCGTTCATCCCTACTTCGGCGCGATCTGCGGGCGATGTGCGAACCGCATCGCGAGGGGCACGTTCGAGCTTGGCGGCCAGACCTACCGGCTCGCAACGAACAATGGCGCCAACCATCTTCATGGCGGCCTCGAAGGCTTCGACAAGAAGCTCTGGAAGGCAACGCCTCGGGCCACGGCTCGAGGGCCGGCCATCGAGCTCGAGCTCGTCTCGCCCGATGGCGAGGAGGGATACCCCGGCCGGTTCGTTGCCAAGGCGATCTACACGCTCACACCCGCTGGTGAGCTCATCGTGGAGATGTCGGCCACGACCGATGCCACCACGATCGTGAACATGGTGCACCACTCCTACTGGAACCTCGCCGGTCAAGCATCGGGGTCAATCAAGGATCACGAGTTGGCAGTCGAGGCTGATCGCTACCTGCCGGTGGATGCCACCAGTATCCCGACCGGAGCCTTTGCGATGGTCCAAGGAACGGACTTCGACTTCCGACCCGAACGAACGCCATGGCGCCGCTGCGGGCACGCGATGGAGACGCTCCCACCAAACGCCCCGCCGGGCGTCGCTCGGGGCGTCGATCATGCCTATGTGCTCCGAGGCTGGCGGCCAGACGGCGAGCTCCGTCGCGCGGCGACGCTCCGCGATCCGAAGAGCGGTCGCACGCTCGAGATACTCACCGACCAGCCAAGCATCCAGGTCTACATGGCCAACTTTCTCGACGGCTCGCTGACAGGCAAGGAGGGTGCAGCGTATGGCCCGAACGCGGCCATCTGTCTCGAGTCGCAAAAGTTCCCGGATTCGATCCACCATGCCGACTGGCCCAGCGTGCGGCTCGAGCCGGGGCAAACCTACCGGCACATGATGGTGCACCGCTTCACGCGCTAGCGCCGAGGCTTTGCGGCGGCGGGCGATAGCGCCGCACTCGAGACGTGACTCGCCAGGGCGGCGAACAATCTCGTAACCGACTGGCCCGCAGGCGCCGGAATGGGATCAGGAGCGCCGAAGATTCGGTTGCCTCGGCTCTCGATTGCCCGCTTCCCGGGCATCGGTCCAAACGTGAGGCCCAATTCGTAACGACCGGTGGATCCCAGAACCCCAGACCCCGCCCGATTCGGGTTGTACCGTGAATTCCCGTAGCCCGAGACACCGATGAAGAAGAAACCGGTGGCCTGCGGCCGGATCACGATGCGGCTGTCGAGCGTGCCACTGGAGTCGTCGTTGGCGGCAATCTGACGGCCGCGCGAGTCAAACACACGAAGGAACGTGTCGAGCGACGACGATCCAGGCAGCCGTTCGGCAATCGTCTGGATAACAAGCGTCTGCCCCTTGGCCACCCGCACGCGGTAGAAGTCGACATCCCGCCTCCCAAAGCTTCCGTCCCCCACGATGCCCGCAAGGCGAACTTGGCCCGACGTGGCCGTGACACGGAATGCCCCTAGGAGTGTGTCGCCCACGTCGACCACTGGCGCAGGCGGGGAAGGTGGCGGTGGTGGCTCTGGATCTTCACCCGGCGGTGGATCGGTGGGAGGTGGGGCTGGGGGACCTCCTACCCGGATCGCCTGCACGGCAGCAGCGGCGTTGATGACGCCGCCGGTGACGACCCGACCCGCCAGTCCTGCGACGGATCGCGTGGTCGACAGGAGAGCAGAACGAAGCTGGGCTGCCGTGGCGTCCGGGTTGGCGGCAGCCATCAGGGCGATCGTGCCGGCTACCTGGGGCGTGGCCATCGACGTGCCGCTATAGCTGGCATAACGGGCATTGGGCACGGTGGAGACGATGCTCACGCCGGGCGCCGCCACATCGACGGTGGTGGCACCGTAATTCGAGAAGCTTGCCAGCCGCTCTGCGCGGTCGGTGGCGGCGACGGCGATAATGGAATCGTCGGGATAGTTCGACGGATAGTTGGCAACCTGATCGTTGTTTGCGGATTCATTGCCGGCGGCGGCCACGAAGAGCGTGCCGGCCCGGCCGCCCGCGGCGATCGCATCGCGGAGGGCGATTGAGGCGCCACCACCCCCCCAGCTATTGTTCGTGGCGACGACATTGATCCCGAAATCCCGCCGCATCCGTGTCGCGTAGTTGATCGCCGCGATCGCGTCCGACGTCGAGCCACTGCCATCGGCATCGAGAAACTTCAGCGCCATGATCGAGACGTTCCAGTTCACGCCGGTGACCCCCGTGCCGTTATTCCCCACGGCGCCGATGGTGCCGGCTACGTGCGTGCCGTGCCCCTGGTCATCCATTGGGTTGCCGTTTCGCCCGGCGAAGTTCCAGCCGTAGATGTCATCGATGAAGCCATTGCTGTCGTTGTCGAGCCCGTCGCCGGCGATCTCCCGGGGGTTCCGCCACATGTTCGCGGCGAGGTCTGGGTGCGTGTAGTCGACACCCGTGTCAATCACGGCGACGACGACGCTGCGTGATCCCGTCGTCACATCCCACGCGGCGGTGGCGGCGATATCGGAGCCGACGAGCCCCCCGGAACCACCGGTGTTGGCCAAGCCCCAGAGCTGGGAAAACATCGGATCGTTCGGTCTTGCCGACGACGTGATCGCAAAATCGGGTTCGACATAGTCCACCGTCGTCGTTGCCGTCGCCCAGCCGAGCACATCCACAACGCTGGCCCCCGGCGCCGTCAGCGAATAAAAGCCCTCACCGAGAGGCTTGCTCTGCCAGCCCGCGCCACCCGGCAGGTCGATCGCAAGGGCGGTCGCCGAAGCCCGCACGATCCATGAATCAGCCTGGACCGAAACCTGCGAACCCTGCCAATCGAGTTGGGAGACGAGCATTGGCCCCGCGAAGTCGACCGCCAGGAGGGCCCGGCGTTCGAGCGGCTCACTCGATAGGAGGAGCCTGGCTTGCCGCGGCCGCGACCTGCTGCGGCCGACGAGTCTCACAAGACCGAGAGATCGGAACATGGCCCACCCCCTCGTGCTATCACCCGAAGGTTCCTTAACGAAACTCCAGTTTGACCCCGACCGACCGTATTCCTACTCCTGGCGGTTCCGAAAGTCAACGCGCCGCCGCCCTCTCCTTCGACTCGCTCGGCCTGATTCGACCTCACGGGTGGCCGCGGCTATCCTTCCCGTCACGAACGGTAGCAACGCCGTAGGTTCACTCGTTGGCCACTCAGGGGCGCAGGGATGGTTTTTCCGATTGGCGACGACAATTCCGACCGACAGACATTTCCGTTTGTCACGGTTGCCCTCATTGCGGCAAACGCCTTCGTGTTCGCCGTCCTCCAGCAGGGCTTCAATCCGGAAGGAATGAACGAAAACTTCACGATGGCCTACGTCCAGGTGCCCGCGGAGATCATCTCCGGCAAGGACGTAGTCACGCCCGACGAGGTGAGGGTCATCCAGACGCCGCAGGGGCGGGTGGAGGTGCCCGTATCGGGGCTTCGCGAGACGCCGATCCCCGTATGGCTGACGCTCCTGACGGCCATATTCATGCACGGCAGCGTGATGCACCTGCTGGGCAATATGTGGTTCCTGTGGATCTTCGGCGACAACGTCGAGGACGACATGGGGCATGGAATCTACCTGGGCTTCTATCTCGCCTGTGGCATCTTGGCGTCGCTCGCCTTCGTGGCCTTGAATGCCACCGGCGAGGCGGCTCTTACACCTTGCCTGGGAGCCAGTGGGGCGATCTCCGGAGTACTCGGTGCCTACCTGGTGCTCCACCCGAACCGCCGTGTGAAAGTGATAGCCGTACGGATGCTGATCGATGTCCCGGGCTATGTGGCCGTGGGCATCTGGTTTCTGTTTCAGGTCGTGAGTGGCTTTTTTGACTCCGGGAGCGGCGGTGGTGTTGCCTACTCGGCCCATGTGGCGGGCTTCGTCGCGGGCATCGTGCTGGCCAAGCCGATGAGCCGCCGTCGTGCTCGGTCGGAGGCCGACACGCTTGTCAAATGGCACCGGCGGATCGGCTGATGCTCGTGGGCTTCGGCGTTGCGCTCACCGCCACCCGTACGCCGTGATCCCTTCGAGGTCGCGGACGTAGATCTCGCCCCCTTCAACGGCCAGATGAGCCCAGCTCTCCTCCTCGGCCACCGGCGCCTCGCCGATGAGCTCAAAAGCCTCCGGTGTGGCCCTGATGAGCCGGAGCACACCTGTTTCGTCGAGGGCCAGAATCCGATCACCAGCGGCCACCATGCTCCAGTACTTGCCGAAGGGCTTTGTGATCCAGTCCTCCTTGCCAGTGGTCAGATTGAGACACGCGAAGCGTTGGTTGCGGAGATGGACATACGCATGATCCCCGATAACGATCGGACTCGACATATAACCCTGCACCTTGTTTCGCCAGACCTGACTCACCGGCTCTTCGGCGGCGGTAGGATCGACCGCAAACAGGAACGAACCGCCCCCATAGCTTGTCGTAAACACGTGTCCGCCGTGGACGGTGGGGGTGACAATGTTCATCCCACGAAAGGCTTCGACGGCTGTTTTCCAGAGGACCGTACCCTTCTCGGGATCGACGCCGGCCAGGGCATCGCGTGCCTGCACGAGGATCTGAGGCACGCCCCCCAGCACGACCGAATACGGCGACGAAAACGCGCTCCCATTCATGCCACCGTCATCCTCGAGGACCCGCCAGACGACCTTGCCGGTTGCCTTCTCGAGTTTCACGAAGCCCGATCCGGCCTGAACGAAGACATGGTCACCGATGACGAGTGGGCTCGAGACAAACCCAAACGCGGGAAGCGGGCTCTTGAATGCCTCCATGAAGTCCACACGCCACACCTCCTTGCCCGTTGCCACATCGAGGCAAACCAGAAGATCTCGCATGCCGGCGATAAAGACGCGGCCCTCATCGACGCACGGCGTGGCCCTGATCCACGACCCGTTGGAGGCGGCAAAGAAGGGCACGCTCATCCCGCCATCCCACTGGGCATGCCAGAGCTCGCGGCCGGTGGCACGGTCGAGGGCCCGGACATGCTCGGTCTTCTCATCCCGTGTCTCGGTGACGATGACGGCGGTGCCGGCGATCACGGGCCCGGAGTAGCTCGGGCCAAGGTCGGTCCGCCAGCGTTTCTCGAGCCGGTCCGGGGCGAGGCCATCGGGCCAGTTGGCGTTGGCGACGAATCCATCGCGTGCCGGCCCGCGCCACTGGGACCATGACGGGTCTGCGGCCGGCCCCGACGCGGCGACAATACCCGCGACCAGAGCCACGAGAATTCCGGGAACACTGCGAACGACGATCGATTCCATGCACGGGGCTCCCGAAGCTGCAAAAGATGCCGTAGCATAGGGCCTCGTCCACCCACGGCGAGAGGCCAGGAGCGATTCCCCCTATGACAGAACCCATCCAGCGGATCCTCGTCGGACTCGGCACCAGCCGAACCGCCAGGAGCGTGACCGAACACGCAATCGATATTGCGAAGCCTCGTGGAGCGATCGTCACGGGCTTGGCAGTCACCGATCCGGTACGGCTCGAATGGACGGGCCCCCGGCCGATGGGCGTGGGTGTGGAGGAGCGGACAACCGAGCTTCGGAAGAGCCGGTATGAACGAGCCCAGGCGGATATCGCCGCGGCCGGCGCCGAGTTTGCTGCCCGGTGCAGTGCTGCGGGCGTCGCGCACATCATCGACGAGGAGACAGGGGATCCGTTCGATGTGGCCGAGGAGCTTGTCCGGTACCACGACATGTGCGTGTTTGGCCTGCGAGGCCTCTTCGAGCACGACGTGGTGCCTGAGCCGGTCGACGCGCTCGAGCGGCTCGTGTCGGCGGGTGTGCGTCCGATTCTGGCCGTGGGCGAAGAATTTCGCCCCATTCAAAAGGTGCTCGTGGCCTATTCTGGATCGATCGAGAGCGCCAAGACCTTCAAGCACTTCGTGCAGTCTGGCCTCTATGCCGATGCGACGATACGGATCGTCCACTTTGGCAGCGACGATGAGGCAGCCAATCGGCGGCTCCAGAAAGCATCGTTGTACTTCGCGGCCCACGGCCGAGCGGTCGATACCGATCACGCGCCGGGGAATCCTGCGACGGCGCTCGTGCCGTACGCGACGACCTGGGGCGCCGACCTCATCGTGGCCGGGAACAGCGCGAAGAACCTTCTCATGCGGAAGCTCTTCGGTGAGACTGCGCTCCAGCTCCTTCGAGAGAGCACCCTGCCGTTGTACCTCGCTCAGTAATCGCCAGCGGTCATGGGGTGTGGGCCGGAGCCGTTGCCGTCGAAGAGCGGGCGTTCTCATCGGTCGAGGTACGGGTGAGGATCGCAGTGATGCGGGCCGTGAATGCAGTGGGGGACCGTGCTGCAAAGAACTCTGCCAGGCAAGACGGATCGATCGGCTTCGAAACCCGGCCGTCGATGGCCCCTGCGAGCTCGGCTGCTGAGCAATCGGGCGACACGCGGGTGGCGAGCGAGTCGGGCAGCTCCGCGAAACTTCCGGCATCGGTGACGACGAGAGGTCGTCCGAGTGCCAGGACCTGATTGACGACCCCGGAAGACTCGCCAAACGTGCGGGAGCGGAGCTGCACCGCGACATCGATCCCACGCATGGCCTCGCGGAGCGCCTCGTCGCCCGGCGAGTCGATGACATCGACAGAGGCCTTTCCGATAATCCCGGCCCGTCGGCAATAGCGACGGGCCTCCCAGCCCGCGATGATCAGTCGCACGGGCCGATGGCGACCAAGGATCGTCACCGCCTCAGCAACGAGATCGAGTCGCTTCATGTCGCCTGCCAGGCCGAAGCTCCCCACGTGAAGAATCTCATCCTTCGCGGTCACGCCGGAGATCGTGACACCTGAATTGACCACGGGATTGAAGGCTACGTCGATGGTCCATCGATCGGCCAGGCTTCCGAGAGTCGCGCGAATGAGGTCGCGGCACGCGGCCGAGTTCACGATGACACCATCGAGCTCCGCTCGCTCGGCCAGGAAGCGGAGCCAGTGGTGGAGGGTTGGCTTTGCGGCGAGCGCCCGTGAAATCCAGTCTGGATTCGGGCCTTGAGCCGTCGGCGGAGGTGGAAGCCGCTGGGACCGCGCGCTATCGCCGAGCCACGATCGGAACAGTGATTCCAGCCCACATTCGTGAAGGTACACCAGCCGTCGCATGGGAGACCCGCGGGACCGCATCATCGCCTCGAGGACTCCCACATGGTGGGGAGAGTTGCCGAGCACAAAGATGGCCGCATCGTGATGATCCCGAATGGACGACGCCGGGAAAACCTCCGCCGGCAGGACGCGGCTCGATGGAAGCAGTTTGTCTTGCGCGGGGAGCGCGGGGCCCGGGTTGGCGTCGTAGAACGTGGTCTCCCACTGGTCGCTCTGCAGGTGCGCCAGCGCCATGTTTGCGGTGCCCGTGCGAGCTGGTGGGAGGGCAGCGACGACGGCAAGCCGAGGATGGGCGGGCATGGAGAAGGCCCTGGAGCGTGCCGGTTGGGCGATCGAGGCCATCACCGCACCGGCCGCTTTGTCCCATCCCATTTCCTGCGACAAGAGCCGTTTCCCGAAAAGGCGAGACGCGGCCTGGAGCTCAGGGCTCTGCACCGCTCGGATCATGGTCTCGGCAATGGCGGCCGAATCCTCTGGATCACATGCCAGCTCTGGAATCACGAGCTCTGCCACGCTCGACACGTTCGAACCCACGACTGGGGTGCCGCAGCCATGAGCTTCAAGCACAGGGAGCCCAAGCCCCTCGTAGCGTGACGGGTACACAAGCAGAGCTGCGTGCTGAACGAGTGGCACGAGGGCCTCATCCGGAACATACCCGGTGCAGCGAATCGTGCCTTCCGGGAGACCGAGCGAGTCCGCCAGGCGATGGATGCTGGCGATTCGAGACGCCGAGAGTGAGCAGACGATTGCCAACTGATACTCCGGATGGTCGCGGTGGAAGATCGCGAATCCGCGGACAGCAGTGTCGAGATTCTTTCGCCAATCGTCGCCCCCGATGCAAACGCAGTAGGGCCCCGTGAGGCCGTATCGGGCCGGCACGTCGGCCGTGGAAGCGACGGAGCGTGCCATCAGCGCACGCTTCGCATGGTCAATGTCGCCGTAGATGCAGTGGACTCGGGCTGGATCGACGGCCGCATGGCGGATGACATCGCGCCGCGTCGCCTGGCTGATGGCGAAGAGATGATCAGACTGTCGCAAGACGCCGAGGCAGTCGTGGTACTGGCGACGGGCTCGTTCGCGGTCGAGATAGCGCTGAGGAAACAGCAGGGGAACAAGGTCGTACACGATGCCCAGCCGCTGGGGCCGTTGGGTGCTGAGCCATTCGGGCAGGAGTGAGTCGGCGGTATGACGATGGTCCGGAAGGAAGAAACATCCCGTGACGAGGACGTCGATTCGGGGCACCCGCTGCAAATCGACGGACGTGCACCATGCCGCGTGATTGGCCAGCTCGGAGGCCCTCGACGGCAACGGCCGACGGGGATCGTGCCAGAGGAGCCAGTGGTGTTCCGGCCATCCGCGCACAAGCTCGATGGTCAGACTTTGGACGTATGCCGGGATGCCCCGATCGCCGTTGAACTGGGCGGCGCGAAGGTCAACGAGGATCGTGCGGCTCGTCATGCGGCGTCCCGAGACGGCTCTCGCCGACGGGACGCTGAGCCAGCTTCGGCTTGGTCGAGTCGCATGTAGGCGAGCCCGGCCGTTTCACGCAGGAGCCGCTCGAGCTCATCGACGCGACGCTCAAGCCGACCAATCCGCCCGCCACCTCGGGTGATCCTGCGGAGCCCGCTCCGAAGGATTCCAACGAACGGCCGCATGCACCGCTTCTCGAAAGCCCTCACCCAGCGTCGGAATGGCATGGGAAACGTCCTCCGCTTGCTCAAAGATCGACAGGCGTCAGGCGGCCGCGGCGCCGCATCGTGAGGCCTGGGCGGCTTCCGCGGCAACCAACATCTGCCCGGCGGTGTGGCTCCATGGCGTGGGTTGGAAGCCGCTGCGAATGGCATCCTCCCGAGACGCTACCCAGGCGGGGTCAGCGAGCGTTCGATCGACGAGTGCGACGAGGCCGTGCACGTCAAAGGGGTCGAAGAACACCGGGAGATCGTGACTGATTTCGGGGATGCTCGTGGCGTTCGATGCCAGGCAGAGCCGGCCATGGCCGAGGCTCTCGGCGACGGGGAGGCCCCAGCCTTCATACCGCGAAGGATAGATCGTGGCGGCGCAGTGCCGGTAGTACCACGCCAACTCGTCATCGTTCACGCCTTGAAGGAAATGGATGCGGCCGTTCACCGCTTGATCGTAGCGAATCTCGCGGAGGAGATCGGTGACGTAGAGGTGAGGCAGGCCAAGGCAGACGAGATCCGGGCAGCTCGCGGCGTCACGGGCCGCCAAGACCTGCCAAGCGTCATAGAGAAGGCGGTGGTTCTTGCGGACGTCGAGCGTGGACACACACACGAAGAATGGACGCTTTGGCACGAAGCGAGGGAGCGGCGGTGTCAGATCTGACGCTGACTCCAGTGCGTCCCCCAGCCGTACGACCGTGATCGGCGGAACGGCCAGGTGGCTCTCGGCACAGTACGTTTCGATCTCGCTTCGGGAGAACTCGGAGATCGTGATCACGCCATCCGATTCCGTCAGCAGGTTGCGGACCCAAGCGGTGAACTGTCGTGCCGTCGCCCCATCGACCCACTGGGGCTTGATGGTCGGGATGAGGTCGTAAATCATCCGGAGCACGGTGACGCCACGGGTTCGGAGGAACGCCGCGGCTTCCGCATGGCCCGGAATCGTCCACGATGCGCAGAGCGAGAATAGGATGTCGCCTGCGCCACCGATGCCCCCGGTCGGAAGCGGCGGCATGGGCCGCGGGACCGTTCGGGAACCTCGGGAGAGGCAGGCTCCGGCGATTGCGGGCATCCGGAACCGCACGCCCGCCCAACGCACAATCTGCTTGCCGAGCTTTCTCGCGGCATGCCTGAACTCGCGCACGGACCATCGGAGATCGGCGGCTGCCGTGGTCGTGCCGAAGATCACGTCGCGGGTGCGCCACCGCTTCTTCTTTTGAGGAGTCTCTGGGGCGTGAGCGCCCGGTGTGGCGGAGGCTGCTGGCCTGGCGGGAGCATCTTCGACCCAAGGAAAATACCGGGTCACTTCCTCCGGCAGATCGTGAACGTTGATTGCATCGAAGCGGCGCTGCCGGACGTCGTAATGGACGAGCCGGGGCGACACGCCGCGGGCGACGAGACCGTTGAGGATGCCAACGGTGGTTCGCTGGATGCCCGTCAGGTTGGGCAGCTTCCAGGTCATCAGGTCGGAGACGTCGTACCAGACTGTCACGTCGAGCGGTCCTCGGAGGGAGAGCAGATGCCTCAGGCAGCGGGGCGGGCTTGTGCCAGGTAGTGACCAGGCACCAGGGTGAATCCGTCGGTGATGTTGGCTGGGTATGAGAGAGGGCCTCGGAGCGCGGGCTCTTCGCGACGATAGTAGAACCGATTGAGGCCGTCGAAGAGAGCGTATTCGTAGCCATGCTGGAAGAGGATTCCCTCCCAGTCGAACCACGACGGTTCGTACGAGTAGGGGTCACAGCCCGGAAGCTTCGGCTTGATTGCCTCGAGGAGGATGACCCTCGGCCGAAAGGATCGCCAGTCGTTCCCGAGGAGAACATCCTGTTCCGCCCCCTCGACGTCGATCTTCAAAAAATCGACGTCGCCCGGTGGAAGCTGCTTGGCGATCTCGGCAAGCGTGGTCATGGGCACGGTGTGGGTCGTTCGTTTGAACCCGAAGGCCTCGACCGCTCGTGGGTCGAAGGTCTCGCGGTACGTCGATAGGCCCGAGTCGCCCCATTCATGGAACTCGATGTCCCCGACGTGCGCGCCGCACACCACATTGAGGTTCCAATCGCGTGGCCGCTGGGCCTCGAACTTCTCGTGGAATCGCTTCACAGGTTCGACGTTCACGCCCGACCATCCGCGGTCGTAAAAGTGCTTCGTCACCGAGTCGATGGCGGGATCGAATCCGCCGACGTCGACATAACGGCCATGGTCGACGGTATGAAAGACGCGTTGCAGCACGACATCTTCGAAGTTCTGAGCGTACGAGATCATCATTGGGAACGGCTTCCTACGAAAGGAGACGGGACGCGGCGAGGCGGCCGTGGAGATGGCCTGGGCGACGTGAATCCGCGATCATGCCGCCCGCCGTCCGGCTTGAGGCAAGCCTTTGATCACCGCCTCCTGGCGGGCCAGCCCGAGGTCTTCCTCGACCATCATGTCCACGAGGTCTTCAAAACTCGTCTGGGGTTTCCAGCCGAGGCGCGTGCGCGCCTTCGTCGAATCTCCCAGGAGGAGTTCGACCTCCGCAGGCCGGAAGTAGCGGGGATCCACTTCCACGAAGTCGGCATAGTCGAGGCCCAGCCGACTGAAGGTCTTCTCGCAGAAATCGCGGACCGAATAGAGCTCGTTCATCGCGATCACGTAGTCGTCGGCCTCGTCCTGCTGAAGCATCAGCCACATCGCCTCGACATAGTCGCCAGCAAAGCCCCAATCACGCTGGGCGTCGAGGTTGCCGAGGTAGAGCTTGTCCTGGAGGCCGAGCTTGATTCGGGTGGCGGCCCGCGTGATCTTCCGAGTCACGAAGGTCTCGCCGCGGCGGGGACTCTCGTGGTTGAAGAGGATGCCGCAGGAGGCATGCAGGCCGTAGCTTTCCCGGTAGTTGATCGTAATCCAGTGGCCATAGACCTTGGCCACACCGTAGGGGCTGCGGGGATAGAAGGGGGTCGTTTCCTTCTGCGGTGTCTCCACCACCTTGCCGAACATTTCGGAGCTTGAGGCCTGGTAGAAGCGGATCTGCTCGCCGGTGTTGTCCTGAACGTCTCGGATCGCTTCGAGCAGCCGAAGCGTGCCGACGGCAGTAACGTCGGCCGTGTAGGCAGGCTGGTCGAAGCTCACCCGCACGTGGCTCTGCGCGGCGAGGTTGTAGACCTCGTGCGGCTGAACTTCACGGATGAGGCGAACGAGTCCGTTGCCGTCGGAGAGGTCGCCGTAGTGCAGATGGAGGCTCGGTGAATCGCCGAAGATGAGGTGCTCGATCCGCTGGGTGCCAAACGTGCTCGAGCGGCGGCGAAGCCCATGCACTTCGTACCCCTTGGAAATCAGCAGCTCCGCGAGATACGAACCATCCTGTCCGGTAACACCAGTGATCAGAGCACGCTTGCTCATGGGAGCTCCTGCTGAAAATCGGGTCATGTGGGGGCCGCTGGCGGCTTGGGCGAGAAGCTAGCAGGGGCCACGAGGGCGAGGAATGCCATTTTCAGGCCGTTTTTCGAGGTCAGGAAGCGTGGAAGGCCGGCGCGAGGCCGTCACCAACGGGGCCACGCCAACACCAGCGGCCGCTTCAGCCAGTCTGGCCGATGATGGATTCATACACGCGGGCGTAGCCACGGGCCGTAGCGCCCCATGAGTAGGTCGCAGCGTGGGCCTTCGCTCGCTCGGCAAAGCCGTGGTCGGCAGCCCAGGTAGCCATCCCTGCGCGGAAGGTCGAGACCATCGCCAACGGGTCGAACGAATCAAGGTAGAAGCCGTGCTCGCCGGCGATCTCCGGCAGGCAGGTCGTGCGGGCCACGAAGACCGGCCGGCCCGCGTGCATCGCCTCCAGCACAGGGAAGCCAAAACCCTCCGTGAGCGAAGGGAAGAAGAACGCGTCGCACTGCTCGTAGAGCCACTGGCGGTCAGCGTCGTGAACCTCGCCCGGCAGGAGCACGCGGCCCTCGAGCCCGCGGCGGGCGATCTCGCGGCCGAGGAAGTCGCCATAGGGCGTTGCCTTCTTCCCAGCGATCACGAGCCGCCGATCGGGAATCCGCTCGGCCAGATCGAGCAGCACATGAAAATTCTTGTGGGCGAGGCAATTCCCGATCGTCAGGAGAAATGGTCCCGGCGGAAGCCAGGGCGGGCGAGTCACCGCGGCAGCAGGGGTTGGTGGGAGGCCGAGTGGCACGACATGGAGCGGCCGGCCGCCGAGAATCAATCGCGACGCAACATCATCGGCGACGAACTGCGAATCGGTGACGACGGCGACGGAGCGATCGATCTTGGCCTGAATGTCTGCGAGCTTGCGTGAGATTTTCGCGACCTGTTCGTCGTGGGGTGCCTCATGGAGAAAGTTCAGGTCGTGGATCGTCACCACAACGGGCACCCGCGAATCGAACGGAAGGTATTTCGACATCTGATTGGTGACATGCCAGAGGCTCACATCCGGAGGCGGCAAGAACGGGCGAAGAATCGGGCGCACGAATCGCCACAGTGACTCCTTCTTCCAGCGGGCGACGGCGATGCGATCGAAGCCACCTGTTGGAAAGTACTTCTGGGCTTTCGCGGGCAGGAAGAACACCGGCTCGAACCGGCCTGGAGCCACCTTTAGCAGCTCCTTTGCCAGATAGAGCGAGAACCTCCCCAGGCCGCAGTTGATGTGCCGCAGCTTCTCGAGATCGATGACGATGCGGGGTAGGGATGCGGACATGAATGGCTCGGCGGGAGGCCGCCATCTTGCCGTCGAGGCACGCGGCCGTACAAGCGCCGATCCTGATGCGTGTCGTTCGAGCCCCGAGCCCCGCGAATTGCGGCCCATGCGGCGCGAGCGTAGGCTTCCATTCCGTCGTCAGCCACCTTCCTGGAGTGTCTTCATGATTCGTCGCGTGCCCGCTGTCATCATGGCCCTGTTTCTCGCCGCCGTTGTGGTCGCCCTGCCGACTCTGGCCGCCGACACCGAGGCAGCACCCGGCTGGCGGACGCTCTTCAACGGCACCGACCTCACCGGCTGGGACGGCGACCCGGAAATGTGGAGCGTCCGTGACGGTGTCATTCACGGAGAGACGACGAAGGAACGCAAGGCCAACGGGAACACATTCTTGATCGCGAAGGATCTTCTGCTCGAAGACTTCGAGCTCGAGCTCTCGTTCCGCTGCACGGCGAGCAACAACTCCGGCATCCAGTACCGGTCCAAGCACATCACCGAGGGCAACCCCAAAAATCTCTGGGTTGTCCGCGGGTACCAGCATGAGCTTCGCAACGAGAAGAAGCTCCCCAACGTGGCGGGCTTCATCTACGACGAGGGGGGCAAGCGTGGGCGGATATGCGCGGTAGGCGAGCAGGCCGAGTGGACCGAGGCCGGCAAGAAAGTCACGGGCCAGCTTATCGACCAGGCAGGCTATGAAAAACTTTTTCGGATCGACGACTGGAACGATGTCAGGATCGTGGCCGAGGGGAACCGCCTCAAGCACTTCATGAACGGCACGCTTATTCTCGACTTCACCGACGACGACGCCAACGTCCTGCGAAAGGGGATTCTCGCCGTCCAGCTCCACGCGGGCGCCCCGATGTGGACTGAGTTTCGTGATCTTCGAGTGCGCAGGCTCCCGGCTACCGAGTGAGCGAGCGCAGCGTGCCATCGACGTGGGCGATCGCCCACCCGTCCCACGGCGCGTGATTGGGCAATGGGCAGATCAGCTCGATCGGCCGCGAGGTGTCAGGATCGGTGAACGTGATCCGCCAGGCATGCAGCGCGATCGGGGATGATCGCTCGTCGGTTTCATGGGATACCGGCAAGCCGCCATACAGACAGTCTCCAGCAACGGGCATCCCTCGGGCCGCCGCCTGCACACGGAGCTGGTGCATCCGTCCGGTGAGCGGCTCAAGTGTGAGGAGACGCTGGTCGCCATGTCTGGCGAGTACGCGGCCCGTTGAGATGGCTTCGCGACCATCGGCGTTGCCATCGGGAACGACCTCGGCACGCGCGACGTCCGGAACTTTGCGGATCATGTCTCGCCACTCGAACGTTTGGCCCTCGCCGACGCCGGACTCCTGCGAGGCAACGATCGCGAGATAGGTCTTGGCGATCTGGCGCCGCTCGAACTGCCGCGAGAGCTGGCGGGCCGCACGGGGTGTCGTGGCCAGGAGGAGGACGCCGGAGACGCCCCGGTCGAGCCGGTGGGGCACGCCGAGGAACCCGCCGGGGTGTCGCCGCTGTCCTGTGGCCCGCGCGGTCGCCACCCCATCGCCAAAGAGCTGTTCGCGGACGAGCGACTCGACCGATGCGATCCCGGGTGGCGCTTGCGTAGGGAGGCCCGCGGGTTTGGCGACGGCCAGAACGCCCGATGCGTCATGAAGCGTTGGGATCATCATGGAGGACGGTGCTCGGTTCTGAGCGGGCCAGGGCGCTTCACACTATGCTGGGGATCATGTCCCGGCCAACTCAAAAAAGCGTCTCGAACTGTCGGCGAACAGAGATCCCGGCGCCCGCCGATGAGAATCGCCTGCCGATCATCGGCATCGATCGGCTGCCCGCATGAGGACACCCTGATGTTTCGAATCGCTCCTCTCGTGATGGCCGCATGGGTCCTGGGAACCGTGGTCGCAGCAGCGGACAACCGGCGGCCCAACATCGTGCTGATCATCACCGATGATCAGGGCTACGGTGATCTCGGCCACACTGGCAATCCTGTCATCAAGACGCCCCACCTCGACGCCCTGGCCGCCGAGTCATCGAGCCTCACGGACTTTCACGTCGCGCCCACCTGCTCGCCGACCCGCGCGGCTCTTCTGACGGGCCACTGGACCAACCGCACCGGCGCCTGGCATACCATCAACGGTCGATCACTCTTGCGAGAGAATGAGATCACCATCGCCCGCATGCTCGCCGATGCCGGCTACGCGACCGGGCAGTTCGGCAAGTGGCACCTCGGCGACAATTTCCCTTACCGGCCCGAGGATCGTGGATTCGACACGGTCTATCGGCACGGTGGCGGTGGCGTCGGCCAGGCTCCCGATCTTTGGGACAACGCCTATTTCGATGGCCGCTATTTCCATGACGGAGCCATCGTGGACGCCAAGGGCTTCTGTACCGACGTCTTTTTTGCCGAGGCCCAGCGATTCATCCGTGCGCAGGCGGAGAGGAACCAGCCCTTCTTTGCCTTCATCGCTACGAACGCTGCCCATGGCCCGTTGCATTGCCCCCAAAAGTACATCGATCTCTACCCGGATCAGCCCCCTGCCGTCGCCGCGTTCTTTGGCATGATCACGAACATCGACGACAACGTCGGCGCGACCAGGACACTCCTTCGTGAGCTTGGCATCGACAGGAACACGCTCTTCATTTTCACGACCGACAACGGCACCGCCGGTGGTGAGAAAATTTTCAACGCCGGCATGCGGGGCGAGAAGGGGAGTGAATACGAGGGGGGGCACCGCGTGCCCTTCATTGCTCACTGGCCGGCCGCAGGTTGGAACAAGAAGCATGCAAGCGACACGCTCTGCCACGCAGTCGATATCGTACCGACGTTCCTGGAGGTCACCGGGGCGGAAAAACCGGAGTCGGTGACGTTTGACGGCATCTCGCTTCGCCGACTTCTTGATCCGGCCGCCGACATTGCCGATTGGCCAGCCGATCGCATGGTCGTGAGCGACTCGCAGCGGATTCACGATCCCGTGAAGTGGCGGCACACCGCCGTCATGGCGGGCTCTTGGCGGCTTGTCAACGGCGAGGAGCTCTATGACATCGCCACCGATCCCGGTCAGGAGAACGACGTCGCATCACGTCACCCGCAGCGCGTCCTCGCGATGACGGCGTTCTACGACCGCTGGTGGGCCGAGCTCGAGCCGACCTTTGCCGAGATCGCGGAGTTTCACCTCGGCCACCCCGATCACGCCGTCACCGCCGGCCTGCCCGCTGGGACTGACGTGCCAGGAGCATGGAGGGCATTCCGGGCCCACGAGGGACGTGCGCTCCCAATCGTGACCGCGGCCCTGCGGATCGACGGCAAGACAATCGCGACGTGCCCGGTCCCTGCAGGTGCCTCGCACGTTGACTTTGCATGTGATCTCACAGCAGGCTCCCATGAGTTATCGCCCGTCTTCATCGATGCCGCGGGTAACGAGGTCGGTGCCTATTACGCCATCGTGACCACACGCTGAACCATTGCCGGAGTTCGTGCATGCACCGCCTCGCCATGATCCTTGTTGCCATTCTCGCCTGTGCCGCATGGGCTCCTTCCGTCTCGGCTACCAACGTCGTCTTTATCATGGCCGACGACCTCGGTTTCATGGACGTCGGGTTCAACAATCCCGACACCTTCTACGAGACGCCCTGCCTTGATGCCTTGGCTAAGAAATCGGTCCGCTTCACCGCGGGCTATGCCGCCTGCCCGGTCTGTTCGCCCACCCGCTCGTCGATCCTCACCGGGCAGTACCCGGCCCGCACCCGCAATACCGACTACTTCGGTGGTCCGAATGGGTTTGAGACGATTCCTGAACCCTATGATCCTGAGAGGGATGGCAGCTTCGGTCGTTTTCGTGACCGTCCCGTGCTCCCCGCGCCCTACCTCGCGCGGCTCGCGGCCGAACACACCACGCTTGCCGAAGCCCTTCATGCGGCAGGCTACGTAACCCTCCACGCCGGCAAGTGGCACCTCGGCGGTGAGGGGTCGCTCCCGACTGACCACGGCTTCGATATGAATATCGCAGGCACTGCCGGAGGCTCCCCTACCGGGCGGAAGAAGTATTTCCCGCCGTACGGTAATCCCCATCTTCCCGACGGGCCGCCGGGCGAACACCTCCCCGATCGCCTCGCGACCGAGGTGGCCCGCTTCATCACAAAGCACAAGGACGAAAAGTTCTTCGTCTATCTTCCGTTCTACTCCGTGCACACACCGCTGATGGCTCCTCCAGAGCTGGTGGCGAAGTACGAGGCGAAGCGGCACAAGCTCGGGCTGAAGGCACGCTTCGAGCCGGAGCCACCGGAAGACAACAGGGTCGTCCAGGAGCACGCCGTGTACGCCGGCATGGTCGAGGCGATGGACACGGCGGTCGGCAAGGTGCTCCACGCGCTCGAAACGAATGGCGTGGCCGATGACACGCTCGTCATCTTTTTTTCAGACAACGGGGGCCTCTCCACCTCCGAGGGCTCACCCACCAGCAATTTTCCATTCCGCGCGGGCAAGGGCTGGATGTACGAGGGTGGCATCCGTGAGCCCTTGCTCGTCCGCTGGCCAGAGAAGGGCAAGGCCGGCGCGGTGTGTGACGTACCGGTCATCTCGACCGACTTCTATCCCACGATCCTCGATGTCTGCGGGATTCCACCGATGCCTCGGCAGCATGTTGACGGCACCAGCTTTGCTCAGTTGCTCGAAAACCCAAACGCACGCCATGACCGCGCCGCGCTCTTCTGGCACTACCCGCACTGGGGCAATCAGGGTGGCAGTCCTTCATCAGCCATTCGGGACGGCGACTGGAAGCTCATCGAGTTTTACGGGAAGAAGTTGCCCGAGCTCTACGACCTCGCCGACGATCCCGGGGAACGCCGTGACCTCGCCGATGCACAGACTGACAGGCTCGCCGAGCTAACGGCAAAGCTCGAGGCCTTTCGGCAAGACACCCGGGCGATTCTGCCAACGGAAAATCCGCATGACTGATTGGAAGACGCGGTGGGGAACCACGGCCGTTGTGTTGGGCCTGGCGTTCAGCGGCGAAATCCGCGCGGAGCCCCTCCAGGCCGATGTCGTGGTCTACGGCGATGGTTCGGGGGGCGTGACGGCAGCGGTGCAGGCTGCCCGGATGGGCAAGTCGGTCATTCTCGTCTCCCAGGATGGCCATCTCGGCGGCATGTCGTCGAGCGGCTTGGGCTGGAGCGATATCGGGAACGACGCGATTCTCGGTGGCCTGGCCCGCGACTTCTATCATCGCGTGTACCTCCACTACCAGCGGACGAAAGCATGGACGCACGAGCGCCGTGATCACTACGGCAACGAGGGGCAAGGGGTGCCTGGGCTCAACCCGAAGACCGGGCTTGCGAGCGTCTTCGAGCCGAAAGTGGCCGAGGGCGTCTTTGACGCGATGGTGAAAGAGGCAGCGGTCTCCGTGATCACCGGTCGGCTCGACCTCGCCGCCGGTGTCATTGCTTCGGGAAAACGCATCACGGCAATCCGTCTGGAGGACGGAACCGCGATCAACGGCACGATCTTCATCGATGCCTCGTACGAAGGCGACCTCCTGCCCGGGGCGGGCGTGTCGTTCGTCGTGGGCCGGGAGTCGAACACCGAGTGTGACGAGCATGGAAATGGCAACACTGGCGTCGCCAGGAAAAACCAGTTGCCCGGCGGGATCGACCCGTATGTCGTGAAAGGTGATCCCTCGAGCGGGCTTCTTGTAGGAGTCAATCCAACAGTCGGTGGCAAGAGAGGCGAGGGGGACGACCACCTGCAGGCTTATTGTTACCGCATGGTTCTTACCGGTGCGCCCGAGAATCGCGTGATGATCGAGAAGCCGGAAGACTACGACGAGGCGGCCTATGAGATTTTGTTTCGTGTGATCGAGGCCGGGCAGAAAGGCGGGTTCTTCAAGACCTCGCCGATGCCCAATCGCAAAACCGACAGCAATAACACCGGAGGCATCTCCACCGACTTCATCGGCATGAACTACGGCGATGGTTGGAACTGGGCCACACTCGACCATCGGGGTCGGGAGTCCCTGGCTGCCAGGCATCGCGACTGGCAGCTCGGCCTCGTGTGGACACTCCAGCACCATCCCCGCGTGCCCGAGACCATCCGTGCGGCCCATGCCGTATGGGGGCTGCCGAAGGACGAGTTCGTCGATAACGGCCACTGGCCGTACGAGCTCTACGTGCGTGAAGCGCGGCGGATGCGGTCAGACTTCGTGATGAGTGAGAGCCACTGCACGCGAAAGCTGCCGGTCGACGACCCAATTGGTATGGGGGCCTATTCCCTCGATTCCCACAACACCCAGCGGTTCGTTCACGATGGGATGGTCAAAAACGAAGGCGACATCCAGGTGTCTCTCGGCGGCAAGGCCTACGGCATCGCCTACCGCGCGATCGTACCGCGGGCAGACGAATGCGAGAACCTCCTCGTGCCGTGGGCCCTTTCGGCGACGCACATCGCCTTCGGTTCCATCCGCATGGAACCGGTCTTCATGGTCCTCGGGCAAAGCGCGGGGACAGCCGCGTGCATGGCCATCGACGATGGCACAAGCGTCCAGGCCGTGCCCTATGATAGGCTTCGTCGTCAGCTCCTCGAGGACGACCAGAAGCTCGATGCCGGTCCTTTCCCACGTGGGCCAGCAAGCCGGTCGGGGCCTTGAGCGACGAATTAATCAGGGCCGCCATCCGGGCACTCCGCCGATGCCGTCTGATCCGAGGAGTGGCACCGCGATGCCCGTAAGTTCCACTCCGCCCGGCCACTCGGGTGCACACGTTCCCGATCCAAATCTGGCCGTGCTGGACGACGATCGGTTCTTGATCGAGCTCATTGCGCGCCTGACCGATCGGCCTGCGAGCGAGGTGTGCCAGCGGCTCGCCGCCGAGCACAGGTCGCTTGGCACGAACGTCCGCCAAGCCATGGCCGAATGGCACCTGCCGCGGTACCAATGGTCCGACCGACTCGTGCCCTTCTACGAGCAGACGGATGCCTTCGTGTACGAGACCTGCGCGTGGAATCGCTGCCGCGGCAAGCAGCAGATGCGCCAATGGATCGCGGCATTCCTGCGGGCGACCTATCCGGGCGGTGCTCGTGTGCTGTCCTACGGTGACGGTTTAGGGTTCGACAGTCTGTACCTCACTCAGGCCGGCCACGACGTGACTTCCTTCGAGGTGTCTCACCGTTGCAGGCAATTCGCGTCTGCAATCTTTGGGCGTGCGGGGGTGCATGTGCACACCGTGGAGCGCCCTGAAGACTTGCAGCCCGAGTCGTTTGATGCCGTCGTCTGCCTTGACGTTCTGGAACACCTGCCAGACCCGCCGCAGTGCGTTGGTGAAATGGCAGGCCTCCTTCCTCAAGGCGGCCACCTGCTGGTCCACGCGCCGTTCTTCTATCTTGCCCCGGCGGTCGGCACCCATCTCCGCTCCAACCGGCGATACAGCGGCAGTTGGCGGATGTTTGCGGCGCACCAGTTGTTTCCGGTGGCAGGGGAGTTCTTCTGGAACCCACTGGCCCTTCGGAAGGGGTGCCCTCCCACACGTCAGGCCATCCCATGGGCCGTGCGCCTGGGCGGCTGGCTCTTGAGCGTCGCTCGGCTCTGGCACGCTCCGCACGTCTTTGTTTGCGAGCAGGTGCTCACCCGCGCCGATCGGAGAGGTCTCGCGCGTCGCGCCGAGGCCCTCACGGCGATCACCTTTCCTGTTGCCGAAGGCGATGCCGTGTGTGACCGCGTGTGACGCTCCCGCCGTGGTCGGGCGCGAATAGTGACTGACCTACTTGCTGGCGGCCGTCTTTGTCAGCGATCATCATGCCGCTCGCCGTTGCGAGCCGTTTTCGATCCCGTCGTCGTTCTCAAGGACTTTGCTGCATGAACGCCGCCAGACTTTTTTCCTTGTGCCGTCGCCCACTCGCGGCAGTCGTGTTTGCACTGGGTCTGGGCATCCTGCTCGTCGCGCCCGCGATGGCGGCCGAGCCTGCCGACGCGATCGCTCAATTCGGCACACTTCCCGTCCGATTCAACGGCCGGGTCGCGACGATGGATTCGGCGGCGCGGGCTCTGCTCATGCGGATTTCGGCTCGCGAAGTATTTTTCGACGATGAGGGACGGGAAGTCTCCGCCGTCGAGTGGTTGCTGGATGAGCTTTCGTCCGCCGGAGAGCCGACCGGCGCGAAGCTGTTGTTGATTCAGAATGCCGACGTGCTCAAGCTCACCAACCTGGAGGCTCGGCCGACCGACGGTCCGTTGCACTATCGCTACACATACGAAGAACTCGAACCCTCCTTCGACGTGTTGAGCAAAACCGCCCAGGAGGCGAACGGCAAGGACCCCGATTTCGAGCAAGCGGTACACGAGTTGTTCGAAGTTCTGCGGGCCTACCTCGAATTGCGAGCCATGTTGGCCACACCCGCCGGACAGAGCGTCGAGCAACTCCGCGATGCGATCGAACGGCTCAGCAGTTTTGAGTCGGCGATTCTGCCCGAGATCGTACCCCGCGCGAACGCGCAGGAGGGATGGATGTTCTGGGGTCGAGCCGTGGTCGAAGATGCCGTCGAAGAGGCGGCCAACGGGGCCGGGCGCACGTCGAACCCGGCTTTCGTGCAGTTGCAGAAGATCTTTGCCGCGCGAAAAGCACGAGACGACATTCAATTCGCCGACGCGGTCGCGACGTACGCCGATTGGCTACGGCTAGCTCCCCTTGCTTCGGGCGCGCTGACGTACACGGTTCCCGAGAACTGGCAAGAGCTCGGCGTGAATCTCACCAACTTCGATAGCTTCTTCGACGACACGCTTGCGTCGGGCGCGCCCGTCGCCGTGTTCGGCTGCAATAGCGCCGACGGCTCCTGCATACCGCAAGTCATTTACTTTCCTACCGCGACAGCCTCCGTCGAACGCATCTTCAACCACTGGCGAGTCCAATGCGGCCTCGCTCCGCTGCCCGACGAGGAACTCCGCCGCACGCTGACGCCGATCCGCAGCGGCACGAACGAGGGCTTTTCGATCGACATGACCGAGGCGGAAAACTTAGGCCGTTCGCCGCCGCGGCGGATTCTGGCCACGATCTTTCGTCGGGACAACGACACGCTCGTTCTTCAGGCGACGGGGTCGCCCAAAGCCGTGGAAACCGAACGGCACAAATACGCCGCCTTCCTGAAAAGCGTGACGTGGGGAACGCCTGAGGAATTGCGGGCCTGGTTCCCGCTTGCCGCCGGCGATCCACGGATAGCGGCGGACGATTACTCGGTGGTCGTCGCCACGGTGAAGAAAGGGGCCGACGTTTGGTTCTTCCGCGTCGGCGGCCGCGGTGCGATGGCCGAAGCCTCGCGGGCGGCCATGTTCAGGTTCATAGAAACGTTTGACGCCGCCCCGTTCCTGGCCGGCGGCGATCCGCGAAGTTGGACCCCGCCGGAAGGTTGGCTCCGCTCGGCCCCGGCCGACGAACCGGTCGCCTTCGAGATTGCCGAAGGAGACGACAAGTACCGCTATCTCAACGCCGTGCCGCTCACCGGCTACACGCCCGCTTGCGAATTGCCGTTGTTCAACGAATGGCGAACGGCCGTGAACTTAGCCGCTTGGAGCGCCGCCGAAGCCGCGAAGGAAGTGAAGACGGCGAAGGCCGGCGGTGCGGAAGTGCGCTTCGTCGAATTCATCGGCCCGCCCGATGCACCCGCGAAGCCGTAGCCGGAAGTTTCGCCTCGGCTCTACCGTCGGTTGCGGGCCGCTGCGGATGCTCCCGAGTGGGCGGAAGAAAGTGCGCCGCTTTGGCGCGGCGCACTCCCCGCGGCCGTTTGGGGCAAGGGCTCCCCGCCCGCCAAAACGTCGCACTCAAATCGCTCAGGCCAGCACCGTGCGAAGTGCCGCCGGGGCCGTGCCGAACCGCTCCAGCTTCTGGCGTAAGCGGTGCGGCAGCAACTCGCCGCAAATGCGGCCGAGGTGCTTCGGCGCCGTATCGAACAGATAGGCTCGGGCCGGCGGCAGTTCGGTGTGCGATTGCACACGCCAGTTCGTGACCACCTCGCCGCCGAGCGATTGGAGATGCTGCACCAAGGCGGCGGTGATTTGCCCAGAGCCACCTCGCGGCACGGGCCAGCCAACCGCGTGACCGGCAACGCCGAGCATCAGGCCGACGGCCGCGGTGAGCATCGTGTCGAGCGGCAGGATCGAGTGGGCGGCCATGCCCGCAAACAACGCCTTGGCCCGCGGCTCTTGGAACCAGGTGTTCGCCAGCCCCCGCGCCGAGCGCACGGCCCGCAGTCCAAACGACGCGAGCATGAGCGGATGCCGCGGGATTCGAAACGGCCCCAGCGTCTCGAAGAAGAGGGCCTCGGCGTGGGTCACGAGCGGTTCCATCAGCCGGCGATAGGCACGGGCATCGGCACCAAGCGTCCGCCCCGTTTCCTCGAAGGAACGCTCTAGCACGGCGGCCTGACCATCATCGAGCGGGTGGGCCAGCGGCGAGAGGGGATGAATCCACTCGACGCCATGCTCGGCCAGTGGTACGGACTGAAAAAACGGCGAGGCCAGAGCCAACGGATGGATGGCCGAGCAGACATCATGCACGTAGCCGGGAAGCGTCAGCTCCGCCGAGCGGGCCCCGCCCCCCGCCGCAGACTCGGCTTCGATCACCAGCACGGAACGCTTCTGGCGGGCAATCGTGATCGCCGTCGCCAATCCGTTGGGACCTGCGCCAATAACGACCGCGTCGTACGAGCGCCGCGACAATTGTTCCCGGGGGTGATGCTCAGTGGAAATGGACTCTGCCCTTATGCTTATGACTGAAATCGCTGCACACTCAGAAACCCCATCGGCAGGTCCGTTCGCCCGCTCATTGCCATCCCGGCCAGGGTTTCGCCCAGCACGCTGGTGAACTTAAAACCATGGCCCAAGAGGCCAGCGGCGAAGGGGACGTTCTCGTGCGCCGGCACCCGATCGACAAGAAAATTCTCGTCAGGCAACATCGTCTTAGAACCAGACTGGCTGGTCGTGCATGGGCCGGCCCTCATCCGCAAGGCTCCTCAGCCTCCTGGCCTCCTCCAACTTCATCCCGCCCTACTGGGCACGCCAGCGGTGAACGCTCACACGGATCCCACCTCCGGGATCGCCATTCGTAGAGCACATGCCGCGCGGCACATCGCTAGGTGACCGTTCAAGAAATGTCGGCAAGTAAGTTGTCGTTCTGCGGCACAACTTCAGCATCAGGTGGCAACTCAGCATCTCCAGGGAGAGGAGCCGCAGGCGGATGGTCTTCCATGTCGTGAAGTAATTCAAGGACATTGCGCTCGCTCGCTGTGCAGATACTATCGAGCGGAAGGAAGTCAATACGCTGTGTACTGAAAGGATTCTGTAACTCCATCCCAATTCGATCAAGGGACAATAGTGGATAGGCTAGCAGCATGACGTAGAGCGAAACGATCCCAGCTTGATTCATGCAGTGCATCCATGATGATGGATTCGCGGAATCCGCGTCGAATGCTTGCATCAGTCCGATGGGAAGGGTGATCAACAGCAGGAAGATGAACTGCCTGACTTGAATTGCCCCAGACCTGGCAAGCGGGGTTTTCAAGATTCGCTCACAACCACCAAGATGATCGATTAAACGAGCTCGCTGCTCTTCACATTTCTGGAACGCGAATCCGTCCATACCCAGGCTTCTCGCCTCATAGAGTAGCATCGCAAGTTCGCTCGACACAGCATCGGGCATATGCTCTGACTTTCCGATCCACGCTCGACTGTCATCGGACAGCAATCGCTCGAGTTCAGGGAAGTTGCGTTGCTCTCGAAGGCTCCGACGGCACACGTGCGGATAGACAGCAATCCATCGTACAAATCGCGATCGCCAGCGTGTGTTCCTAGGCCCGTACGCCAATCCAGCGATAGCAAGATTGCGTGACTGATTGACGATACCGCCCCACAATACCCTTGCCTCCCACCAACGGCTGTAGCCTGTGTTAACACGCAATACCAACAGCAACCCAAGCACTGCCCCAGCCGCTTCAAATGGAACAGCCGGGAGCGACAGCTCGACTCGAAATAGGCTCTCAAGCCATTGAATCATCACGACGATCGCCGCAGTCAACAAACCAAATCCCAAAACATCCAGCAGCACTCGAGGAGCGATGGAGCCACGAATAATGAAAGTACCAAGCCAGTATGAGTACGAAAGGTTGCTCTCCGCCTCGACGGCGGGCTGCATGCTTGGATCGGCTGCTGATTGGCTAGGAATCATAATGTGGAGGTGGATAAGTATCCCCTGCGAAATGGACGCACGAGGGGGCTTGTCTGTCGAGGCTTCGTCACATCGCAGACCTAAACTTTCTCGGCTATACTGTAAATATCTCGCATGGAACCTACGATGTGTTCAATATCAAGCTTCAGGTCTGTGATTCGACCAGTGGCCATATCAAAGACCCAACCAGCAATGACAAGATTTGCAGAAGTGTAGGCGGTTTGCACCTCTGTGACCTTCAGCAAATTGATGCACTGTTCGTGAACGTTCAGCTCTACCAATCGACGGTACCGAAGTTCCTCATTCTCGATGGAGTCCAGTTCAGTGGAATGCAATCGATATACGTCGCGGATATTTTGTAACCAGGAAGTCAATTCCCCAAGATCGTTCGATTGCATGGCCGCAAGGACGCCTCCGCATCCATAATGCCCACAAAGGACGATGCTCTTTACTTCCAAATCATGGATTGCGAAGTTGATCACCGTGTTCGAGCAATGATCGTTGTTCGGAATCAGGTTGGCGATGTTACGGTGAACGAGGAGATCGCCTGGGCCAGCCCCGAGCATCTCTTCTGCTGTTACTCGACTGTCAGAACAGCCGATGTATAGAATGCTAGGCTTTTGGCCGCGTGCCAGTCGTTTGAAAAACATGGGGTCTTCTTCGACTCGCTTCGCTGCCCAAGCTCTATTGTTTTCAATCGCTTCGCTCAGTTGCATGTTTCTGTATTCTCCCAGACGTTACGAGTTAAACTCGATCTCGCAAACCACGTGCTCCACTTGATTCAGCACAGTGGTCACAGCAAAACGGCACTTCCGCTGCCTCTCAAGGATAGGACGCTTAACGGCACTTCCGCCACGTGGTGATGGCGGCTGGTCGGCTTCAGAGCGTAGCCGATCGGGCGCGAGCGTGTCTTGCGGGGCGATGGCTAGGCTCTGAAGCCCCCACCATCCGCCGTCGGAGCCTGGTTTTTCACGGTGGGCGCAGGCCGTCCCCGCTTTGCCCCGTTGGGGGCGCGTCAGAGTGAGTGGATGTCGATCAAGGGCAGCTCGTCAGGCGAGGTCTGGACGACATCACGGTCGAAAGTGGGCCTGCGCGAGCTCGCCCCAGTCGGCGGGCGGACCTCTGGCGAGAGACACCGGAGGCGGCTCAACCGGCTCGCCCACGTGCGCGAGGATCTGTCTTCACGCGAGCGATGCCATCCTGGCCTTCCTTCACGCGGGCGAAGCCATCCTGGCCTTCCTTCACGCGGGCGAAGCCATCCTGGCCTTCCTCATGCGGGCGAAGCCATCCTGGCCTTCGTCCGCTTGCGAACCTCCGTTTCGAAGTGAGCCGGCTCCAGCCGGCGGTCTGCGCCGTTACGCTATGAGCCGGATGTCACCGCCGCGTGCTGGGCACACAAGCGGGAACGCCTCGTCAATCCGGGCCAAGAGCTTGACCCGCGCGATGCGGGAGGTGTCGTGGGAGCGGGTCGCTGCGATTGCGTCGCCCTCGGCGTCGTGTGCCGACGGGGCAGCGGATGATTCGGCGCGAACACTTTCGTGTTGCGATGACGGTGTTTTCGGGGCGGCGGCACGAGGGCCGCAAGACGATCCAAAAACTCGTGCGGCGTGAGGTTGATCACGCCCTGGGCATCAGGAGTCGTCGCCTTCTTCTGCCGCCCAGGCCCGATCCACTGCCCGCGCTTGTGCCGCGGGAGCGTGTAGCGGATGCGCTCGGGGCTCTCGTCACCGGCACCGATGACCGTGAGCCGTTCGCGGCGGACTCGGTCGATGTGGATCAAGTCGGAAGCTGCTCGCTGACCCACGTTCCGAAATAGGTGAAATCGTGTCCGCCCTGAGGTGTTGCCAGACTCACGATTGTCTCGGCCTGTTGATGGTTTGGCACTTCAATCGCCACGGCGTAATGTCCTTGCGTGAGCTCTCTGATGCTGAGCCGAATGATGCTGTCCTCGGAATCCCCAAAGAAGAAACTATGCTCCTTCAACCGTTCCAACAGGCGAATGCCGTCTTCGCCGTAAAGTGAAGTAATCGTTGTGGCTGGAAAACCAGCAGCTGACACAGCATCGACAAACGCGTCAAATGTAACTTTGCTATCCAAAAAACCGATCACCTTGCCAGCGGGCGTGGCGAGGGCTTGTCCGCGGTCAACTACCGGTTTGCTTGTCATGTCTGTGCTCCTGTTCGTTTGAGGTTTGTTAACGGCAGCTGGCAATACTCAGAGAAAAGCTGCGGCGGGTGGACTGCTCACCGAGCCTGGTTGGAGATCCTGACATCCGCCTCGCTGTCCCCATGAGCGCGGCGGTCGTGCGAAGTATGGCGTCGCTTGGTCCGAGACGCGGGTCGGGCATGTTCATCATGCCGACCTCGCCGATACCGTGCATCACGAAACACTTCATCATCTCAGACATGAAGGATAGGACGGTCAACGGCACTTCTGCCACGTGGTGACGGCGGCTGATGCGTGTGTGAGCGTAGCCGATCGGGCTCGGGCGTGTCAGATGGGGCGACGGCTTGGCTCTGAGGCCTAAGCATCCGCTGTCGAAGCACGGTTTTCGAGGCTCGGCGCAGGCCACTTCCGCCGAAGCTTTTTTGGGGCACTTCACCGCGAGTGGATGTCGATTACTGGCAGCTCCTCTGATGATGCCTGCACGACAGCGCGGTTGTCGTGGGCCGGGCGCTCGAGGGGAAACGCCTCTCTGATCCTCGCGAGCAGCCGCAGGGGATGATTCGGCGTGAAGACACCGTGGTAGCAATGCCAGCGCTTTCGAGGCGGCGGCACCAGATCCGCGAGCCGACTGAGGCCTCCTCTCGCCTGGTGCAGTAATCCAGAACGGTCGTGGTCATCGTTCAAAAATAAGGACGGGGTTGCCGATCCGCCAGGGAACCGGCAACCCCGCCGCGTCAATGGCTTACTTCGCCATCGCCTTGCACGTTGCCTGGCACGCCGTGCAGGCCTCCGCGCACTTCTTGCAGCACGGCATGTCGCCGCACTTCAGGCACTCAAGGGCGCACGCCTCGCATGCCTTGGCACACAAGCCGCACATCTCCCCCGACAGCGGAGCCTCGTATTCCATCAGTGCCACGCAAGCACGACAGGTTTCCAGGCACGTCAGGCAGTGCTTCTCGCAGTGAGGACAGTCGCACGTGACGAGGCACTCCCGACACGCCTGCAAGCATTCGTTGCAAGCCTTGACGCACTTCTCCTTGAGCGCCGGATCGAGCTTTGTTTCCGAAGCCCGCGCCGATGCCGAGACGGATAGAAGTCCCGCGAGCACAACGAGACACGACGACACCGACATGATGAAACGAAACATACCGTCACCTCATTGATGGGAAGGCGCGAAGAACGATCTTCGCGCGAGGAATCGAATTGAGAAATGCCGTCACACCACGCAACGGCACGACGAGACAACCCGTCAGCGATTCAATTCCGCCACACGCCGTAGAGAACCCGTACCGGGCGACGAGGAATGAGAGACGACGACCATTCCTGCGCTGAGAGGACCGCGAGACGTCGGTGCTCCCGCGAGTCGCATGGGCCCTGGCTGGCAAAGCCTGCCACCTTCATGATGCTCGAGTGGTCCAGGTCGTGGTTCCGCTCATCCTGCCCGGCCGAGGTCTCTTTCGGTTCAATCCAGCACCGACACGGACCGCTTTCCGCGTCGCAGCCATCCACACGGCAGTCAGCGCTGGGGGAACAAACCGAGTCAGAACAGCACGAAGGAGCGTCCTCAGACCGTGGAGCGTCGAAGCAACAGCATGAGGCAACGGCCTGACACGTGCCGCAACGTTCCGGGCAGGCCCCTCGTTCGCAGCAATCGCACGCCCCGGCAGACAGGACGGGCGCCAGTGCGAAGAGCACGACATGCACCCATCGCATAACGCGGCCGTACACGGAAGTCATCATGGCTGGCGGCATTCCTGACCGGGCGCTGGTGAAAGCGCTGCTGGGGACCGGGAGAACCCGTGTGCAAGGCTAGCGAACCTGTTGCATCCAAGCAACGCCGTGGTTCGGGAGCGCGATGACTGTCATGCGGCGATCGACTGAGCGGCGGTCGGAATTGTGGGTGCTGCGGGTGACGCCTTGAGTCGAGCCGCTAGATTCACCTTTGGGACCGTTATGTGCCAGCCAAAGCCCCGCTCGCTCGCGAAAAAATCGTAGTTTCGTCGGCGCAGGCCACGCCAGTCGAGCCGGCCCGGACGAGGGCACCCGTAAGCGGGCGGAGTCGGCGAAGGGGATGCCGTACGCACCAAAGGGCGGGACACGGAAGGTAGAGAAGATCGCAGATCACAATGTTCTGCGACCTTCTGGTTGCAAGAACGTTGCCCGCGAGGCCCGCACGTCGACGTTCCCGCAGGCATGCCGGTGTTGCCAATCGCGCTCGCCGTCACGGGCGGCCGCAGGGGATGGTTCGGCGCGAAGACGCCGTGATACCCCGGCGGCTCGTCGTGGGGCAGCATCTTTTTGAGCGTGCGCCACCCAACCCCGTACGTCGCTATCGTGGCGCGCTTGCTGAGGGCTCCAGTCAGCACCTCACGCCGAATCTCAGTCCACTTCTCCATGTCGCTGTGCACTCCTGTGCCTCTCTCTGAAAGGGGGATGGGACGGGGCTGTCGCCCCGACCCATCCTGTTTCGAGAACTGCACGATTGTGCGCTGTCGTTTTCGACCGCCGTCAACACCAGGTGAGGAGCGGATCGTGCCGAGCGTGGCAGATGGCTCCGCCAACCTGCGGACGGAGTTCACGCGGATCATCGCTCGGGCCGGCTTGGAGCAGTGGGAGAAGCCTTTCCAGAATTGCCGAAGCTCGTGTGAGTGTGACTGGCTGGAGCAGTTCCCCGGACGGATCGCAGCAATCGCGAAGTGGATGGGGCATAGCCCCACGGTGGCCATGCGTCACTACGCCCAGGTGCTCCCGCATCACGCCGACGGAGCCGCCGCGGATGCTCCCGAGTTATCCGACGGGAGTGAGACACTTTCGCGTGTCTCACTCTCGGCCTCGAAAGTGTCTCACTTTCCGGCGCAGCAAGGCGCGGAATTGGGTGGCATGAAGGGGCAGGCCGAAAAGCCCATCCCGCGCCATTCCCGAGAGAAACCGCATTCTCTCGTGAATGCGGGGGATGGCGGAACCAACCAAGTCGGGGCGACACGATTCGAACGTGCGACCTCTACGTCCCGAACGTAGCGCTCTAGCCAGGCTGAGCTACGCCCCGAGGAGTGCGGCTGACCCGCACGTGGGAAGTGAACGAAAAAAAGATTACCGGGCCAGCCATCAGCGGGCAACGGGGGCACATTTCAGGGCATCCCGCCAGTCGGACGGAAGTGGTAACGCCCGTGCCGCGAGTCACTCCACCGTCACGCTCTTGGCCAGATTTCGTGGCTGATCCACGTCGCAGCCACGGTTGACCGCGATCCGGTAGGCCAAGAGCTGGAGTGGGATCACGGCCAACAGCGGCGATAACGCGTCGAGCGTCTTGGGAATCTCGATCACGAACTCCGCCAGCCGCTTCACTTCGTCCTGGCCCGGCGTCGTCACCGCGATCACCCGGCCCTGGCGGGCGCGCACCTCCTCGATGTTCGAGAGCATCTTGTCGCTGGTATGGGCCGTGGCCGCGATCACGACGACCGGCATCAGGCGGTCAATGAGAGCAATCGGCCCGTGCTTCATCTCGGCGGCGGGGTAACCCTCGGCGTGGATGTACGAAATCTCCTTGAGCTTGAGCGCCCCTTCGAGGGCGACTGGAAAATTGAACGACCGCCCCAAATAGAGAAAGTTGGGAGCGTAGGTGAAGCGGTCGGCAAGCGATGCGATCGCAGCCTCTTGGGCCAGAATCGAAGCGATCTTCTCGGGGATCTTCGCCAACTCGGCACCGAAGATCGCTGCCCGCTCCTGGTCGATCGTGCCCCGCCGGTGGGCCAGCGCCAGCGCCACAAGCGTGAGGGCGGTCACCTGCGCCGTAAAGGCCTTCGTCGAGGCCACGCCGATCTCCGGTCCGGCATGGGTATAAACGCCGGCGTCGGTCTCGCGGGCGAGCGTGGAGCCCACCACATTGCAAATTCCGATCGCCAGCGCCCCGCGCGACTTGGCCTCGCGAAGCGCCGCGATCGTGTCGGCTGTTTCGCCGCTCTGCGAGATTGCCACGAGAACATCCCGCTCGTCGAGCAGCGGCTCTCGGTAGCGGAACTCTGAGGCATACTCGACCTCCACCGGCATCCGCGCGAGATGCTCGATGAGATATTCTCCGACCAGCCCTGAGTGCCAGCTCGTGCCGCAGGCAACGATCGTGAGTCTCGAAGCACTTGCGATCCGGTCGAGGACGTTCGCAAGACCCCCGAGTTGGACGCCGCCTCCCGGAAGGAGCCGGCCACGGAGGCAGTCGGCGATGGCCCGTGGCTGCTCATGGATCTCCTTGAGCATGAAGTGCGGGTATCCACCTTTCTCGATCGCGTCGAGGGAGAGGGCCAGTTCGTGCACCTCCTTCGTGAGCGGCACGTCGTCGATCGTGCGGACGTCGCACGTGCCGGGCCCGATCACGGCGAGTTCCCCGTCGTCGAGATAGACCACGCGGTTGGTGTACTCCACGATCGGCGAGGCATCCGAAGCGACGAATGCCTCGCCATCGCCAAGACCGATGAGCAAAGGCGATCCAAGCCGGGCCACGAAGAGGCGGCCCGGCTCTCGCGGGCTCACGATGGCCAGGCCGTAGGTGCCGGTCACCTGCTGAAGTGCCAGCCGGATGGCCGCTTCAAATGGAAGGTCAGGATCGGCATCGAGGACTTCCTCGATAAGTTGCACGATGACTTCGGAGTCGGTCTGGCTGCGGAACGACCGGCCCTTGGCGGCGAGAGTCTGCTTGAGAGCCGCGTAGTTTTCGATGATGCCGTTGTGGACCAGGGCAATCGAGCCCGACTGACTCACGTGAGGATGGGCGTTGGCGTCGCTCGGGCCGCCGTGGGTTGCCCAGCGGGTGTGGCCGATGCCGAGCGAGCCAGCGGGGCGATCTGCGGCCAGCCGGGCCTCGAGGTCACGGACCCGTCCGGCTGTCTTGACGACCCGCAGGCCGCCATTCACGACGGCGATCCCAGCCGAGTCATAGCCGCGATATTCCAGTCGCCCGAGACCCTTAAGGAGAATCTCGAGACAGTCTCGGAATCCGACGTATCCGACGATGCCGCACATGGGGCATTATCCTATCCCGCAGCCCGAGATGCTGTCCTCGGCGCGTGACACATGAAGGCGGTTGTCGCCAGGAAGCCACCGATGATCTCACCGCTGATTCTCTTTGAGGACGAGTCTAGCCCCCACCTCGAACCGCTCACCCTCACGCGGCCGGTCCACGATCTCCGAGTGGGATTACTCACGATTCGTGAAGCGTGGGAGCGGGCGCTCGGCGCGAGGCGTTCGACGAGCCCGCTGAGATCTTCGCTGCGTGGTCTCTTTTCCGCCCCGCGGAAAGTCACCGGCGACGCCCTGTGGTTGAACGCCCGCTACCTTCCTACACCACCGCTCATCGAAGCGATTCATGGTCTCACGGGCGGCCACCTGCGATGCGGCGATGACCTCCTGGCCGTGCGGTCACCGGAAGCCGATAGCGCCGCGTGGCTTGCATCGGGGCGGCCCGAGGCCCGGGGCCGCGGCCGCGAGGTTTCCGGTGACATGACTAGGCGCCTTGTCTACCCGTGGGACATCGTGCGGCTGGCACCGGCATCGATCGAGGCTGATGCATCGGCCGTCTGCCAGGATGCCGGCCGTGGCCCGGGCTGCCATCCGACGGCGATCGTGGATCGCCCCGAGCGCCTCTTCATGCACCCCACAGCGATCGTCGAACCAGGCGCGGTGCTCGTGACCGAAGAAGGCCCGATCGTCATTGATGAAAACGCGCGCGTGATGGCCGGGGCAATTGTGCGCGGTCCGGTGGCCGTCGGGAAGCATGCGATGGTGCGGATGGGGGCGAGGATCTACGGCGGAACCTCGATCGGGCCGTGGTGCAAGGTCGGTGGCGAAGTGGCCGCGAGCGTTTTTCATTCGTATTCGAACAAGGCGCACGAGGGGTATGTCGGCAACTCAGTCATCGGCCAGTGGGTGAACCTTGGCGCCGACACGACGGCCTCAAACCTCAAGATGACCTACGGCACCGTCAGAATGCTCGATTGGCCCACGGGTGTGGAGGTCGATACCGGTGAGCAGTTCGTGGGCGCGATCATTGCCGACCACTGCAAGACCGGCATCAACACGATGCTCAATACGGGCACCGTCTGCGGCGTCAGTTCAATCATTCTGGGCGCCGGCTTTCCCGCGCGGGCGATCGCGTCATTCAAGTGGGTGCAGCCCTGGGCTATCACCGACTACCGCCTCGACAAGGCGCTCCTCGACATGGAGCGAATGATGGCCCGCCGCGGCATTCCGCTTTCGCCGGCCTACCGCCGCATGATGACGGCGATCTACCAGATGGCCCGCGGAGCGTGAAATTACTGCGCGGCCGACACGCAGACGAGCTCATTGTCGTTGCGGGCGAAGATGCAGCGGCCCGCAAAGGCCGGGTGGCTCCAGACCACCTCGCGACCAAAACATTCGTTCGTCGGAGCGAGCAGCCGCATTCGGCCGAGCTCCTCATAGGCCTGTGGCGTGAGCTTGGCGAGGATCAGGTCGCCCGTCTCGGCAAAGATCCAGGTTCGCGTGCCGTCCCCGGGCGGATCCTGCCGCACGAGAAATGCCGTGCCGTGCTTGGCTCTCCGCTCGCCGCCGGTGGTGGGCTCGAGCGTCTCCCAAAGCCGCTGGCCCGTCGCAAGATCGACGGCCGTGAGCATGCCGGTATCGCAGTCGCATCCGTAGATCGTCGCGCCGGAAATAAAGGGAGTGCTGTTGCCACAGTAGACGGCCGTCTTGGGCTCACCCCGCCAGGCGACGCTCGCCTCCGAGCCGTCGGCAGCCAGCTTGAAGAGCGCCCCTACACGGCCGATTCCGCTCGCGAAGAGGACACGGCCAGTCGGCGTCTCGGCTACCTGCGGCGCGGTGATCGACATGCCATACATCGGCTTGAGCGGCTGCGACCAGACCACCCGGCCAGTTGTCGGCTCGAGCGCATTGAGATTGTCGGCATCCCAGATCATGAGCTGACGGCGTTCACCACTGTGGATGATCGTTGGTGGGCAATACCCACTCTCGCTTGCCGTGAGCGCCCGCCACAGCTCCTTGCCCGTCTTCCGGTCGAAGGCCACGGCCACGCTCCCCTCGCCACCGACGAGGCAGACGAGCCGATCGCCATCAACGAGCGGATGGCCGCAGAAGCCCCAGATTGGCGTCGGAGCTCCGTAGTCTCGCTTGAAGTCTTTGGCCCACATCACGCGGCCTGTCTTGGCGTCGAGGCAGGTCAGATTGCCTTCAGCCCCGAGGGCATAGACCCTGCCATCGGCCACCGTGGGTGTGCACCGCGGCCCCGAGGCATACGAAATCGCATAGGGCACAACCTGCTCATGCTTCCAGAGAAGTTTTCCCGTGGCTGCATCGAAGCAGAGGATTCGCTCACGACCAGCCAGCTCCGTGCGGTCGTTGGGGCTATTGGCGAGATCGCCTTCGGTCCGGTCATAGTCCATGAGATAGACGCGGCCATCGGCGACGGCCGGGCCGGCGTAGCCTCCCTTGACGGGCACTCGCCATTTCACGGGGAGCCCCGACGCCGGAATCGTTGCGACGATCCCCTTCTCCCGCCAGACGCCATCCCGCTGCGGTCCCATCCACTGCGGCCAGTCGTCACTGCGTGCTGGCGCAGCAACTGCCATAAGCGTGGCGACGATTCCCCATACGGCTGCCCACATCGAGGCGCGGCAACGACCACACGGTGTCGTGGGATTCATCTGGGTTGATGCTCTCGTCATGATGCGGCCGTCGTCATGGTGGGCAGGTCGGTGCCGACATCAACGCCGTCGGGCCGCCAGTCGATGACCTCGATTTCTGCCGTTCGCCGGCCAAGGTGCTCGTTGATCTTTGGCTTGAAGGCCACATGAAAAGGCTGTCCGGGGGGCGGCAGGTGCGGGAGCCACTCGGCCGCATTGAAAGCGACGCCACGGATTTTCTTGCCGTGCTGGACAAGTTGCATCCCGAGGGTTCGAGCGTCCGCGCCCATCGTCCGTGGAGGTTCGGCGAGCGTGACCCGCGATGCGCACAGCACGGGCCTCCGGTTGCCTTGGCCGAAGGGGCCCAACCGCTCGATCTCCTCGAGCGCATGGAGTGTGATACCAGCGAGCGCCGTCTCCCCATCGATCGAAAGCTGGCTTCGTCGAAGTTCGCTCGGCATTCGCGAGTCTACCTCGGCCACGAAGGCCTCACGGAACTCGTCGATGCGGCCATCGTCGATCCGCAAGCCCGCGGCGGCCGGATGGCCCCCGCAGGCCACGAGCAGGTGCCGGCAGGGCATCAGCGCCGCGTGGACGTCGAAGCCAGGCACGCTCCGCACGCTCCCGGTGGCCACAAGGCCTTCGTGGGTTCCGCGGGCGATCACGACCACCGGACGGTGGAACCGATCGGCCAGTTTTCCGGCCACGAGGCCCACGATCCCTGAGTTCCAACCGCGGTCGGCGAGGACCAGGGCCGCATCGGCTTCCGGGTCGAACTGCTCGAGGGCCTGTTTGGTGGCGGCCAGGAGGATGCTCCGCTCCTCGGTGGTCCGCCGGACATTGAGCTCGTGACAATAGCTGGCGAGGCTCTCGGCCCGCGCTGCATCGTGGGTCGTCAAAAGCTCGATGCCCTTGGCCGCCTCGCCGAAGCGTCCCGCGGCATTGAGCCTCGGCGCGAGCGCGAAGGCGATGTCCTCGGCGTCGAGCGCGGCTTTGTCCTGGAGCTTCAGGATCTCGAGGAGCTTGTCGAGGCCAGGGCCGCCGCGGTGTTTGAGGCATTGGAGTCCCTGCCGCACAAGGATGCGGTTTTCGTCCAAGAGCGGCACCATGTCGGCCACCGTGCCGAAGGCAGCGAGCCCAACGCCACGGAGCAGCATCTCGCGAAGCCGCGGTGTGACCTGCTTGGAGCCACTGGCCCTCGTGGCGATGGCCCAGGCGAGCTTGAACGCGACCCCGGCTCCGGAAAGGTCGCCAAAGGGATACGACG
>Ga0163154_10001081_pt1 | contig 42407 bp, 43 predicted proteins | sample OliLakLV19MP9P1_FD_148649 | JGI IMG/M metagenome (GOLD analysis project Ga0163154, IMG submission 148649) | Freshwater microbial mat bacterial communities from Lake Vanda, McMurdo Dry Valleys, Antarctica - Oligotrophic Lake LV.19.MP9.P1 | ecosystem: Environmental > Aquatic > Freshwater > Lake >... | reverse complement strand
TGGTCGGCACGCTGCCAGTGCCCATGGCGCGGAAAGCGGCTTCCTCGCGGGCGACTTCCGCAGCGCCCTCGCCTTCGGCTAAAGCCGCCAGCACGCGCCGCTTCAGCAGCCCGCCCGCTTCGCCCGCGTCGGCCAGAACGGCGGTGTCGCCAATGTCGCGGCCTTCCAGGAAATAAGCGCGGAAAAGCGCCTCCACCACCGCGTCCTGATTGGTCTCGCGCCCGGCCAGCCAGATCAGACGGTGCGCGTCAACGGTGTTTGGCGTGCGCTTCATGAGGTCGTGGCGAAACGCAATGCCCTCCGTCGCGCCTGCCGCTGCTACCTGCTCGTCAAGCCAGCGTGAATAGTCGAGCGAGCCGAATTTGCGCAAGCGGTAATCCGGACGGGCGACACCGGCTTTCGGCATGTCCGGGTTAAGCTGGAATGGCCTCCAGCTTATTTTGACGCGAAGGCGGGGAGCGAGCAAAATAGCGGCTTTTTCCAGCCGCCGCTTGCCGATGAAACACCATGGGCAGATAGCGTCGGAAACGACGCTGATATCGAGAGAGCGCATGTGTTTACCGCACCTCGCGGTCGAAAAGCGTCAGATACATCAGCTTGTAGATGTCGGTGTTGTCCATCTTGCCCTTGACGCGGTCGCTGTTGGCGCCGGCCGCGCGCACCAGGATCGCGCCCGAAACGTCTGCCCGCGTCGGCCACGCAATGGCGAACGGCCACGATTTGCCAGCGCGGTCGGGCGCGGACATGAATGGCTTGAACGCCGTCGGCTCGGCTCCATCGACCATGGCGCCGCGCATGTCGCGCATATTCATTTCGCCAAGTGCTTCCTTGGTCTCATCCGGGTCGGGGCCTATCACTTGCATGCCGCCTGCGTCGCTGTCCGCCGCCATGAGGAGGAGCGTGTTGGGCTTCGATTTCACGTAATCATGGAAAACCGCCACGCCTTCGTCCGCGCGCTTCAGGGCTTCAAGCTGGCCGATGGCGTTGTTGAAGTTGCCCATGTTATCGGTGCCCTCTTCCTCCGCGACGAGAAAAAAGCCGTCCGGGTCGCGAGACAGTATGGCGAGCGCGGCCTTGCCCATCTCGGCGATCGTTGGCGCTGTCGGCACATAGTTCGGCTTGCCCTCAGCGGCGTTCTTTTCTTCCGGCTGATCGTTAAAGGTATTCACATGCGCGAACACGCCGAGCAGCTTCTCCGTTTTCGACAGATCGAGCGCCGCCAATTCCTCTCGCGTATAAACAACCGCGTAGCCAAGCTCTTTGGCACGTTCGATGACGTTGATCTTGTCCTTGCGCGCGCCTTTGCCATGACGGCCCGCGACGCCCTCCGGCATCATGAATTTCTCGCCGCCAGCCATAATCACTTCGGCGCCGGATTCGATCACCTTCAGCGCGATTTCATCGACCGATTTACGTGATTTGGCTGACGCGACAAAAACGGCTGTTCCCGGCTCGGCAATTTGCCCCGTCTGGACTATACCAATGGCGCGGCCCGCTGCTTTCGCCTCCAACATGATGCTCATTTTCTGGCCCGACGCGGCGGTGATCTCGGCCTCGCCGTCCAGCCCAAAACTATCGGCCTGCACTTTCACGCCGTAAGCGTGCGTCGTGGCGCCGCCGTGTGACGTCGCGGTGAGCGCATCTTTCATGTGGCCCATATAAATGGCCATGCCCGGCAGCTTATCCCAGTTGATTTCGCCATCGGGGCCGACAGTCAGGTAACGCATGGCGTTCCAGTGCGCGACGCCCGTTCCGTCCGGGTGATAAAAAATTACATCGTTGCGTTCGGCGGCAATCGCGGGCGCTGTCAAAGCGGCGCTTAGGGCAATCCCAATGACGGGAAGTAGATTTCGCATGCTGTTCCTTCCATTGCCGCAGCCATAACGGCGCGGCTATTTACCTGAAGGGAAACATCATAGCGGCGTCGTTCGACAACTTCGTGAAGGCTGCCGCAAAAACGCACAAAGCAACTTTTCATGCGCTTTCACGTTGATCCATGCGCCGGTTTGGCGTTACAGCTTTAGGGCTGAAATTGATTGGGAAAAAGATGGCGCACGGTAACAAAAACCCCGATGACGATATAACCCGGACTTCAAAACAGGCCCGGCAGGGTGACCAAAGCAACCGCACCAAATGGATCTTGGTTGGAAGCTTGTTGCTGGCGGTGGTTGCGTATTTCGTTCTTGCGGGTGTGTTTAAGATCGGCTTCTAAGTTGAGAAGTTCGCTAACGCCTGTCTTCAGACGCCGTTGAATTATGACGCAGTCTGAACTGCGGCTCATTATACAACTCTCCAGTGGTGGTAAAGTCAGTATCCGGCGCATGGGCCTCATCCGGGTGGCGCTGGAGCAGTAAAGGCGGTGATGTTTGCTGGGCGCGGGTTATTCTCGCCGCCTTGATAAGCGGTTCAGGCGCTCCGATCAATTCCAGGATATGCGCCCAGGCCCCGCTTTCCACCTGGTAGACGCGGAACTCGTGACAGGCTGAAAAGCGGCTATTGCGATTTTTGAGCTTTGCTTTTGCCTGCTCAGCGTTTGCGGCGGATGTCAGCGCGATGAGCCAGACGGCTTCGAGAACGAGAGCCAGCCGTTCGAGGGCGAGCGCCGAGTCATCTTTCGAATCTAGCGGCGCGGCGATGTAATATTCCCCGTCCATATCGAACAGCACATCCTGAAGCAGCGCAAGCGCCTTGCCGCCATCTCCCGTCATGTTCGCCCTGTCATTCCTGCGAAATATCAAAAGTTTTCCTTCGTTCTGCGATATATTTAGATTCAAAAGTAACTGCGCACCTTTTCAAGGTCAATCCACCGCCGCCCTGCTCAGTAAGTTTCAAGCAAGTTTAAACTTTGATATTGGGTATCTAAATTGGCAAAGAAATCTGATCCCGTTTATTTTGCAATGTTGACCAATAATGATACTGATCTTAAAATGCACTCCGGTTAGGAGCGGATGTTGACCGCTTGGATCGAGAATGAAGATCAGCCTTATTCTATGCAGTTCTGGAAGGGAAAGGTAAAACTACTAAAATTTTTAATTGAAAATGGTGCGAACGTAATCTGCAAGATAAAAACTCTGAAACTCCCTTACATTTTGCTGTACGAGGTTATCGGATAGCGCTAGCCAAGCTTCTGATTGCAAATGGTGCAGAGATAGATGCACAAAATATATATGGAAATACACCGCTTTCGACGGCGGTGTTCGAATCTAGCGGCCGTGGCGCGGTGATGGAAGTCCTGCTCGCCAATGGCGCGGATAAAACACTACCCAATAAAAGCGGTGTTTCCCCGCAAAGGCTCGCCGAGACGATTTCGAATTACCCTGTAAAAGATTTCCTCGAATAAGGCGTCAGTTGGCCTGTAAGCCGGGTTCTGTTCGGGGTCGCCCCCGCGATGGCCATTCATCTGGGACGCCGGTTGCCCGGCGCCTCTAGCAACCAACCCGGACGGCGGCTCGAAAAAGAGCCTTGCGCCCGCCTCTTGCGAAGCCACGCATGCGCCGTCCCTATTCGGTTTTGCTCCCGGCGAGGCTTGCCATGCCACGCCCGTTACCGGACGCGCGGTGCGCTCTTACCGCACCTTTTCACCCTTACCTGCGGTTGGGCCAAAGCTTGGCGCAGGCGGTTCGTTCTCTGTGGCGCTATCTCTTGGGTCACCCCAGCCGGAGGTTATCCGGCGCCGTTTTTCCGTGGAGCCCGGACTTTCCTCCATCCGCCGCTGCTTCCTTGACCTTAACGGCCCACATAAAGCTGCAGCGGACAGCGGCCATCCGGCCAACTGACTGCGCCTATAAGCGCACGATTTTGGCGCGCGTCAATAGCCCGGAGTTACGGCTTCGGAGCTAAGCTTAAAGGCAAATACCCCTGATCGACCAGCAAGCGGCGCGCCATCTCCGAGCGGAATTTGGCGATGGATGCAAAATCCGGTCCCTCGCAATACAGCGCGAAATATATCGGCTTTTTCTCCGGGCGCGTGACCCACCCAACTAGCCAGCCGCCGAACTTGCCCTTAAAGGCCAGTAAAGGGTCGTCGGTGTTTGCACGCTCGATAGGTCCAGCGCCGGTTTTGCCGTGCAGACTATGGCCATCCGCGCTTTCGATGAGGCTGATGCCGTCAAGCACGTCGATAGTGCGCTGGCTTACGCCGAACTCACCTTCGCGCAGGGCTTGCAGAAAGACGCGGTACTGTGTGGGCGAAATTTTCAGGCTGCTGGAGAGCCAGAATTGATTGACCCCGCCGGATATGTCGCCGTTTCCGAAATTGTATTTCTTGAACGCCGCCCGATACCTGTCCTCGCCAATGCGGCGCGCCAGTTCCTGATAATACCAGACGGCCGAGCGTTTGAAAGCGGACGCCAGCGTCTGATCCTGCGCCCATTCCCTGGGCCACCAATCGTATTTGGGATTGCGTTTCGCATCATATGGCAAAGCGAAATCGGGGCCGGACGCCACGCCATTTTCAAGCGCAATCACCGTATTGAGGATTTTGAAGGTTGAGAACGGGGAGACCTGTTTGTCAGTGCTCGCGTTAAACGCAAATGCGGAGTTAGCGTCGTCTCTGCCCACGGTGAACGCCAGCTTACGCTCGCCAATGAGCGCGTCATACTTGCCGAGGAGAATCTCGTTGGCTGTGTTAGATCGGACGCTGGGTGCGAGGAAAATTGTCAACAGCGTAAGGAGAATGAGGCGGCGCATAAGATATTCCAGCTCTGTCCATGAAAACTATGGATTTGAGTGCCGGGAAATTCTGGCGCTGTCATGTCGAGCAATGTATAGAGGTTCTGGCTTACTTGCAAACTGATGCGGTGGCGGTGCATTCATATTCGTTCAACCACTTGATGTAGACTTTGCAGTCGAGAGTTCGATCTTTTTCGATCGCCTGCTCATTGCCTGGCTTGGCGCGGAACGCGGCGAGCGCCTCATCCAGCTTTTGCACGGCGGATTCGCGCGTCGTTTGCTCACCGAACGTGACCATCTCGCCGATCAGCGTTTTGCACCGCTTGCCGGGTTTGACGGTTTTCTTCACAACGGGAGGCGCAGTGACAGGCGCCTGCGCGGTGGCCGAAAAAGCGCCAAAGGCGTATACCGCCGCAAGTATAGAGACAAGCGCGGAATATCTGGGAAGCATGAGTATCACTCTGGGGCGGGGGAATTAGTTCGTCAATTCAAGATTGACAGCTTTCGGGCCTTTGCCTTTCGGGTCCGGCTGTGTCTCGAACGACAGCCGCATCCCTTCATCAAGAATGGTCACGCCAGACCGCTCCACGGCGGAAATGTGAACGAAAACATCATTCCCACCTTCATCTGGCGTAATAAAGCCGAAGCCTTTAGATTGATTGAAGAACTTAACGGTGCCATTCTGACGCATGAACAGTCTCCGACCACGTACAAAAAAAGTATGACCGTGCACTCATATTGATCGGGACGGTGGAAAATTTGTTCGGAAAACGCACGCCGCGCAGTAGCGAAGCCGTTCACGTCCGCCGGGTTCGATACTCCGCCCGATAGCGCACTATGGTGTAAATGTGTTCTTTGGCAAGGGCGCGCCCGCCCAAGAGCGATGTAAGCGTGCAACAGAAAGCGTTAAATTGTCTGCTTTCCGAGCAGTCGCTTCGTGTAGTGTAGCTTCCGCACAGTCTATCCGGCGGCGGCTAACCGGTCATTCAACCTGAACCTGGCGCCTTCCACCAGCGCTGCTACAACATCGGGAAACGCGGCCTCCGTCATGGCTGGGTCATAGGGAATGTGCTGTTCATCGGCAAGCTTGAGCAAGGCTGAAGTGTTTGGCGCGCGGTTCAGCAACGCTCGTAATTCGGCCTCTCCACGGGTGTGCAGCACAGCGACAAAACTGAAAGAGAGGCTAGGTGCGGCCTCAGCCGCATCCGCCTCGAAAGCGCCGATGAAATCATCGTCGTTGCCGGCGAAAGCATAGAGCAGACGAGCGGCGAAATCGGGTCTGGCGCGCGCCTCAGCGGAAATGACTTCGAAAATGCGGTCTAAACGGTCGGCCGCGTGAATAGTGTCTTCTGCTGCCATACGCCCGCAACGCCCTTCTTCTTCTCAATGTCTTTAATCAATGGCGAAAGTTCCGCATATAAATCTCGCACCACGCTTACCGCCGCGCCATACTTTTTGTCCATAAACTTCCGCTGACGCTCCCAGTCGAAAGCGTTGGCGACCGCCGAAGAATGCGGAATTTGCGTTTTCATGACAGGATGAAACGCGCCGATATCCTCGATCAGCCGCTGGTGTGATGGCTTATTCTGGCACAAATTAGCCAAAGCTATATAGCGGCGAGAGGCTTTGGGAATTTCCTGCAGCGCGCGAGGGTTCGGCGCGTCCTCGATCATCCGTGCGATGCGGTCGACAGCGAACAGCGACACATAATCCGGGCGGAAAGGCACAATTACCTTGTCGGCGAGAGCGAGGGTGGCTTCGGTCGCAAACGAGATGCCGGGCGGGCAATCCACAAGGATGACGTCGAAATTCAAACCGGCCTGGGTGATTCGCTTTTTGATACGGCCTTTGATGGTTTCCGAGACGCGCGCAAGGTCAGAGTTGGAGCCGGATAACCGGTGCAGCAGGTCGCGTTCGTAATTCTCCATCTCAAGCGACCCGGGGATAAGCCCAAGCTGAGGGGGAAACCCGTCCATGTCGAGCAGATCGCCTGCCTGCGGATGTATAAACCGCTCCGCGTCGCCCCGATCGCTGGAAAACTGCTCAAACAGATAATCGGCGGCGGTTCTCTCCTCGATGCGGGCCTGCGCCCAGTTATTCCCGCCCATGAGAATGAGCGATGAGTTCGCCTGGCTATCGAGATCGATCACCAGGACCCGCTGCCGCGCCCATACCGAAAGGCTATGCGCCAGCATCGTCGATATGGTCGATTTGCCGACACCGCCTTTACGGTTCGCTATCGCGACGATTACCGTCATGTCATACTCATTCTCGCCGAATCCGCATTTTAAGAAAATTATACTGCTTTGGAACTTTTGTCGCGCTCCGAAAAGAAAACTCCCCAATCAACGCGCTTGAAAGCGTCAGGGAGCATCGGCTCTTTCAGATTTCAAACTCGTTAAAGCGCCCTTCGTTTCGCCATACGGCGTTCCTGCGACAAGCTCGGCGGCGTAAGCATCCAGCATGCCGAAATGCCGCGCGGCCTTATGGGGATTGAATGTAAGGAGCGCGCGGATCGTGCGCACCGTAGACCGCAGGACGAACTCCCCGCAGTCCAGGCGCAGCCCATATTTGCGGCTGATGTAAATTCTCGATCTGGCGAGATGGTTGTGACGCATATAGGCGCCCCGCAAGGTGAGCGGACTCGACCGAGCCTTCACGTGGCTAACGACGGCGCCGGGCGCATAAATGAGCGCGCCGCCTTGGTCGCGCAGGCGGAAACAGAGATCGTCATCCTCGTAATACAAGAAGAACGCCTCATCAAAGCCGCCGATGTGCTGAAATGCTTTGCGGCTGCACATCAGCGCGGCGCCGGACAGGAACCGCATGCAACAGTCGCCCGACGGCGTATCGCTTGGCGCCATTCGACCGCCCCGCGCATCCATTAGCGTCTCGCTTTGAAAAACGGCGGGTTTGCCGCCCTCCATCAAGCGCGGCCCAATCGCCGCCGCTTGAGGATAGCGCTCTGCCGCCGACTTCATCTCCCGCAGGGCGAGTGGCGCAAGCGTCGCATCGGGGTTCAGGAAAAGAACGTAATCGCCGGTTGCCGCCGCCGCCCCGATGTTGCAGGCGCGGCCAAACCCCAGATTGCTGGAGTTGACGATCACCGACGCCCCCATCCCGGCGGCGATTTTAGCGCTCGCGTCCGAACTCGCATTATCCACGACGATAATCTCGTGGGCGCCGCGGATTGCGGCCAGACATCGCAAAATGACCTTGGCGCTGTTATAAGTCACGATGACGATGCTTACTCGGGTCATGTCATTTCCAATCAAGATAACCCCCGCCGACAGATTTCTGTTGGCGGAGCGATGTTATGACTGCTCTCCCGAATGTTTATCATATACCCGCTATGGTTGAAATATAGAGCCAAACAAAAATCGAGGTATGTGATGAAAGTGGCTGTCATCGGACGAAGCGGACAATTGGCGCGCTGTCTTGCGGATGCGCAGCCACATGGCGTTAACGCTGTTTTTTTTGGTCGCGAGCAGCTTGATCTCGGCGCGGCGCATGTCAATACAAACGCGCTGAGCGATTTCGGGCCGGACCTTATCATTAACGTAGCGGCTTACACGCAGGTGGATCGGGCCGAGGCGGAGCCCGCCGCAGCATTCGCCATCAACGCCGATGGCCCGCGCTCGCTCGCTCTACACGCCTACCACGCAGATATCCCCCTTATCCATATATCGACCGATTATGTGTTCGATGGCGCGAAATCCGGCGCGTATATCGAAACCGACGCCGCGAACCCTGTCAGCGTTTATGGCGCGAGCAAGTGGGCGGGCGAAGAAGCCGTCCGGGAAACTCTCCACAGGCATCTGATCTTCCGCACATCCTGGGTTTTCAGCCAGTACGGACAGAATTTTGTGAAAACCATGCTGCGGCTTTCCCGAACCAACCCTACCCTGCGTATTGTCGCCGACCAAACAGGATGTCCAACGTCCGCCGCAGCGCTCGCCCACGCCATCTGGCGGGTTGCCCGGAGTAAGGATGCCGCATGGGGGACGTATCACGCGGCCGGGTCGCCGGTCACGACTTGGGCGGAGTTTGCGGAGGCGATTTTTGAAGGCGCAGCGCCGTGGCTGGCCGAGCGACCCACCGTGACGCCTATCCCCGCCCGCGACTATCCTACGGCTGCGATGAGACCGCAAAACTCCGCGCTATCCTGTGCCAAATTCGAGGCCACTTTCGGGCTTAAACTGGGACATTGGCGGGACGATCTGACACAAACTCTCGATGCGTTGCGGCAACAGGAAGTTGTGCAAATCGATTGATGCACGTCATTGCGCGATACAAAACCGCCTGGAGACGTTAAAGTGTCGTCATCTGAACTGGATGGCGGACAAGCATATAATGAGTTTAAAGTTAGAATCCATTGCGCGTCAAAGCGACGATTTTGCAAGCCTTATTATTATATTTAAGTCTTACTTTAAGAAATTCGCAGGCCAGTATGCGATTATTGCTGGTCTTATTGTTGTAACATCTGCAGCGACAGGACTGAGCGCTTGGTACGTCAAAGACATCGTCAACACACTGTTTGTTGAAAATAAATTCCAGCACTTGTATATCATCGTCATTGGCGTTATTGTCCTGTTCTGCGTGCGGGGATTGGCGACCTACTGGCAGTCCGTGCTGATGATGCGCATATCGGCCAAAATCATCGCCAATATACAGTCACGAATTTTCGCGCATATCCTTCAACAGCGCATTCGTTTTTACGAGAAGTATACATCAGACACCTTGATTATGCTAGTTAATCAGGGAGCCATGTCATTTAATTCCATTCTGACGCGCGTTGTCCTGAACGGCGTTCGCGACATCGCGACCGTACTTGGACTTGTCATCGTCATGATTCTCCAGGACCCAATACTTACCTTGATCTGTGCAACAGTGGTGCCCCCGGTTTTCTGGGCGGTGAATATTCTGCTCCGGCGCATCAAAACCTTGTCCGAGCAGGAAATGCAGTCAGTCACAGATCTCAACCGCTACATGCGCGAGGCGGTGCAAGGCGCCAAAGTCATCAAGGCGTTCAATTTGCAGCACAAAATTCAGACAGATGCGCGCACCGTCATCCGCGCGCTTCAGCATCGCACCAATCTGATTGCGCAGATCAACGAAGCGCCAGTGCCCATCCTAGACACGCTGGGCGGCGTCGCCGTCGCCATGGCGATTTTGTATGCGGGCCTGCGTTCATCCTATGGCGGATATGACGTCGGCACGTTTATGTCGTTCCTGACCGCGCTGCTGCTGGCCGCTGACCCCGGTCGCCGCATCAGTCAATTGCGCGTCAACTTACGCAAGTCGCTCATTGGCGTGCGTATGGTTTATACTTTGCTGGACGAACATGATAACGAGCCAGTTGGTTGTGGAGCTTCCGTTTCAAGCGGTAACCTCGGCATCACTTTTTCTGGAGTAAAATTCGCCTATCGCGATGGTGTAGATATCGTACATACTATTGATTTGCACGTAAAACCGGGAGAAATTCTGGCTCTCGTCGGGCCGTCCGGCGCTGGAAAATCGACGATACTCAACCTTCTACTAAAACTTTACGAACCGGGCGCAGGTCAAATTATGATTGGCGGCGTCGAAATCACGGACTGGAGCACCTCCGCCCTACGCGCGAATATCGCCTATGTCGGCCAGTCGAACTTTATCTTCTCCGGCACTGTCCGCGAGAACTTATGTCTCTCACTCGGTGAAATCAGCAACGCGCGGCTGGATGAAGTCTGCGAAAGCGTTGGACTGATAGGCTTTATTGCGGGCCTGCAGCAGGGTTACGACACGCAAATCGGCGAGCTTGGATCGTCGATATCGGGTGGACAGGCGCAAAGACTGAACATTGCGCGCGCCATATTAAAGGACGCGCCCATTCTGCTCCTCGACGAGGCGACATCTGCCCTCGACGCCGAAAATGAAGCCCTAGTAAAATCCTATGTGGCTGCGCAGCGCGGCAAAAAAACCATGATTATCATCGCGCACAGGCTTTCGACAGTGCGCAACGCCGATAGAATCGCGGTGCTGGATAACGGCGTGTTAACCGCTGCCGGACGGCATAGCGAACTGCTGGCGTCGAACGTTTACTACAACAAAGTAGTTTCGTTGCAACTCACCGGCTGACCGCATATGTAGTCGCGCACACGCTAACGCCGCATCAAGCGACCTCAGCGCGCTGCAAGTTTCTCAACGTGCGACACCACAGAGGGACCCGGCCAGCAATCCTGCGGCAAGTTCTGCAGTCTTTGATAGGCGCCGACCGCCGCCCGCGTGCGCGAACCGGCTTTACCATCGATTTTGTCATTATAGATGCCGAGTTGCTTAAGCTTGACCTGTAAGGCCTCGACATCGCGAGAGCCGGTCTGCGTCACCTTCACCCATGATTTTACGAAGCTCTTGCCGCCCGCAATACGATCCGACAAATGGCCGACAAACAATGCGTAAAGCTCCGAAGCGTTATACGCCTTAATCGCGAGGAAATTTTGCGTCGTAAGGAAGCTCGGCCCATAGTCTCCGGCGGGCATAAGCATTGAGGCTTGAAGCCCGCGTGTCTCGTCGCTCAAGCTTTTGCCGTTTGGAAGCCTTACCCCTAAGTCGGCCCATTCCTCCACCGGCCGCGTTATTTCCGGCGTCGCCAATGTGCAATCGAACGATTTTTTTATGCTAACCTCATACCCCCAGCGATCTTTGGCGATCCAACCATTCCTCGCAAGCTGATTTGCAGCTGAGGCCAGCGCATCAGGCAGCGACGACCACGGGTTCGGGCGGCTATCGCCGTCCTGATCCACAGCGTATTTGTCATAATCCGACGGCATGAACTGGGTTTGCCCCATAGCGCCAGCCCACGATCCGCGCATGTCCTCCAGCGCAACAACGCGGCGCTCCAATAGCGTCAGAGCGACGAGCAGCTCCTCGCGAAACTGCGCGCGGCGGCGGCCTGCATAGGCTTGCGTCGCCAGCGCGCGGATGGCGCTCTGTTTGAAATTCTCCGCGCCGAAGTTGCTTTCGCGCCCCCAAATAGCGAGTACAACATAGCGGCTGACACCATATTTTTCCTCGATTTCGGTCAGAACCTCGCCGTGCTCTTCAAGCTTTTCACGGCCCTCCGCCGCAAGCCGTCTCAACGACTTCTCGGTTAGATACGCCTCCGGCGACTTGACGAACTCCGCCTGACCACTTGCGGCGCTGTGCCGGTCACGGCCGGGAAAAACCAAATCAGGCAAAGACATTTCCGGTTCGATTCCTGCTGTCGCGCGCTCGAACGTTTCCCTAGACACGCCCCGCGCCTGCGCCTCCGGCCAAAGCTTTGTAAGCCAGACGTTGAACGGCGGCAATTCCTGTTCGCCTTCCTCAGGCAAAGTGTTTTTGTTCGCCACTAAAGGTAATGTCTCCTCAGCGAACTCTTTCTCCGTAACCGCCTCCTTACTGTCGCTGCTTAGCGCGAGTGTAACACCTTCGGTTTTTGTTTCGACCGCGAAATTTTTTGGCTCGTCTGCAGGCTCCTTGGCTAAAACTTCGGTTCCTGTTGGCGTTATCGAAGGAAGCGCGTTGGTAACATCGCTAACAACTGCCGTTGCCTGTATGGATTTCACGGCGGCGTGCTCTACATCATCCTTCCCGCCGAACAGACGCATTGCTGTGCTCACGGTTAAGAATGTAACTGCAAACGCTGCGAACATAAGGAGGATGGGGCCCGCGCCGCCAGTGGAGCGCGCGAAGTGATCGAGGCGTTTGCGCATGGCAGGACTTTGAAGCTGTTAAACCCGGTATTCGTGGATCGTCATCAAAAGATCTGTATCACCGTCGAGCATTTTTCGGAAGTGGCTACGCTCCCCTTCACACAGAAGGTTCTGGCACCGCTTCGAGGCGAACAGCGTTACGGAAAAAGGGGCAGCGCTCATTCGGCAGCGTGCTGAACAGCGGAGCATAAAAATCCTTCGGCGTCATCGGCAAAGACTTCACGTTGGAAAACCTTTCATCGAGCATAATCCTGTAGACGCTAGGCCCGTTATCGGTGGAACCTGCGCGCGTGTTTGGCGTCTGGAACATCATCCTATCGAGCAAGCGAACATAAGACGCGATTTCAAACTTCGCCCGCTTTGCGTTCGCTTCCTTTTGCGCTGCGGAACGGAGAATGCTCATCATCTCTGTTACCTTATCCTTCATGCCTTTCGAAGTCCCTGCGTCTAATATCGGGGGCGCTACATGTTCGAGTTTCAGGTATCCTACGCGCACATCGGCTTCCAGGTAACACGGCGCGAGCACCCAATTTTCACTGGTTGCAGCGCCAATGATTTCCTGCGAGATCGCGCCGAACGGCCCGGCTGGTCCATCAGAACGCATAGGCACGTAACAGGGGCGACGACCGGCGAGCACATTTTCGGCGCCGGTCAGTAGCGCGGCCGCAGCGGCGGCCATGTGATTGCGCATGCCTCCGCCCCGCACGATGCGAAGTCGCTCATAAAGCACGTTGGACTGGTAGTTGCGCACGCGGGCCGTGGATTTCCACGCCTGGCGCAGCATTACGCGGATCAGCGTACTGGGCGCGCCTTCGTCGTACTGGCGCGGCATGAGCTCGTCAAACCAGGCGCGGGAAAAATAAACGATGCGCACCCGCCAGCCTTGCCGAATCGTCTCCATTGCGCGTAGGCTCAGAAGCTGGTCGATGAGGTACGGCGCGTCGCTAAAACTGAAATGATCGATATGTTCGTTTAGCGCTTTTTCGAGCCTGTTGACGTTTTGCTGGGTGCCCAGATTGGGAAGAGCGTGGATGGAGGTGGCGCCTGCAGTAATGTGCCAGTCCGGCGCCTTTGGCTGCGGCATTTCAGTTAATGCGTCGGTCATCTCGAACAGGCCAATCGCCTCGCCAGGTTGTAACATAGCCTGCGAAACCTGCGTCACGCTGACAGGGCCGACGCTATATTCCAGAACCTCGCAAGAATTCTCCAGAATGAAACCGAGAAGCAGTCCCTGAGCGATAATAAACTCAGGCGGTATCTCGGCCTCTCCAGGCCAATAGGGCCAGCCATCCTCCACGATTTTTTCACCGTATGAATATTCGACTACGGCGACGGTGAACTGCGCGCGCCGATCTTCGGGAATAGAGCCGTAGAAACGATCTAGGTGATCGCTTAAGTTAGCTCTCACGGCGCGAAATTGAGCGCGCGCCTTGTCCCAAGGTACGATCATGTATTCGGCTTTCATCACGGATGGAGTGCTTGGTTATAACCTTAGGTCCCCCGATCAATGGAAATTATGTCTTGATGCGTGACAATAAACTTTTGCATCAAAAAATCCAAGCTAACTTTTATGCTGAAACTAGCACCCAAAATCAATGCTCTATTTTGAGTGGGTGTTTTCCCCAAGTTACAAGCAGGGTGCATCTACGGGATAAAATTTATGCATAACGTTCAATCTCCGATGGGGCAGTTATTATTGAAGAGCGGAATCGTAACTTGGGTGCAGAGCTGTAATAAACGCTAGTTTTATGCTGCATAGAGATTTACATCAAATAGTAAACATGTTATTAATCAAATAAATAATACTGATTAACACTTTGTGTATTCATTTTCATACTTGGTTCACCATCCTCTTGTTGGAAACATAGGAGATGGTCACTATGTCGGAACCCACAAAATTCATTGAAGTCGTAAGTCTGTTAGTCGCAATGACAGGCGTCTTTCTCGCCGCCAATACCGAAGTTGAGAATGCCAAACAACAGCGCGGCGAGAGCACTATTGAAAGGCGCGAAGAAAACACCTGGGAAAAGATTATTGCGCTGAAGCGCCCCGAAATGTCCAAATATCAGGATCGCTCCGAGCCAACCCGGGCTGCGCCAAAAAAAAAGCCCCGCAAAGGGTATCTGCAACCACGGCCAGACTGGTACGAAGGCCCGCACGACGAATGGGATTGAGCGTAACGACGAAACTGGCGATTAAGTCCTAAACCTAACAAGCTTGTCACGAAACGCTTCTAAAAGCGGGCGGCAAACGATTAAGAAGCGTTCGTGACTACTATTTCAAATTTCCACATCGTTCATGAAACAGCGTTCCGGACGAAGGTTGAAACTTTCCGTGTTGGCAACGAATTGTAAGCATGGCAATCGCGCCGAGGAGTTTATAAAGGGCGTTTCATGCTTGATTTATTCGACCAGGTCAGCTTAACCGCGCTTCGGGAAGAGGCTAGGGGCTGCATACGCTGTCCCTTGTACATTCCAGCGACGCAAACTGTTTCCGGTGAGGGATCTGAAAACGCGCCTGTGGTGTTCGTCGGCGAGCAACCGGGCGATCAGGAGGATTTGGCCGGGTGCCCTTTCGTCGGCCCAGCGGGTAAAATGCTGAACAAGGCGATGGCGGAGGCTGGGATAAACCGCGCGGCGGTTTACATCACCAACGCGGTAAAGCATTTCAAACTCACGCCGCGCGGCAAAATCCGGCTGCATCAGAAGCCGGAGACCTCTGAAATAAACGCATGCCGCACCTGGGTGGAGCGGGAAATCGCCGCGATCCAACCCATACTTGTGGTGGCGCTCGGCGCGACGGCTGCCCGCTCAGGTGCGGGCAAAACCGTCACCATAGGCAAGGTGCGCGGCGAAAAGTTTGAGCTTTACGGTTACTCTGGTCTAGTCACAGTGCATCCGTCCTATCTGCTGCGCCTGCCCGACCCACAACTTGCACAAGCCGAGTATGCCCACTTCGTTGCCGACTTGTGCCTCGTTGGTGAATGGGTGCCGGAAGTGCGCATCGCCGCATAGCGTCTATGCGCGGCACAGCTTGACATTTGCACGGAACCATCGCATTTGTGCAGTGCCGCATCAAGCGGTGCTGCGCCCGGCCGCGTGAGCGATTGCATTATTTGCATAATCGGCTTGTCTGGCGCACTTATTTTCCCCGAATTGACCATTTCACGCGGGTCGTTCACTAACCCGCGTCGCTGGCAAAAACCGGCGGCATTTGCTTCGCCCGACAAATCGCGCGAGCAGGAGATATAAACTTGACCGATTTTAACAGCCTCGGCCTTGCCGCGCCTTTGCTTAAGACGCTAGCCATCGAAGGATATACCACACCAACGCCAATTCAGGCTCAGTCCATTCCGCACCTGCTAAATGGTCGTGACCTGCTCGGTATCGCCCAAACAGGCACCGGCAAGACAGCGGCCTTTGCGCTACCTATTTTGCAGAGACTTTCTGCTGACCGCAAACCACCACAACGCGGCGTCGCGCGCTGCCTCGTTCTCAGCCCGACGCGCGAGCTCACCAGCCAGATCGCGGAAAGCTTCCGCACATATGGCAAGGGCATGGGCCTCAAGATCGCTGTCGCGTTTGGCGGCGTTGGCCATCGCCCGCAGGCGGACGCCATGCATCGCGGCATCGACATTCTTGTCGCCACGCCCGGCCGCCTGATGGATCATATGGAAAGCGGCAACCTCAGCCTCGCCAAAACCGAGATTATCGTGCTCGACGAAGCCGACCAGATGCTCGACCTAGGCTTCATCCATGCCATCCGCAAAATCGTAAAATCGCTGCCTAAAGAGCGGCAGAGCCTGTTCTTCTCGGCTACTATGCCGAAAGCCATGGGCGAGATCGTCGCGGATTTCCTCAACGACCCGGTTCGCGTCGCGGTGGCGGCTGTCGCCAAGACCGCCGACCGCGTGGATCAGCGCGTGATTTTCATCGAGACCGCCCGCAAACGCACATTGCTGACGGAAATTCTGCAAGGTGAGGGCATGGGCCGCACGCTCGTGTTTACGCGCACCAAGCATGGCGCTGACCGCATCATCCGCCAGCTCGAGCAGGACGGCATCGCCGCAACCGCCATCCACGGCAATAAAAGCCAGGGGCAGCGCGAAAAGGCGCTAGCTGGTTTTAAATCAGGCGTGACGCCGATTTTAATTGCGACCGACATCGCCGCTCGCGGCATCGACGTGAATGACGTAACCCACGTTATCAACTTCGACCTGCCGAACGTGCCCGAATCTTATGTCCACCGGATCGGCCGCACGGCGCGAGCGGGCGCGGAAGGCATCGCGATTTCATTTTGCGACGGCGAGGAACGGGCGTTTTTGCGCGACATTGAACGGCTGACACGCCAGACAATCCCGTCTGAAGACCGCCGCAACTCCAAGGATGAAGATCGTCCGTCTTCAGACAGAGCGCGTCCCGTATCCTCTTACAAAAACCCTCGCCCACAACAGCAGCGCTTTAACGAGCGCCGCACAGCCGAGGGTCGTAGCCCGCGCACTGAAGGGGGCTTTAACCGCGATCGTCCACGCAGCGACGCCCCCCGCACCGACGCCCCGCGCGATGCTCGCCCGAGCTTTGGCGGCGAAAACCGTGCTCGTTCTGAAGGCGCGCCGCGTGACACTCACCAGGGTGGCTTCAGTGGCGAGAACCGTACTCGCCCTGAAGGCGCAAGCGAAGCTCGTCCGAGAAGTAACTTTAACGGCGAAAATCGCGGTCGTTCTGACACTCCCCGCGATGCGCGGCCAAGCTTCAATGCAGAAAGACACCCGCGTCCCGAGGCTCGCATCAATGAGCGGGCCTTCGAGCCACGCCGAGAAAGCGCAAGTCTTGGTGAAGGCCGCGAACGGCCAGCCAAGCAGTGGCGTCCTGAAACCAACAGCGTCACCCCGGAGCCAGCGGCAGAGCGCAAACCGGCCCCTGCTGGAAAGCGCCCATTCGCCGCGAAACCGGGCGAAAAGCGCGACGGCGCCCGTCCGGACCGAGCCGGACGGCCAGAGCGCGGCGACCGCGATATCGCGGGCGTTGGCTTCCTGCGTCCCAGCGGCGGCAAACCGCGCCCGGCAGGCCCGAAACAGGGTCGTCCGCCGCAAGCGAAAAACAGCCAGCGCGCAGGCGCTCGCTAACGCGTAAATCATGATGTAGGCTCTGCGAAAAATTGCGGAGCCTTTTTCATGAGCGTGGTGATTGGCTGGGACATTGGCGGCGCGCATGTGAAATGCGCCCGCGCAGTCAATGGTCGTATCGTGGAGGTGCGGCAAATTTCCTGCACGCTATGGCTCGGCGAGCACCACCTGGCCGATGCTGTCGCCACCCTGCAAACGGCTCTGCATGGCGCCGACCTTCACCGGATTACGATGACAGGCGAACTGGCGGAGAACTTCGCAAATCGAGCTGAAGGCGTGCGCACGATTGTATCGACGATGGCGCGTCTCCTGCCGCCACCTGTGATGTTTTATATCGGCGCCGACGGTTTCGCTCATGCTGAACACATTCACAAATATATTAAGCAGGCAGCTTCGGCGAACTGGCACGCATCCGCCGCCTTTGTCGCGCGCACGCACGAGCAGGCATTGTTCATCGACATCGGCAGTACGACGACAGACATTACCCCCATCAAAGACGGCGTGGTGGCGCGCGGCTACACGGACGCGGAGCGGTTGACGACGGGCGAGTTGCTTTACACCGGCGCCGTGCGCACCCCGATAATGGCCGTCGCCACGGACGCGCCTTTCGCGGGCGTGCGCCAGCGTCTGATGGCCGAGAATTTCTCCACTATGGCTGATGTGTATCGCCTGACCCGCGAGTTGAGGCCCGAGCACGATCAATATCCAGCCTCTGACGGGCGCGGCAAATCTGCGGACGAATGCCGCGCGCGGCTCGCCCGGATGCTCGGCCGCGACGCGCTCGACGCGCTGAACTACGCCTGGGACGCGCTCGCCGCATACTTCCGCCAGCGGCAAATCGCCATGATTTACGACGTGGTGGCGCAAGCGCTTTCCGGCGTGCCGCTTGACGCGACGGCCCCAATCGTGGGCGCTGGCGCTGGCAGTTTCCTCGCTCGCGAAATTGCCGCGCGGCTTGAGCGACCTTACATGCACTTTGGCGCATTGATCAGCGGCGATTGCGGTGAGGAAGCCAGTTTGTGCGCGCCAGCCGCCGCACTCGCGCTGCTTCCATCCGATCCGCTGGGCTCGAAGAGAAATGCGTGAGCGGCTATTGACGATCGCGGTGATGGCCGGTATTTGCGGTGCAGGCATCGCTGTAGCATGGTGGCTGCGTTACACGAACGCGCCGCCGACGCCCGAAGAATACATGGCGCGCATGGGCGAGGGTGCGAAAATCATTGGCCCCGGGGAGTTGGCGTTTGAGGGCCGCACATTTTCCTGCGGCCGTCGCCCCACATTGCTCGCCTCGAAGTTCAGCGATTACGCGGCTGCTTTTCCCGGTTTCCTTATTGTCAACCCTGACCGTTTCGCTAGGCTCACTCCAATTTTACAGCTTTATGCCTACACCCACGAATGCGGACACCAGTTCGTCGGCCGCGACGAGGAGTCGGCGGATTGCTACGCGATTGACCGCGGCATGGCGGACGGCTGGCTCGACGCGAACGGGTTGGAAGAGATTTGCGCGTTCATTAGCCGCTCGCCGGGCGATTTGCGCCATCCGCCGGGCGTCGGCCGTTGCGCCGTGATGCGCGTCTGCTTTAGCCGCGCGCGCCCCGGCCGGGAGCAGCCAGCGAAATGATGGAAACGGCGCTTACCGCCTTCGCCACGTTTTTCGCAACCATCGGCCCGATTGAGGCCGCAGTGGTGTTCGCCGCACTCACCCCGGGTTACACCCGGCATGAACGGAGGATGATTTCGCTGAAGGCGTGCGGCATCGCGGCGCTGATCCTGCTGTTTTTCGCGGTGTTCGGGCGGGCGATCCTCACGCAGCTTGGCGTGACATTCCCGGCGTTGCAGGCGGCAGGCGGCGTGATATTACTGGTTATTGCGCTGGATATGATTTTTGCGCGGTCCTCAGGCGCTCTGTCGATGACGAGGGCCGAAACGGTGGAGGCCGGGCGCAAAAGCGGGAGCGCCGACCATGACGACATCACCGTGTTTCCGCTCGCAACGCCCATTCTCGCGGGGCCGGGCGCGATGGCCTCCGCGATGCTTCTCATGGCTCGCACAAATGGCAATCTGACGCTAGAGGCCGCCGTGCTAGGCGCCCTCATCGCCGTGATGGCGGTCACACTCGCGCTGCTTCTCGCCGCGCAGGAGTTGCATGTCTGGATCGGAGTCACAGCGCAAAAAGTCATTATGCGCGTGTTCGGCATCCTGCTTGCCGCCATTGCCATACAATCGCTGTTCGACGGCATTGCCGCCAGCGGGATATTTAAACCTTAGGCGTCCAGCAGCGTGAGCTTGTCAAGCGCGGTCTGAAAGCTGGATATGCGCACTTCCACAAGCGTCTGGCGCAGCGCCAAGTCTTTCGTTAACGAAAAATGCTCTTTTTGCGCGATTTCGATCCGGCCGAGTTGCAGTTGTATCTTTTGCAATATTTCAGGGACAATATCGCGCGTGTACTCAATCTCATGACTCATAATTTGAAAAGTATGCTGACTTCCCCTGGCTTGCAAGCGCGATTGCCTTTCAGGAGATCACTCCCTTTCAGAGGACGACCGTCAAATCCGATAGCCATTGCGGCATGATATTGAGGATCGCGGCCTCCACCTGCTTATCCCAGCCCGTAAGCACAGCAATACCGGTCACGAGCAGAATTGCGCCGAGGATGATTTTTCCACGTTTGGCGCTGCCCATGATGGCGCCGCGCCATCGCATCAGGGCGGCGCGCGAGATCGATGCAATCAATAACAGCGGGATCACGACGCCAACGCCGAACGCGAGCATCGTCAACCCGACCTCCCATAGATTTTCGCCACGCGCCGCCAGCAATGACGCCGCGCCGAGCGTAGGGCCAACGCATGGACTCCACACCGCGCCTAGCAAAAAGCCCAGACCGAACTGGCCCCATAGGCCACGGCCTTCGATTGCTTGTGTTTGCTGGTTGCCCCAGTTGGAAACGCCGCTCGCCGCAAGCGCCACGCGAGACTGAAAGGCCGGCACGACCAAAACCATCCCCAAACCGATAAGGACGATAGCGCCCGCCGCGCGAAACACGTCCGCATCAATATTGAGCGCGAAGCCTATCGTGGCGATGAACAAGCCCGCCGCCGTGAACGAAACCGCCAACCCTAGCGCCAGAGCCGCTGCGCCCCAGCGGTGCTGGCCGAGCGCCGTTCCGAACACGATGGGCAAAAGCGGCAGAACGCACGGTGACAAAGCGGAAAGAGCGCCCGCCGCCAACGCGAAAAACAAGGTTGCGCTTTCCAGCGGTATGCTCCTTCACGAGTTGATTTAGAGTTGTCGGCGTGAAATCACCATCACCGTCGTTGCGAGCAAAGCGAAGCAATTTAGCCTTAAACGCTTGAACCTACGATGGATCGCCACGGCGGCAAAAGCCGCCTCGCGGCGACGCGGGCGCGACGGTGTGCGCCGCGATTTAGAATGCGGAGGCGACAACCTTCTCAATAGAGCCAGCGTCGGACGTATATGAAACCCGGCCGGTCTCGGTCGATCCTTTATAGGCGATCAGCGTCGATTGTTTCTGGGCGCTGAAAGAGCGGACGACATCTTTCTGGTCATCAAAACTCACTTCAAGGACGAGCAGCGTCTTATATTTGGCCTTTGCGCTGAGTTTACCGATCACCTGCTTCTGCGCGCGGCATACCGGGCACCAGGGCGCGGCGATGTCGATCAGGATGGCGCGGCCCTCGTTTTGCGCGGCTTGAAACGCCGCTTTGGAATAGGCCGCCCGCTCGGCTGAGGCCGGAGCGATGAGGAAAATGGCGAAAATGAATGCGAGGGGCAGGCGAAAACGGTTAAGCATTGAAATCTCATTGAAGCCTTTGTGCGGTTTGCTTTCGGCTGCTACCGGCGCATTCGTTACGGCGCGAGAAGTTTCAATCAATCGTGATCGCTATGCGCACATTTGGAATGCGTCGCTTCTGATTGCATTTCGTGCATGGTTGAATTTAATACAGCGATAAGAATGCGAAGGGATAGGACGCCGTTTAATGAAAAAATTCGATAAGCTCACCGGCGTCGCCGCGCCGTTTCCGCTGATGAATGTCGATACAGACATGATCATCCCGAAGCAGTTTCTGAAAACCATCAAGCGCACCGGGCTTGGCAAAAGCCTGTTTTTCGAGATGCGCTTTGATGAGAAGGGTGCTGAAAACCCGGATTTTGTACTCAACAAACCCGCGTATAGACAGGCGCAAATTCTGGTGACGGGCGATAATTTCGGCTGCGGCTCCTCGCGCGAGCACGCGCCATGGGCGATTGCGGATTTCGGAATTACCTGCGTTATCGCGCCATCCTTCGCCGACATTTTTTACAACAACTGCTTCAAAAACGGCATTTTGCCAATCGCGCTGCCGCAGTCCGAGGTGGACAAGCTGATGGATGACGCCGAGCGCGGCGCGAACGCGACGGTGTCCATCGACCTTGAGGCCCAGGAAATTCGCGGCCCCGATGGCGGCGTAATCAAATTCGAGATCGACCCGTTCCGCAAAAAGTGCCTGATCGAAGGCCTCGACGATATCGGCCTGACGCTACAAAAAGCCGACGCAATCGCCGCATACGAGACCCAAAACGCCACCGTGCGCCCCTGGGCTTAACGGTACGCTGAGACCATTCAGCAACAGGTGCATCCACGTTGGGGATATGCGCACGCGGTTTCCACGTGGGGGTTGCGGCGTGCGGGCTTGGGCGGTACCTAAACTTTAAGATCAAGAAATGCGCGGTTTATCACCGTGCTATGCATGGGCGAAACATGACAACATTCAACATACTTTTGCTAGCGGGCGATGGTATCGGGCCTGAGGTAATGGCCGAGGTGAAGCGCGTCATCGCTTGGTTGAACACGAAAAGGCCCGCAACCTTCAACACCGAGGATGATCTGGCCGGCGGCTGCGCTTACGACGCGCACGGCGAGGCAATTTCGGATGCGGCGATGGCCAAGGCGCACACTGCGGATGCGGTGATTCTCGGCGCTGTCGGCGGTCCGAAATGGGATGGCGTTCCGTATGACAAGCGCCCGGAAGCCGGGCTGCTGCGGTTGCGTAAAGATTTGGGCCTTTTTGCCAATTTACGCCCCGCGATCTGTTATCCGCCGCTTGCCGACGCTTCCAGCCTCAAGCGCGAGATTGTGGAGGGCCTTGACATCATGATCGTGCGCGAGCTGACCGGCGGCGTGTATTTCGGCGAACCGAAGGAACTCGTGACGCTAGAGTCCGGCGAAAAGCGTGCCGTGGATACGCAGATATATGCCGAGCATGAAATTGAGCGCATTGCACGTTCTGCGTTCGAGTTGGCGAAAAAACGCGGCGGAAGACTGGCCTCCGCTGAGAAAAGTAATGTGATGAAAACGGGCGTGCTGTGGCGGCAAACGGTCAGCCGCATCGGGCGCGACGAGTATCCGGAAATCGAACTCAGCCATGTGTTGGCCGACAACTGCGCAATGCAGCTCGTGCGCAACCCGAAGCAGTTCGACGTGCTTGTGACGGACAATTTGTTCGGCGACGTGCTCTCGGACGTAGCCTCCATGCTCACCGGCTCGCTGGGCATGTTGCCATCTGCTTCGCTCGGCGCGCCCGACGCGCACGGCCGAACGCCCGCCATGTATGAGCCGGTACACGGCAGCGCGCCGGACATCGCGGGGCAAGGCGTCGCCAACCCCATTGCGACCATCGCCAGCTTCGGCATGGCGCTGCGCTACACATTCAACATGCCCGCCGAGGCCGACATGATCGACCGCGCCATCGCCGCCGCGCTCGCCAAAGGCATACGCACCGCCGACATCATGCAGCGGGGCATGACCCGCGTCTCGACCGCCGACATGGGCAACGCCATCATCGCCGAACTCGAGTCTTTTTGAGCATTAACATAGCAAGAATGACCTTATCTAGCACATGAATATAAAAGCTATTACTGCCTGGTCTCAGCGCGCAACTCTGAACAGCGCAAACTGCACCAATGAAACACTGGCAAAATCAATATTGATTTTGCCGTTCTTCCAGCATCTGGGCTACGACCCAAACGATCCGAAGGTTGTAGTTCAAGAGCATAGGGTGGATCTCAATAAAAAGTATCCTGATCGCGCGGATATCGTTTTTTATGTGTATGGCAAACCTGCAATTGTCGTGGAATGTAAGGCGCCTGGCAAAAATCTCACGCGTTATTTCAGCCAATTGTCGAGATACTATGATGTTTATGATGATGCTACTCTAGGTGTTCTAACAGATGGAGTTATCTTTCATTTCTTTAGTGAAACAGACGCTGATGGTTCTCTGGAGCCAATACCTTTTCTCACCATTAATTTGGAAAAAATCGCGTCGAGAGGCCTTGTCACCGAAGAGGTCGAGTTTCTCTCTAAAGTAGGCCATGAAGGTTTTGATAAAAAGTGGATAACGCAGTTTGCGAATACAGAATTGCTTCGCATAAAATTAACTAACTGGCTTTCGTTACAGTTGCATAATCCTTCTCCGCAGTTCTGCCGGTATGTTTTAGGACATATCGATATAAAAAATGTATCTGAAAAAAAGTTGGAAACTTACGCAAAAATATTACGTGATGCCTTCGCACACGGTTTGGCAGACAAAATTTACGAAAAAATCCAGGATAAAAAAACGAAAGTTTCTTTTTCCAGAAATGGAAATTTACAGATTGAGCCAGTTAAGCCGAAAATCATAACGACTGATCGTGAGCTGGAGATATTTTCGTATTGTAAACAGAGGCTTACCTCGTTGCTTCAATCAAATCGATTGCACCAAAATGAGATTTCAAAGATTGACTACGAGGATAAAATTCAGAAGTTTTCTGTTTTCTATTCAAGAAAACGAAAAGGCAAAATGTTTGACTACGCAGAAGAAAACGGACGCGAGAAGTTTGTTTTCTTTATAAACGGTCAAGAGCAGGTCGTTTTTGACGCACCTAACATAGACAAGCCTTTGTTGGCAGTTTTCCGTCAAAAACTTCTAGAATCGCAAAGCTGGTGAAGCTTAAAGCGGGGGGCGATGTCTGATCATTTCGGCGTCATCGGGTTCAAGGCTGGGTCGGCGGAGGAACTGGCAGGTCTGCTCGCCACGCTGCCTGAAACGGGCGCCGATCCGCGCGCCTGCGGGCCGGGCTATTACTATCGCTGGCAATCGGATGCCGGGCCGGAGCTTTGGATTCATATGCAACGTGAAGCCGCCGCGGCCTCTACCGAGAACAGCGAGGAGCGGTTGACTATCGTGGGCGTAACGCCGTTTTTCTCGGGCGAGGGCCGCGTGACCGTCCGTGTCATGACCCTACGCCAGCGCCCTACCGACAACGCCTTTGAAGGCGCCGCGTTCGCCGAAATCGAGCCGGGGCCAAAGCCGCACCAGTGCGCCACAGTGGCGCTGTTCGATCTTATTGACTACGCTTGCGAAACCGACCGCCAGACGCCGTTTATCGCGTCGGCGCAAATCGCCGCGTTCCCGCACGACATCGCTGTGTTTGTCGATGAATCCGCGTTCAACGCCTCGCAACAGGGGCAGGACGTAAAATTCGCCGCGAAATCGTTCTTCGCCAGCGGATTGTTCGCGCCCCTCGGCGATGATCCGGAGGGAGCGCCTACATATCACGATCCTGACGGGCCAGATTTTCGCGCTCCAGCCAAGGCCTATCTGACAGGCGTTATAGCGAAATCCGAGACGCGCAGAAACTCCGTCACCGGGCAAAGCTTCCGCTGGGCGCTTATTAACACGCTCGGCGGTGCGATGGACGTGGTAGCGAGCGAAAGCCAGTTTCGCGGCGACTTACGCCCCGGTATGATCGTGCAGGGTGAATTCTGGCTATGCGGGCGGCTGACCGACGAGGCGGTGCAACTCGGCTTGCCGGGCTTGTTGTGACGCAGCCCCCACCGGTTCCCGTGCCTGCGCCGTCTTTCGCCGACATTTTCGAGCGCACGGCGTTTGCGCTCATAATCGGCGCGGGAGGCGGGACGCTGTTTTTCATCGCCGGGCTTCCCGCCGCGTGGCTGACGGGTAGTATGCTGGCGGTCGCCGCGCTGGCGCTATGCCAGGCGCCGCTGGCGTTGCCAGGGCCGCTTGCATCCGCCTCGTTCGTGCTCGTCGGCGTGTCGATGGGCGCCGGATTCGACGCGCGAATGCTGGAAAGCCTGGCGAAGTGGCCGTTGAGCCTCGTGGCGCTCGCCCTCTCCGTACCCGCCATCATGGCGGCGGTGGCGATCTACCTGCGCCGCGCAGGCGGATGGGACGCGCCAACAGCATTTTTCGCCTCCATCCCTGGCGCGCTTTCTTACGTTATCGCCATGACGCTTAACAGCCGCGCCGACGCCAAGCTCGTCGTCATGGCGCAGATGGTGCGGCTGATGATCCTAATGGCGATTTTGCCGCCGCTGATTGTGGCGCTCAGCGATCCCGCTGACATGGAGCCGCCCGTGATCGCGGCGGCGCGATTCGAAGGTGCGGGCGGACTGGCGATGCTTATCGCGGCGGGCGCAGCGGCTGGCTTGCTGCTGCACTGGCTGAAGGCGCCGGCGGGGTTGCTGCTTGGCGCGATGATCGCCAGCGCCGTTCTGCATCTGACGGGCGCGGTGACTGGCCAGTTGCCCGCCGCCATTCTTATCCCGACGCTGATCGTGCTAGGCGCCTATACGGGGATGCGGTTCGAGGGCGCCAGCATCGCCCTGCTGCGTCGCTCGCTGCCCGCCTCGTTCGTCGCGTTTTTCATCGCGCTGGTGGTGGCGGGCGTGTTGGCGAGCGCGGTCGCGTGGGGGCTGGGCGTGCCGTGGGGGCAGGCTTTGCTCGCCTTCGCGCCGGGCGGGCTGGAGGCGATGATGATCCTGTCGTTCCTGCTCGGCCTCGACCCGGCCTATGTGGGAGCGCACCAGTTTGCCAGGTTTCTGGGTATTAGCATCCTGCTGCCGTTTATCGCGCGAAAATATCTTTCGTCGTCGGATCGCGGCGTGCCACAATAAATTGCAAGTTGACTACGTTAGGGACGGTAACATCAGAGAGTTTCGGTTCTCGCCAATCTCTATATCGTTCATGTTCAACAATGAAGCGATAAGCCTTTCAATGGTTTCAAAATCGTAAGGTTTCGTTACCGTCAAAGATTTAAAACGTTTGTCAACTGTGTCCGTGGCATCGCCTGTTGTAAATGCAAACGGCGCCCCGCAAGCCAAGAGAACGTCAACCAACAGGTCGCAGCGTTCGCCGCCCAAATTTACATCAAGAATTGCTGCATCGAATGATGCATTCGTTATGACCGATAGCGCTTGCTTGACCGAGCATGCTGGGCCAACGACTTGGTGACCCAAATCGCTTAACCAGTCCTCCAGCACCGCTGAAATTAGGGGTTCGTCCTCAACGATTAAAATACGGGCCATGATTTCCGCTTTATCTTCAATGTTATGATGTCACGCCATGTTTTCGAAAAATAATCTATCAGCTTTGCTGGACAAACCATGAATTCTTTTAAAAATTTTATCGGGTTTTTTCGCCGTGCATGGCTTTTCCTGCAACCCATCAATCTGAATATGATAACAGAAACTCTGCGCACGGCGCTAGGTCGCCGCCCGCTGTGGTATAAGCTTGCACTGCTCGTACTGGCGAGTACTCTACCACCGATATTAGCGTCGGCGCTCATGTTCAACAGGTTGGGCGCGCCAGGCGGGCTGGAGGCGATGATGATCCTGTCATTCCTGCTCGGCCTCGACCCGGCCTATATCGGCGCGCACCAGTTCGCCCGCTTCCTCGGCATCGCGGTGCTGTTGCCTCTCATGGCGCGGCGGTATCTCCCGCCCGCCGACCGCGCTGCGCCTTAACGAGATCCCGTCGCTCAACTTCTCAAGCAATGTCTGGTCGTACAAAAAATGACTTTTAGAACCGTTATTTGGCAAAGCGCGTCTCGATCAGCTCTTTTTTAAGCGCTGTAACGAAGTTGCGAACGACTGGAAGTGCTAGTCTACCCGGTGGCGTTACGGCAAATATTTCAACGGTACCCGCGCAAAGGTTGGGCAGTAACGGTTTTAGCTGTCCCGCTGATACAAAACTTAAAGCAAGAAACTCCGGTAATGCTGCGACTGCGGCTCCCGAAGAAGCAACAACACACGCAGCTTCAGGGTCATTAACGGTGCACATAACCCTCAGACGTTCCTTGTAGTTGCGATTTCCATCGCTTAACTGGAGAACTAAATGCTCCGTAGGTTCATTCGATGTTTTGACCGCACGGTGATATTTCAAGTCGCTTACTTGATTAATCATGCTTGCGATATTTGGTGCAGCATAAAGCTTAAGTTCGGCCATAGCGAGTTTAGTCTGAACCAGATACGATACCTTTGGTTTTATTATCTGGATTGCGACATCGAATTCGTCCCGCATAGGGTCTATGGGATCATTGCTAAATTTAAGTGTAATGTTTAAATCTGCGGCGCCAGCCAAAAACTGCCCGACGAACTGTGAAAGCACAACGCGCCCAAACAAAAAAGGCGCTGCGACCCTTAGGCAGCCGCCTTCTCCTTTTTGCACAGATTCAATAATAGTTTGAGCACCTGCAAGCGCTACGCGAACAAGGGCCGCTGACTCAGCGAGGTGTTGTCCCAGAAGAGTTGGCCGCAACCGGCGGGAAGCTCGATCAAACAATGGAGAGCCAGCGGCTTTTTCCAGCCGCTGCAAGCGCCGGCTAATCGTCGCTTTTGGTTGCCGCAACTTTTTAGCTGCAGCGGTAACCCCGCCTTCAGTAATAATCGCATCTAAAAGTAACAGATCGCCAGCGTCCATCGTGTTCCGATTATGGAAATATACATCTCATTTGTATCACTTTCAGGATGACTTGCCCACCACCATCTCCATTAGGCAATGAGACGGGGTCTTATGCTAACGGAGCAAAACATGCATATGATAAATAGGTTTAGGCTAAAAATTACTAGAATGCGAACGCTCGTCCAGAGTCTGCGCTGGAGTAGAATACTCAGTGTGCCGCTAGCGGTCGTCGCCCTATCCTCGGCGCCTACGCAAGGTGCTTTTGCGCAAACTGATAACAAGTCTGCTTCTTCAAATCCTGCATTGACTGGGTTTTCACCTGAAGATGCGGTTCTTGTGTACGTGGACTATGTGACTGCTCTGGACAATCTGATGACCACGATTCCGGGCAAGCAGTATCGTAACAATATTGCCGCATTCGCTAAGTTCAGCTCTTTATTCAAGATGCCAACGGCCGTCGTTGGCGAGGAAAACGACTATTACGGTACGTTTTTGCCAGAGATCAAAAAACTGACCAGTGAAGGTGGCAAGACTTTTGCGCCGCGTTCGACGCCTTCTGCGTACTCGCCTGACTTCGCTAGCTGGCTCAAATCCACGGGACGGCGAAATGTGGTTATCGGGGGTATCTCGATTGATAACTGCACGCTTCACACGTCGCTCGATCTTATTCGGAACGGTTACAACGTTTATGTAATAGTCGATGTTTCCAGCACCAATAGTAAACTTGCAGAGGATGCGGCAGTTCAAAGGCTCATTCAAGCAGGTGCTGTTCCTGTAAGCTGGCTTAACGCACTAACTGAACTTGGCGGAGATTTCGCTGGACCGTACAGCAAAGGCATGATGCAGATCATCCAGGCGCATTGGCCGGCGTCTACCGTCGGGGCTGTGCAGGACACCACTTTAGATGGTCGCGGCATGCAACTGCCAAAATAGACTGAGGACTGGTGCGTCTTGGATATATTTGTCCCGGACGCACTAAAACGCGGAGTTTTGCTGGATGGTAGCTTAAAGGTAAAAACTGAAATTCCATCATTTATAGCTGCGCTAGATAGACATAATGACGTTGAAACGCTATCAAGTCCGTAAACAAAAGTAGGACATTGATATGGCATATAATGTCGCCGTTGTGGGCGCCACGGGCAATGTGGGCCGCGAAATGCTGAACATTCTGGTGGAGCGCGAGTTTCCGCTCGGGGAAATCCACGCCATCGCGTCCAGGCGCAGCCAGGGGCTGCCGGTGTCTTTCGGCGAGAAGACCATCAAATGCCAGGATCTGGCGACGTTCGATTTCTCGCGCTGCGATTTCGCGCTGCTGTCGGCAGGCGGAGAGGTGTCCAAGGAATGGGCGCCGAAAATTGCCGCGACCGGCTGCGTCGTCATCGATAACTCAAGCGCGTGGCGCTACGACATGGACGTGCCGCTCATCGTGCCGGAGGTGAACGCCGACGCCGTCGCCGGTTTCCGCAAAAAGAACATCGTCGCCAACCCGAACTGCTCCACCGCGCAGCTCGTGGTCGCGCTGAAGCCGCTGCACGACGCAGCCACCATCCGCCGCGTGGTGGTCGCCACCTATCAATCCGTGTCCGGCGCGGGCAAGGACGCGATGGACGAGTTGTGGACGCAGACCAAGGGCATTTTCGTCACCGACAGCCCCACGCCTAACGTGTTCAGCAAACAGATCGCGTTCAACGTCATCCCTCACATCGACACGTTCATGGAGGATGGCACGACGCGCGAGGAGTGGAAAATGGTGGTCGAGACCAAGAAAATCCTCGATCCAAAAATCAAGCTCACTGCCACTTGCGTACGCGTGCCGGTGTTCGTTGGCCATTCCGAGGCGGTGAATATCGAGTTCGAGCGCCCCATCACGGCGGACGAAGCGCGCGAGATTTTGCGTGAGGCGCCCGGAATGATGGTGGTGGATAAACACGAGGATGGAGGCTACGTAACGCCTATAGATTGCGTGGGCGAATACGCAACGTTCGTATCTCGCATCCGCGAGGACATCACGGTGGAGAATGGCCTCAGCCTCTGGATCGTGTCCGACAACCTGCGCAAAGGTGCGGCGCTGAACACCATTCAGATTGCCGAAACCATTATCAACCGCGGCCTGTTGAAAGCGCGCAAGGCTGCCTAGTCTTGCTTCAGCGCTACGACCTCGGCGTCTGGGCGGTCGTCACCTGCAGCAAACTCGCGTTGCAACTCGCCTGTCGCGTCCTGATACTCGATGTCGGTCGTCTCGCCGTTCAACTGCTGCCGGCTTGCCGCATCGTCAGCCCCTGCCTGCGCTTCCTGTTCGGTGGCGAAGGTCTGCGAGTAAACATCGCCGAGCATGTAAGCCCAGCCATCGTTATGTTCTACAATTTGGTAAGTTACTGTCATCGTCTTTCCTTTCAACTTTCCACGCCGCCATGGGCGCCAAGTTTCAACGTTCGCCCTTCTCGCGCGGCTTGATAAATCGCCTGCATCAGCCGCACGTCGCGCAAACCTTCCTCGCCCGGAGTTTTCACGGCCGTGTTGTTCGTCACCGCCATCGACATGTGATCCATCTGCGCGGCGAACTGGTTGCCCTCCTGCAGTTGCGGCGTTTCCTCAAGTTTCTCCGTGGCGATTGTCATTTCGTGTTTGTAATAATCCGTCGCCGGGTCGAGCGTCACGGAAGCGCGTACGCCAAAAACCTGGAAGCGCTTCACACCCTGATAGCTGTATGACGAAGAACAATGCGCGAGTGCACCGGACGGGAACCGCATTTGCCATACGACTGTGTCCTCAATCTCTTTAAACCGCGCATCGTCCTTAAGATTGCTCATCATTGCGCTTACTTCTAGCGGCTCCTCAGCGGTCAGATAACGAGTCGCCTGCAGCGCGTAGATGCCTATGTCGTACAGCGAACCGCCGCCCGCCAAGGACTTCACCATACGCCATTGATCGCGCGGCTCTTCCGGTTTTAAGTGCCGTCCGTGATCGCTTGTGACGAGGCGAACGGCGCCTAGCTCACCGTCCCGCGCGCGGCGCATGGCCTCCAGGTTGAATGGCTCGTACTGCGCGCGGTAACCAATCATAAGCTGGCGATTTGCCTGCTTCGCAGCGGCGATCATCGCCTCGCATTCCGCGACCGTGTTCGCCATAGGCTTTTCGCAGCACACATGCTTGCCGGCCTTTAGCGCGCGGATTGCGTACTCCGCGTGCAGACCGTTAGGCATGATAATGTAAACGATATCGATGTCCGCATTGTCGGCAATACGGTCGAAATCATCATAGCCGTAAATGTTCTTTTCCGGCACGCCGTAAAGTTGCGCCATCTTTTGCGCCTTTGAGCGGTCGCCGCTCACAAGCCCTGTCAGCCGTGAAGCTTTAGATTCGGCGAAGGAGGGAATGATCTGATTCAAAGCATACGCGCCCAAGCCTACCACCGCCCAGCGCAACCGTCTGCCCGGCTCCAACGGCAAACCCTTTTCAATCTCCGGCATCACACGCCCAACAGGCTTGGACGGCGGTAATTTGAGATCTTCCCCACTCATAGCGGGCTGAGCGCCCAGGCGTGCAGGCGCGCCAGCGACGGTTACGGCCGCGATGCCGCTGGCGGCGGCAAGCACAGAGCGGCGGGATAGGAGCGGCATAGACGGCAAAAGCAGCGCGGGCATTAAAGCCTCCAACATTGTGTGTTGCAAGGCAGACGAACGATGCCGCGAGGTGGTTCCGCGCGACAATTTAAAGGCTGCGCCTACGCTTAAGACGTTAAGCGAGTATGAGTGTCTTAAAAGCCATCATCGCTCAATCCGTCCAAAGGTAGACACGGGTAGCCAGATCGGCGTATCCGGTTAGAGAAAGTAGCAGTGGCGAGGTCGATAAACATCTCGGCATATCAGGCTGCATCGGCATCCCAGCCTGTCGACCGGCGCAGGAAATTATACCCAAGCGCGGCGAAAGCCGCCCGCTCGGCGTTATTCTTGCCGTAGCCATGGCCGCCCGCTGCCGGTTCGTAGAAATGCGCGGCATATCCCATGGCCTGCAGCTTTGCCGCCATTTTGCGGGCGTGGCCCGGGTGAACGCGGTCGTCCTTGCGCGTCGTCGCGAGCAGGATCGGCGGGTATGGCTGGACAAGCGCGGCGACATGATAAGCCGATAAGGTTTTGATGAACGCCCAATCCTCCGGCTTGTCGGGATCGCCATATTCATTGATCCAGCTTGACCCCGCTAGCAGTTTGGAATAACGGCGCATGTCGATGAGTGGGATGGTGCAGAACAGCGCGCCGAAGCGCTCCGGGTAACGCGTCAGCATGTTGGCGATGAGCAACCCGCCGTTCGAGCCGCCCTCAGCCGCGATGCGCCCCGGCCGCGTCACGCCCCGGCGCACCAGATCGGCGGCGACAGCGGCGAAATCATCATGCGATAGCGCCTTGCCTTCGCGGCGCGCGACTTCGTGCCAGCGCACGCCAAACTCCCCGCCGCCGCGCAGGTTTGCAACCACGCTCACGCCGCCGCGCTCCAACCACATCTTGCCGATGCTCGCATTGTACGAAGGTTTTTTCGATACGGCGAAGCCGCCATACCCATAGAGGTGCACGGGCGCCTCGCCGGTTTCGCCGCCCGGCCCCACCTGCGTATAGGGGATGCGCTCGCCGTCGATAGAGACCGCATCGTGCCGGGTCACTCGCAAACCCTGGGCGTTGAAAACCTCCGGCGCGCGTTTGAGCACTTGCGGCGCGCTGTCCGGCGATAGCAGCTTAAGGGTCGCTGGCGTAAGAGGATTTTCTGTCTGCGCCAGTAATTCGCCGTTCGCTTCAGATTCGTCCCAATCCAGCCTCCAAACGTAAGCCGCACCGATTTCGGGCGCTCCGGCGAGCCTCTCTCGCGTCCAGCCATGCGGCGAGGGTGTGAGCGCTTCAAACTGCGGGCTCAAATTATCGAGAATGCCCAGAATGAGGCGCCCGCCGCAGAATGAAACGGATTCGAGAGCGCGCCGTCCGGCGTTCTCGAAAAGAACGTCAAATTTTCTGTCCCCGGTCAGAAACACCGATAGTTTTATGGCGACAAGAGTGCCGGGCGCGTATACAGCGCCGCCGATTTCCCAACCTTTGCGCATTTCCAGAATGAGCCAGTCGTGGCTGCAACTCACGCTCGCATCCTTGGGAACATCGAGCTTTACCCGCGCGCCGTTCCGGTCGCCGATCCAGCGGTCTGCATCGTAAAAGCCCCGACTGTCGGTGAACCAGACGGTTTCAGCCTCGCTTGTGCGGTCACAATATGCATAAACCGCGTTGTTTTCGTATGTGGTTTCAAAGATCACCGGCGCGGTTAGCGGATCGCCGCCACGCGTCCACAAGCGAATGGTTCGGGCGTAACCCGAGCGCGTCGCCATGTTGTCGCCATAGGCGCTCATCAAAAGCACAGTGTCCGCATCGAGCCACGACACGCCGCCCTTCGCTTCAGGCACGTTGAAACCGTCGGCCACAAAGCTTTTGCGTTCAAGGTCGAACTCGCGAAGCACGCTTGCGTCGCCGCCCCCGCGCGACAGGCGCAGAATAGCGCGATTGTGGGTTTTTGGCAGACTTATCGAGCCGCCCCAAACCCAGTCCTCGCCCTCAGTCGAGGCGAGCGCGTCAAGATCGAGCAAAATCTCCCAAGTGGAAAAATCCTTGCGGAATTCCTCCATCGTCGCGCGACGCCATAAACCCCGGGGATTCCTAGCGTCTATCCAGAAATTATAGAGGTAAGCACCGCGCCTGGTCACATACGGAATTTTGTCTGCCCGGTTATAAATTGAGGCGAGCGCATCGCGGTCGGCCTCGAACGCACCGTTTGCAAAGTGGTGCATCGTGTCCCGGTTCTGGCGCTCCACCCAGGCGATGGCCGCCTCGCCCTCAATGTCCTCAAGCCAGATATGCGGATCGTCGTCGGGCGCATCCACAGTTGGACGAATGTCAATGTTGGTCATAACTAGCCATTTCCGCCTGATAACACTTGCAACTCCCTAAACCCTCTCTCGCCCCCGGAAATGCTCCAGCAAAAAGACGCGGATGGCGCTCGACAGGTTAGTCTTGCCGCGTTTGGCGTCGATCTGGAAAATGAGCGAGGCGACGGCCTTGCCGCGCTCTCGCGCCACATCCTGAAGCGCGCTCCAGAATGCCTCCTCCAATGAAATCGAGGTACGGTGCCCGGCGATGGTAAGCGACCTCTTCACCGGACGCCCCGCATTCGCCGCCAGCCGCCGCTGCGACGGGTTCGCGTCGTTTGCAAAAAGCTCAAGCGTTGGCTCAGTACGGTTCATGCTACAAACTCAGGCTGAGTGCGCTTAACGGGGGCCGACCATAGTTTCCGGCCGCATCAGCGTGTTAAACTCTTCCTCCGTCACATAGCCAAGGCGCAGCGCCTCCTCACGCAAGGTGGTGCCGTTCTTGTGCGCCGTCTTGGCGATCTCGGCGGCTTTATCGTAGCCGATCTTGGGGTTGAGGGCCGTCACCAGCATCAGCGAGCGCTCCAGCAGGTCGGCGATGCGGGCGCGGTTTGGCTCGATGCCGAAGATACAGTTGTCCGTGAGGCTCACGCTCGCGTCGGCGATGAGGCGGATGGACTGCAGGAGATTGTGAATCATCACCGGTTTAAACACATTCAGCTCGAAATGGCCCTGGCTGCCCGCGACCGTCACCGCCATGTGGTTGCCCATCACCTGGCAGCACACCATGGTCATCGCCTCGCACTGGGTCGGGTTGACCTTGCCCGGCATGATGGACGAACCAGGCTCATTCTCGGGCAGCGACAACTCGCCAAGGCCAGAGCGCGGGCCGGAGCCGAGCAGGCGGATATCGTTGGCTATCTTGAACAGACTGGCAGCGAGCACGTTGAGCGCGCCGGACGCATCGATTACTGCGTCGTTAGAGGCCAGCGCCTCGAACTTGTTCGGCGCGCTGACGAACGGCAGCCCGGTTTCGGTCGCCACTCGCGCGGCGAAATCCTCCGCGAAACCCTCCGGGCAATTCAGCCCCGTGCCCACCGCAGTGCCACCCTGCGCGAGCGCGTAAAGGCCCGGCAGAACCCGCTCTACGCGGGCAATGCCCATCCGCACCTGCGCCGAGTAGCCGCCGAACTCCTGTCCAAGCGTTATTGGCACGGCGTCCTGCAAGTGCGTGCGGCCGATTTTGATGATATCGGCAAAGGCGGCGGCCTTCGCCTCCAGCTCGACGGCGAGATGGCGCAATGCCGGGATCAGCAAGCGGGTAATTTCCACGGCCGCAGAAATGTGCATCGCGGTGGGGAATGTGTCATTGGAGGATTGCGATTTGTTCACATGATCGTTCGGATGAACGATGCCCTTCGCGCCGCGCTCGCTGCCCAGAATCTCAATCGCTCGGTTGGCGATCACCTCGTTAACGTTCATGTTCGTCTGCGTGCCTGAGCCTGTCTGCCAGACAGCGAGCGGAAACTCGCCGTCGAGCTTGCCCGCGATCACTTCATCCGCCGCTTGAACGACGGCGCCGCCAATGCGCGCGTCCAGCCTACCCAGCGCCATGTTGGAGAGCGCCGCGCATTTCTTGATGACACCGAGTGCGTGCACCAGCGGCACAGGCATCTTCTCCACGCCGATTTTGAAGTTGCCGAGGCTGCGCTGGGTCTGCGCGCCCCAATAATGGGAAGCCGGCACTTCGATGGGGCCGAAGGTGTCGTGTTCAGTGCGCGTGGTGCTCATTGATTGGGCCGCTCCACCAATTGGTTTGATGATTAGGGATTACCACAATCAGGTTTTAGCGTGAAGACGCAAGACAGTTTAATCGCCTAAGCTATTTCTTGCGGAAGGTGTCGAGCTTGACGATCTCGGCGGTTTTCTTGCCGTCCGCCTGATCCGGCGAAGGGCTCGCGTCAACTTTTGGCTTCGCTCCTGTACTTTGATCGGCGATCATGGGTACGCCCCCCGCGGCTGGCCCGGTCGCCTCGTTGGTCACGTCCTGCGTCGCAACGGTTATGGCGGCGCGCGCGGCGGGGTCGAACACCTGCAAATTGAAGCCGAAATCGACGCTCGGATCGTGGAAGCGCCTCACGGCGGAGAATGGAATGACCAGCCGTTCAGGCACGTTATTGAACGACAGCTTCACCTCAAAACGGTCATCCGTCACCTGCAAATCCCAGAACTGGTGCTGAATGACGATAGTCATTTCTTCGGGATAGCGCTCTTTCAGGCGCTTCGAGATGATGACGCCCGGCGCAGATGTGTGGAAGCTGATGAAAAAATGGTGCTCGCCGGGCATGCCACGCTTCTGGACGCGGAGAAGCACAGTGCGAATGACGCCGCGCATCGCATCTAGGGCAAGGATGTCATATTCGATCTTATCGTCCGACATAGCCCCCGCGGCCGCAAAATCCGTCACATCAGGTGCATGATAGCCCATCGTGAGAATGAAAGTGGGGGGCTTCTGTTGCCCGGCGCCCCCCGGCCGCGCCTAACAGCTGCTTAGGCCGTTAGGACTTCGATTCGAGACGATCGGACCGCATTACGCAGCCAGACGTGCCTCAGCATAGTTGTCATTTGCAACTACTATTGTAGCCCGTTAACGGCGGAACAATACCGGGAGAAAGCAAGCTCTTTACGCTCTCGTCGATCCTATTTCGCCCCCATCAAACGCCGCCCCTAAATTTGAGAGGCGTGTGGTGGAGGCGCCGGGTACCGCCCCCGGGTCCGAAAAGTTTATTACAACAGCCGTTTATCCCCATATCTGGCGAACCAGAAATTCTAATATATTGCGATCCGGCCCAGAATGAAAGTGGCGATCTGGAGTTTCCCAGCGTTGGCATCACAAAGGTGAGGATTGACGGAGCCGCTATTGCTGTTTGACAGGCGATGGGGCCGTCTCGGATTGTCTCGTTACCGGGCCAAGGCCCCAGCAAACATTGGCGTATGCGGTGCAGGTGTACTCGTTGAATACGATAAGATCGAGATAGAGCTTGCACGACACAGTTTTCTTGCCAGTCGTATATTTTGCGACGCCCTTTTCATCCATTTGCTTCTTGATGTGGACGTCGAGTAGGGCGAGCGCGTCCCGGGTTGGGCCATCCTTGCCGAAATCGTTGACGGAAAATCCAAGGTTCTTGCATTCGCGCGCTTGCGCAGTTACGGGCGCGGCGAGAGCGGCGCAAAGCGTCAAAGCGGATAAAATGTGGCGGCGGGACATAGCGTGCTCCTTTGGCGGCTGAAACTGGCAACGGCTTGAAAACTGGCCGCATAATGCCTAGGCGCGCTACGAAAGACTATGGCTTTTACGTAACGCTTACGCCTATTTCCGCAAATCGTTAAAATTGTAAATATTTCTCCGCAAGGCAGTTGATGTTTATTGCCGCGCCGCATGACGAAGTGATCGTCCATTTTCCGGAAACTCTCTTGCTTGCGCGCCGAAGTTTTGGAATGGTTAAGGCTTATTGCCTGAGAAGGGCTCGACCTCTTCAACGGCCCAAAACAAAAATATTGGGGGAGAACCACTATGAATGAGAAAAAAGCAGGCGGCCCTGACCGCTGGCGCGCGACTGCGGAGGCCCTTGTCAGCCTCGCCGCTCACAATGTGCATTGCCCTGACTGCGGGCGGCATGGACTGTCGGTGCGCGACATGGAGTATGGCTACGGCACGGATAAAGGGCTGCAGCGCTATCTTATGTGCGCGGATTGCGGCGCCTTCAACGTGGTGAGCCTCAAACGCGCAGGCGCCTCCACCTAAGTTTTAGCTAGGTTGCGCTGGGATTACCGCACTGTAACATCGATGTCGACGCTGTGTTTAAGCGCGGGCGGCGCGGTAAAAGATGGTAGCTTCTATGGTCAACTTAACGTGCCCTTGTGCATCTATGGCTGCAGTAACAAAGCGGCAACACCACGCTGCTACGGTCGGCATTAAAATGCACCAATAATTTAGAGGACTAATTTTAACGCACAAAGCTCGTTAAAAAAAGTAACCAAGCTATTAAAGACGCAAAGCGTTTCTCAAACGAATCTATATATTCACTACGTATCTTCGAAGATTTGATGCTTGTCATCATTTGATGATACTTGCGGAGGATCAAATGAAAATATTTTGGCTTGCAGTCTCTATTTATGTTTCTGCTCTTAATCCGGCAACGGCGCGAGTGACCGAGACATGTGATACTGTAAGAGGGGCTGGATCAGCGAACGATACTTATAATGCTGTGCAGTTTGCACGAGAGGCGGTGCGCAACTGCTTGAGAAATTCTAAATTTCGTGGAAGCAAGATAAAGGCCTGGTATGGCCCGTCTTGCGACACAAGAATTACTCGTTAGTCTGCACCGCCAAAACTGGATGGTGAGTGTTTTATTGGAGGCAGTAACACCCGTCATTTGTGCAGCGTTTATGCGAAAGTGTGCTGGACTAGCAGAAGTTAGACGAACCTAGCGGAGTTTAGGGCGACTTCGCCTCGCCCTAAACTTCTTTGTCTTCGAATGCAGTTTGAAAATCCTTTGGCCTTGGCACCCAAAATCGCTGCGCTTTTTGCCCCCGGCTACGCGACAAATGATTTAGTATGATACTCAATTATACGTTTAATTTGGTTTTACAAGGTTACATAGCGCTCGCTTGAACTCCTCCTTCGCGGGCGCCGTCGCTTCCCAAATCTCCGCCGCCTTCCAGAAGTCGAGCACGCGGAACCGCCCTACGTCCGGCTGAACGAAAACGTCGGGCGCGGCCCAGCGCAGTTTCTCCACCACGATGGAGCGCAGCGCGATCTGCGTGCTCGCCATCACCGCGTCCACCGAGTTCGGCGCGGCGGTGAGAGGGGGAACGCCGCCCATCACGTCCACAGCCGCCACCACGTCCGCCCGGCCCCGCAGCAGGTCGAACGGTGTCGGGTTGACGAAGCCGCCATCCAGCAGGATGCGCCCGCCGATCTCCACCGTCTTGAATAGCGCGGGGATCGCCGCCGACGCCGCTATAGCCGGGATTAGCGCGCCCTGCGAGAGCACGCATTCGTTTTGCGCGCAATAATCCGTCGCCACCACGAGCAGCGGGATGCGTAGCTCCTCGAACGTTTTCGGCAGGAGCGCGGGCAGCGCGGTTTCGATCAGCGAGACGCCGTTGATGAGCGCGGGGGTCAGTGGGTTCCAGTAATCCCACACGCGGCCCGTCCAACGCTGGCGCATCAGGCTGAGCGCGGCGAACCGGCGGCCGAACAGCTCCAGCACATACTCGCGCAAATCGGCGCCCGACATGCCCGCCGCGTAGCCCGCGCCGATCAGCGCGCCGATGCTTGTACCCGCGATGATGTCCGGCCTGACCCCCAACTCGTCCAGCGCTTCCAGCATGGGAATATGCGCCAGTCCGCGCGCGCCGCCGCCGCCGAGCGCCAGGCCAAAGCGCCTTCCTGCCGGTTGCGGTAAGGTCACGTTTAAGGCAGGAGATGGATCAGCAGTCATCCCGTTCGCGCTCCAATGTTCGTTAATCGTCGTGCTACAGCGCGCGCCAGCCAATATCGCGGCGGTAAAAGCCGCCCGGCCAGTCGATGCACTCGATGGCGCTATAGGCGCGCCTGCGCGCTTCGGCCACGGTCGCGCCGAAGCTTGCTACATTAAGCACGCGGCCCCCGTTTGCGAGCAGCACTCCGCCCTCAAGTTTTGTGCCCGCGTGAAAAATCTTCACGCCCTCACCCGCCGCCTCGTCCAGTCCGCCGATAACGGAGCCTTTTTTATATTCGCCGGGATAGCCAAGCGCCGCCATCACCACCACAAGCGCGGTTTCATCGCTCCAGCGCGGGGTGAGGTTTTTGAGCACGCCCTTGCGCGCAGCGAGCAACGCGGTCAGCAGATCGGATTTGAGCCGCAGCATGAGCGCCTGGCATTCTGGATCGCCGAAACGGACGTTGTATTCGATGAGCTTGGGGCCATTAAAGCCGATCATCAGCCCGGCGAACAGCACACCGCGAAACGGCGCACCCTCCGCCGCCATGGCGCGCACCGTGGGGTTGATAATTTCATCCATAACGCGCGTGGACATCTCCGTCGTCATCACGGGAGCAGGCGAATAGGCGCCCATACCGCCGGTGTTCGGCCCCTTGTCGCCGTCAAACGCCCGCTTGTGATCCTGCGCGGAACCAAATGGCACCGCCGTCTCGCCGTCGCAAAGCGCGAAAAAGCTGACCTCCTCGCCCTCCAGAAACGCCTCGAAAATGATTTCATGACCTGCCGATGAGCCATGCGCGCCAGAGAAAAAGTCCTTAACCGCACCTTCCGCCTCTGCGGGCGTCATGGCGATGGTGACGCCCTTCCCTGCCGCCAGACCGTCCGCCTTGACGACGAACGGTGCTTTAAAAAATAGGCGGACATGCTCCAAAGCGGCTCTCTCGCTGTCGAACGTCGTGTAACTCGCTGTCGGGATGCCGTATTTGAAGCAAATCTCCTTCATGTAGCTTTTGGCGCCTTCCAGCCGCGCCGCAGCTTTGGATGGCCCGAAGGTTTTAATACCCCCCGCCTCCAGATCATCGGCCAGCCCGGCGACGAGCGGCGCCTCTGGCCCGATCACAACAAACTCAATCGCATTTTGCCGACAAAAGCGGACGACACCCAGATGGTCGGCAAGGCTCAACGGCACGCATTCTGCAATTTGCACGAGGCCAGGATTGCCCGGCGCGGCGTACAGCTTCGACAGCAGCGGACTGGCGGAAAGCGCCCACCCCAACGCATGCTCCCGTCCGCCTGATCCCAACAACAATACTTTCATGCTAACCTCTTGGCGCGATCGGCTGCGCCACTGCCTCGTCATGGCCGGGCCTGACCAGCCATCCAGTAAAACTCGAAGAGTTGTGATTGACGCCTCTGGATCGCGGGGTCAAGCCCGCCGATGACAAAGGTGGGTTATGCTACGCCTATTCGTCATGACCGGGCCTGACCCAGCCATCCAGTAAAACGCGAAGGGTTTTGATTATCGGTGTCAATCGCCGGGGCAAGCCCAGCGATGACAGCATTGAGTTACGCTCTCACCTATTCGTCATGGGCGGGCCTGACTCGGCCATTCAGCGACATACGATCATTGTGGTTGGCGGTTCTGGATCGCCGGGTCAAGCCGCCAATGACGAGGAACTCGCGAAGCTAAGTCGCGCTCTTCCATCATAGCGAATCGGGCTTAGATAAAACTCTGAAAAGCGAAGGGTAAAGCAGCGAATGGCGGAGCGGGCGCGCGGCAATATCGCAGAATTCACGGTCACGGAACTCTCGGGCGCCATCAAGCGCGCGATGGAGGAGAATTTTGGCTATGTGCGGCTGCGCGGGGAAATCTCGGGGTATCGCGGGCCGCATTCATCGGGCCACGCTTATTTCGCGCTGAAGGACGACCGTGCGAAAATCGAGGCGGTAGTGTGGAAAGGCGTGTTCGGCGGCCTTGCGTTCAAGCCCGAGGAGGGGCTGGAAGTAATCGCCACGGGCAAGGTTTCGACCTTCCCGGGCACCTCCAAATATCAAATTGTCATCGAAAGCCTTGAGCCAGCAGGCGCCGGCGCGCTGATGGCGCTGCTAGAAGAGCGCAAAAAAAAGCTAGCCGCCGAAGGACTGTTCGACGACTCGCGCAAGAAGCCGTTGCCCTTCCTGCCGCAGATTGTCGGCATTATCACTTCGCCGACGGGCGCCGTCATCCGCGACATGCTGCACGGCTTTACAGAACGCTTTCCAATGCACGTAATTCTCTGGCCTGTGCGATGTCAGGGCGAGACCTGCGCCGCCGAGGTCAGCGCCGCTATTCGCGGCTTCAACCGGCTCGCCCCCGGTGGCAGGGTGCCGCGCCCGGATGTGCTAATCGTGGCGCGGGGCGGCGGGGCAGTTGAAGACTTGTGGGGTTATAACGAGGAGATCCTCGTGCGCGCGGTAGGGGCGAGCGACATACCCATTATCTCCGCCGTGGGCCATGAGACGGACTGGACGCTGATCGACCTCGCGGCGGACGCGCGTGCCCCGACCCCCACCAAAGCCGCCGAATGGGCCGCGCCGAAATACTCGGAGCTGCTTGCCAAAATTGCTGAAGTCTCCGCGCGGCTGAACGCGGGCGTGTTCCGCCAGGTAGAGGTGAAGCGCGCCAGCCTGAAAAGCGCATCCCGGGGTCTGCCACGCCCGCAGGACTTGCTCAGCCTGCCGCGCCAGCGCTTCGACTCCACGGCCTCCAGGCTT
>Ga0163154_10001080_pt1 | contig 42423 bp, 31 predicted proteins | sample OliLakLV19MP9P1_FD_148649 | JGI IMG/M metagenome (GOLD analysis project Ga0163154, IMG submission 148649) | Freshwater microbial mat bacterial communities from Lake Vanda, McMurdo Dry Valleys, Antarctica - Oligotrophic Lake LV.19.MP9.P1 | ecosystem: Environmental > Aquatic > Freshwater > Lake >... | reverse complement strand
GGCGGTCGCCGTCGGCGTCTCGGTGAAGCTCGATGTTTCGGTCGGCGTCGGCGTCTCGGATGGGACAGCGGTTTCGGTGGGTGTGCTGGAGGGAGTCGAGGTGCTGGACGGCGTAGGCGTGGGCGTCGCACCGGCAAGATCGGACTCCAACGCGCCCATGTCGCACATCGGATCGCCCGACGGACGCGCCGCCGGGATACCCTGTTGATCGAAGTTGAGAACAGGGAGCCCGCTGCAAATGACCTGACTGCCCGTACCGAGCGCCGCGCTGCCCGCCTGGAGCGGAAAGGCGAAGCTGATCGCGCTGGGCAGGCTGAAGATCGGCTGTGCGTTGGCAGCCAGCATCGGATCACCCGTCCCGATGGGCGCGCCCGGACAGGTGCTGCCAAAGGCGATGCTGTTCACGCTTTCTGCCGATGCCGTGCCGCCCGCGCAGTTGCCACCCGTGTTGCTGTCGAGGATGGTGTTTTGCAGCAGAATCTCGTCGAAGATGATATCGAGGCTGTCGCCATCACCCTGGTTGAAGATGCCGCCGCCCCCGCCCGCCGCCGCGCTGTTGTTGGCGATGGTGACGTTGACCAGCGTGGTCAGATCGTCATTCCTGACCTGATAAAGCGCCCCGCCCTGATTGGCGGCGCTGTTGTCGCTGAAAGTGCTGTTGGCGATGGTCACATTGTCGCCGCTGGAGTCGCTGCCAAAGGCGCCGCCGTCGTTGGCGCTGGTATTGCCGATGAACGACGAACCCAGGACGAGCGTCGGACCGGTGGTATAAATGGCGCCGCCATTCGATGCCGTTCCGGTCACGCTGTTGGGATCGACCAGCGTATTGAGCGGGAAGGGGATGGTCTGCGGCACGGTGCCGAAATGCGAGTAGTTGATGAACAGAAACGAGCCGGGCGCGTTGAGGATGGCGCCGCCGCGTCCGTTGTCGCCAGCGACCGTGTTGCCCGAAAAGCCGCTGGCGGTGATCACCATGCCGAGCGGCGTATCAGAGCTGTTGAAGATCGCGCCGCCGCCGCCAAAGTCGGTGTCACCGGAATCCGCCGTGTTGCCGTCGAAGGCGCTGCCTGAAATGGTGCTGGGGGAGAAACTCACCGCGATCGCGCCGCCTCTGCCGCCGTTGGTCTGCCCGGCGGGGTCGGTGCCTGCGGTATTGTCGCGGAAGATACCGCCGATGCTGGTCAGCGGCAGAAAGCCAAAATGGGAGATCGCGCCGCCGTTGTCTCCGGCAGTATTGTTCTCGAAGATGCAGCCGTCGATCGAGAGCGTACCTTCACCGCGAATGGCGCCGCCGTCGAATTCAGCGACATTGTTCTCGAAGCGCGTGCCATCACAGGCGACCGTGCCCCCCTGCTGAAGGATCGCGCCGCCAGACGTATTGGCGCCGTTGCGCAGCGTTTGGTTGCTCAGATTGAGGATGCCGCCGCTGGCGACCACGAACATATTCGTAGTGTCGCCGCCGGAAATTTCGGTCGCATTCTGGAACGTGATCTCGGAGATGATCGAGATCGACGATTCCAGCGTCACAGTGGCGACGCTGATTTGAATATTGTCGTTGCCAGCGGCGCCCGCATCGCAGTCGGGATAGCCCGCATTATTGTTGTTGGCATTTTCGATCGCCTCGCGCAGGCTGCACTGTCCATCACCGATCAGCGATCCCAGTGTGCCGTCGCCGTCGGTGGCAAAATCGACGGTGATGGTGGCGGCGCGCGTCACGGTCACGATGATCCAGGCGAATACGCCCAGAGAGAGAATCAACGCGAGGGTGAGCCGCGCGAGCTGTGGCGAAAGCGATCGTTTAGTCATGCTGGTTTCCTGTTTACATCGGTTTGTCGTGCCAATCTCATGCCAATACGGGCGCATCGTTATGCGTCCCTGCGCGCGTCGGTCGCAGGGTTTGGCATGCCAAACCCGCATGAGATTCAATTTGATTCCGATCAGGATGATAATGCTTTTACGAGATTCGCACCACTTGCGCCGGATTCTAGCGCTCGCGCCATTTCATCGGTATAGTTGTAGACAGCGACGAATGGCATCCTGACGCGCGCACAATGCGGCGTGGGTTCAGATGGGGCAAACTTGATGAGCAAAGGGCGAATCCTGGTCGTCGAAGACGACTTCGACATCTCGAATATGCTGAAGATTTACTTCAGTTCCCAGGGCTATGAGGTGCAGGTGGCTGCACGCGGGGGCGACGCCCTGTCTACCACCCGCAAACAGCTGCCGAATCTGATCGTGTTGGACATCATGCTGCCTGACATGAATGGCTACGACGTATGCCGCGAACTGCGCACCACCACCCGCACCAGTCATATCCCGATCATCTTCCTGACGCAGCGTGACGAACGCAGCGACCGGATACAAGGACTGGAGCTGGGCGCGGACGATTACATCACCAAGCCGTTCGATATCGAAGAACTCAAGCTGCGCGTGCAAAACGCGATCACCGCTGCCAACCGTCAGACGCAGATCGACTCCAAGTCGAACCTGCCGACCGGACGGCTGATCGAGGATCACCTGCGCACGCTGATGCACGACAACAAGCAGTGGACGTATTTCGACATCAAGATCAATCAGTTCGACTCGTTCACCGACGTGTACGGCTTTGTCGCGGGCGACGAGGTGATCCGCTTCATGGCGGTGCTGATCGGGGAGGTCATCGACGAGGCGGGGACGCTCGACGATTACGCCGGACACCCCGGACGCGACAACTTCATCATCATCACTCATGCGGGCGAGCCGGATAAGCTGCGCGACCTGCTGGCTGAACGGTTCAACGATAAAGTCAAGCAGCATTACTCGTTCATCGACCGCGAGCGCGGTTACATCCTGGTGCCCGACAGCCTGTATGGAGAGCGCCAGGTCGAATTGATGACGCTGGCGGTCGGCACTGTCTCGACGCGCACCCATCAGTTTTCCGATATACGCGAGATCACCGAGCTGGCGGCAGAAGATCGTCGGCGCGGCTTGAGCGGGCAGGATGGCGCGGGCGCCAATCTGGTCACGTCCTGGTAAGCGATGATGCCCACCACCGCCAACTGCCTCCGCGCCGGACGTGCTGTAGCGCGTCCCGACGGCGCCTCCGCATAATTGTAGGGACGTGCTACAGCGCGTCCGCACAGGCGGGTTGAAAGCTGATGGCACTGGCACTCATTTTATTCGTAGGTGCGCTGGTCGTGCTGGCGTGGCTGTTCCTGTGGGCGTTGCAGCGTGAACGCCTGGAGACAGCCGTCTCTTCTTCAGAAGTGAGCTACTCCAATCTGCCGATTGTCGGTCAGCGCGACGGCGTGCTGATCGCCGATCCGCGCGGCAGACTGATTTACAGCAACGACATGCTGCGCGACTGGATGGGTGCCACCACGCTCAGCATCGAGTCGATCGCGGGCTGTGCCGAGCCGGTCGATGTTTTTTTTGATCTGCTCACCCACGAGACTCAGGCGACGCTGCAAATCAATCGGCGCTGGCTGCAAGCCGAATCGCGCCGCATCAACGAACAGGGCGAGGTGCGCACCATCGTCGTGCTGCGCGACCTGGCGCGCACCGGCGATGCCAACGCCTACGATCCGCAGATGGCGCTGGCGCTGATCGGTGAGATCGGTGAGACCGTCAACGCCGCGCAAGGCGTCGAGCCGGTCTTGCAGACGCTGCTGTCGATCGTGCGCAAGCGTATCCCCGCCGACGCAGGCGAGATCACCCTCTGGGATGAAAAGTCTGCCACCCTGACGCCGCGCGGCTGGGTGGGCGATATGATGTACGTGCTGGCATTGTCCGAGGTGGGCGGCGTGTATCAGCTGGGCGAGGGAATCAGCGGCTGGATCGCGGAGAAACGCCAGCCCGTCCTGGTCGCAGATGCAGCCGCGGTCGATGTCGTGCGTCCAAAGCTGACGAACAGCGGCTACCAGAGTTTCGTCGGCATTCCGCTGCTGCTGGGCGATCGCTTCATCGGCACCTTTGAACTGGCTGCCGCCAAAGTCGGCGGATTCGACACGGCGCGGCTGGCGCTGCTGCAAAATATCGCCCGTCCGATCGCCACCGCGATCGCCAATGCCGAGCTGTACAACGAGCAAAATCGCCGCGTCAGCGAGATCGCCGATCTGCAGCTGGTGGTCGATCAACAGGCATTGATCACCGCGCCGGAGACGGTCTTTGCCACCTTGTCCGAGCGCACCGCCCGGCTGCTCGATGCGCAGATGGCGGGCGCGCTGATCTACGATGAACGGCGCGCCCGCCTGGTGCCGCAGCCGCATTTTCACGGGTTGCCGCCCGTGATCGTGCGCAACTTCATCATTATGGTGAGCGCGGGCAGCGCGGCGCACGATATCTGGTCGCAGCGCGATTACTGGTTCACCTCGGATATTGCCGACGAGCCCGCCGCCGACGAGCTTGGTCTCACGCTGCTGTACAACACGGCGGGCGTGCGCAGCGCGCTGCTGATGCCGCTGATCATCGGGATCAAGCGCGTCGGGATGCTGGTGGTCTTCAACAAGAACAGCGCCACCGGCTTCAGCGACCGCGACGCGCGCAATCTGCGTCCGCTGGCGGCACAGGTCGGGATCGCCATCGAGAATATGCGGCTGGCGGCGCAGGAGCGCATCCGCGAGAGCGAGCTGGCGGGCTTGCAGGAAATCTCGCAGGTGTTCAGCGCAATCGGGCATACCGATCAGTTTTACGCCAGCATCACCGAGCGGCTGGCGCGCATGATGAATGTCGAGATGTGCGGCGTGCTGCTGCTGGATGCGGCTGGCGCACGCCTGACCGCCCAGGAACCCTTCTACGGGATGGACGCGGCGGACTACGTCATTCAAGTGCCGCCCGAAAGTCCAATGGCGATGGTGTACGAAAACGAGGATTACTGGTACACCAACGCCGCCTCGACCGACCGCCTGATCTACAGCGCGGGACTGGCAGAGGTGGTCGCCGTCTCGGAGATTTACAAGACGCTGATCGCCGCGCTGCCCGCCGCCGGACAGCGCATCGGGGTGATCCAGGTGTCCAACCCGCGCGACGGACGCGACTTCACCGACGAGGACGCGCGCCTGCTGCAAATCTACGCCGCCCAGGTCGGCACGATGATCGAAAACGCGCGCCTGTTCCGCGCAGTGCAGGCACAGGTCGATGTGTCCGAGTCGATCCGCCGGATCGCGGAATACGCGGGTGCGGTCAATACCACCGACGACAGCTTTGCCCCGCTGCTGCGCGAGGTCGCGCATCTGATCGGCAGTCCACAGTCGTTCATCAACGTGATCGACTCCGAGACGGGCAATATCAAGACCTATCCGTCCTATGTCTACAATATCGATCTGCCGGAGACGCTGGTTTTCGACGCCTATTCTAAAGGCTTCGAGTACAGCGTGGCGATCTCGCGCCGCTCGTTCCTGAGCAACGATCTCGAAGATGACAAACGACTGCTGCCCGATTACCGTCGCTTTGTCGAGGCGCTCGGCTTTCAAACCGTCATCATGGTGCCGCTGATCGTGGGCGATCAGTCGCTCGGTGAGATGGGGGTGATCAACCGCACCGAGCCACTCTACACCGAGGACGATCTGCGCACGCTGCAAGCGGTCGCGGTGCATATCGCCGCCGCGCTCGATCGCGTGCGCCTGGCACAGACGACCGGGCAGAACATGCGCCGTCGTCTGCAGGAGCTGGACGCGATTTCGCGCGTGTCCAACGAGCTGGCGCTCACCCTCGACCTCGATCAGACCCTCGGTGTGATCCGCCACGAAGCCATTCGCGCGCTGGAAGCCTCCGGATCGATCGCGCTGTTCTTCCCGCCCACCGAATGGCGCACTCCCCAGCAGCCGATCATCGAGCGGCGCCTGGGTGAACGTCTGAGCGGCACGGCGTCGATCGAAGCGCTGGCAGCGCAGACCGCCAGCGCCGTGATCGTCGAGGACTATCAGACCGACGGCGCGCCGAAAGCCAATCCCGTGACCGCGCGATCTGCGATCGCCGTCTCGTTCACCTACGAGGAAAATGTCGTCGGTGTCATCCATCTCTGGGACGAGCGACCGGGGCATTTCGATAAGCTGGCAGGGACATTTCTGGAGACGCTGGCGTCAAAAGCATCGTTGAGCTACGGCAACAACCGCCGTTACCTGGAAAATCAGGAGCGCAGCAACCGTCTCGCCCGCCGCGTCGAACAGCTCAACCAGATTTTTGAACTCGGTCAGGTGCTGCAATCATCGACCAATACGGTGTCGATGCTGGAGGCGATCGCCTTCAGCGTCGGTCAGAGTATCGGCTACGACACCGTGATCATGCTGATGGTCGATCCGGTCGAAAATGTGCTGCGTCGCGTCACCCAGGCGGGCTTGCCGCTGGAAGCATTCGAAAACAGCCGCGCGCTCACGATCGCGCGCCCCAATCTGGATCAGCTCTTTGAAAAGACTCAGTACCGCATCAGCGAGTCCTACTTTTTCCCCTTCAGCAAGCTGACCGACTGGTATGTCGATGGCATGGATGCCTTTGGCGGCGGCATCGCCGTCACCCGCACCATGCACCCGCGCGGCAAGACCGACTGGCACGACGGTGACATGCTGTTGGTGCCGCTGATCGGCGTGAGCGGCGATTTGCTCGGTATGATGAGCCTCGATCGTCCGTTCGACAGCAAGCGTCCCGATCGCAGCGTGGTCGAAATTCTGGAAGTGTTCGCCCATCAGGCGGCGACCACGATGGAAAACAGCCGCCTTTTCAACGCGTCGTTACGCAGCGCCGAACAGGAAGCGCGGCTGAATCAGGTGCTGGGCGCTATCTCCAGCACGTTCGACATTCAGGACATCGTGCGCGGTGTGGCGACCGGGACGCTGGGCATGGTGCAGTTCGCGCGCATGACCGTCGCGCTGCTCAGTGTCGGTGGGCGTTCGTTCGACGTGATCCGGGTCGAAGCTGGCACCGGCGCGACCGACGGCGCGGTACAGGTGTCGCGCGAAACCCGCGTCGATTTGAGCGATACCGCCATGAGTCTGGCGTTCGAGACGGGTGAAGAACACCTGTACAACCGCGACGATCCCGCCGCCGTCGGACTGCGCGATCTGGCGCGCTGGTGGGAGGTCGGGGAACGGATGTCGCTGGTCGTGCCGCTGATCGCGGGCGGTCTGGTGCTGGGCGCGCTGCATCTGGGCAGCGAGATCGACGACCTGACCGTGTTCGACGAGCAAAACGGGCTGATCCGCCGTATCGCCAGCCTCACTGGAATCGCGGTGCAGAACGCCCGTCTGTTCGCGGATACGCGCGCACGTACCGAGCGCCTGAGCCTGCTTAACCGCGTCTCGGTGTCGCTGGCACAGTCGCTCGACACCGAAAACGTCATGGAGATCGCGCTGCAGGAGATCGCCATGCTGCTCGATCTGCCGCTGTCACGGGCGTATCTGGTCGAGCGTGAGATGCACGTCGTGCGCGCGGTCGTCGATTTTCCGCGCGGCGATGCGCCCCCTTACGAAGTGTTCTCGTTCGATGCCCGTCCGGTATTCGATCGCCTGATTCATCAGCCCGCGCCGCTGCTGATCGAGAACCTGGCGAGCAGCACCGCCCCGCTCAAGCCGACGCATCTGGAGCGCGACGACATCACCAGCTACGCGCTGCTGCCGATGACCCTGGCTGCCCAGGTGACCGGTATTTTCGAGCTGACCACCACCGAGCCGGATCGCATCTTTGACCCGGAAAAGCTCGAACTGGCGGGTATCATTGCCAACCAGGCGGCTATTGGCGTCCTGAACGCCAGCCTGCTCGAACAGACGCTCGTGCGCACGCGCGAGCTGGAAACCCTGCTGGAGGCGACCCAGGCGACCGCCTACACGCTCGACCTCGACGACGTGCTGCGCAGCGTCACCCGTCTGGCGCTGCAGGCGCTCGATCTGCAGGACGCGGCGGTGATGCTGTACGACAATGTGGAAGAGGCGCTGATCATCGAGATGGAATTCAGCTCCGAAGATGAAGACCGCGACGGCAATGTCGATCGCAAGGGAGCGCTGATCCGGCTGCGCGACTTCCCTGCCAAGTCGTTCGCGCTGCGTCAGGCACAGATCGTAGTCGTGCGCACCATCGATATGGACGCCGATCCCAGCGAGCGCGTCGATATGAGCCTGACCGCCGTGCGCGAACGTATGCTGGTGCCGCTGATCGTGCGCGATCAGGTGATCGGCATCATGCAGATCGACATGCGCGCCGCGCTCAAGTCGTTCAGTCACCGCGAGATTCGTATGGCGCAGTCGCTCGGCGCCCAGGCAGCCACCGCGATCGAAAACGCCCGCCTCTCGATGGAGACGGCGGCACAGGTCGAGCAATCGCTGATCATCAACGATGTCAGCTTCGCCATTTCGTCCACGATGGATGTGGGCGACATCATCGCCATCATTCGTGAGCAGATCGTCAACCTGACTTCAGCGGAAGAGATCGCGGTCGCGCTCTACGACGCCGACAAGCAGCAGATCGCATTTCCGATGGTGGTCTACGCCGGGCGCGATCTCGATGTGCCGCCGCGCGCGCTCGGTGACGACGAATTGTCGTTCGTCATTCGCAACCGCCGTCCGCTCTCGCTGGGCGGAGTCAGCCCGACCGCTGAAGAGGTGCGCCGCAATCTGGGGATCATCACCCTCGACCCGGACACCACGCGCTTTTTAGGTGTGCCGCTGCTGGCGGGCGATGAAATCCTGGGCGTGCTGGCGATCCGCGATCGCGGGCAGCGCCGCCCGTTCGGGCTGAACGATCAGCGTGTCCTCAACGCCATCGCCACCCAGCTCGCCGCCACGCTGCAAAACGCGCGCCTGTTCGAGCGCGTGCGCAGCTTTGCCGCCGAGCTGAACACCCGCGTCGATGAACGCACCCGCGAGCTGCAAGAGGAACGCGACCGTCTGGAGGCGCTCTACCAGATCACCTCCGAGCTGGCGCGCTCGCTGGACGCCGATCGCATCTATACCCGGTCGCTGGAGATGAGCGCCCGCGCCGCCAGCGCCGACGCCGGTTTCATCACGCTGATCGATCCGATGGACGAACGCCTGTACACCCGTGCGGCGTTGATCGACGGCGAAAACAAGCTGGTGCGTATGAGCGGCAGCGGCATGACCGCGCTGCTGACCGAGTCGCAGATCGAGCGGATGCCCGCCGAACGTTTTGCCAACTGGCTGGTGCAGCACGAGCGTTCGACCCTGATCGACGATCTGCACAATGCCCCCTTCTGGGATCGTGACCTGCCCGGCGCCGCGTCCTGGCGCAGCGCGCTGGGGGTGGTGCTGGAGAACAACGACGAGATTCAGGGTGTGATCGTGCTGTTCGGGCGCGCGGTCGGACAATTCACGGTGCCCCAGCTGCGGCTGGTGCTGGCAGCCGCCAATCAGATCGCGTCGGCGGTCAACAACGCCGAGCTGTACAGCCTGATCCGCGAACAGAATGACCGCATGACCAAGCTGCTGCGCGCCGAGCAGGAAGAAGCCGAAAAGAATTCCGCTATTCTGGAAGGTATCGCCGACGGGGTGCTGCTGGCGGACGCCGACGGGCAAATCCTGCTGTTCAACCGCGCCGCCGCCACCATCCTCGACATTCCGCGCGACTACGCCCTGGGGCAGACACTCACACGCCTGGGGACGCAGTACTCGACCGCCTATCGGTGGGTCAGTCGTCTGACGAGCTGGATCGGGGATGCGCGTCGCTCCGCCAGCGAGCTGACGATCGATCGCCTGGAGATCGGCGCCCGCGTGGTCAGCGTGCGCGCCGCCGCCGTGTTCATGGGCGTGCAGTCGTTGGGCACGGTGTCGGTGTTCCGCGATGTCACCCGCGATGTGGAAGTCGATCGCATGAAGAGCGAATTCATCGCCAACGTCTCGCACGAGCTGCGCACGCCGATGACCAGTATCATGGGCTATGCCGAGCTGTTACTGGGCGGTGCCGCCGGACAGCCGACCGACACCCAAAAACGCTTTCTGCAGACGATCAAGGGCAACGCCGACCGTCTGTCCAGCCTGGTCGGTGACCTGCTCAATATTTCGCGCATCGACAGCGGACGCGATCGACTGTCGCTGCAAAATGTCGATCTGCGCGAGGTGATCGAGGACAGCGCCGCTGCCAGTCGCGCCCGTCCGCAGAATGTCGAAAAGCACATTGCCCTGGATGTCGAGATCGCGCCGGGTCTGCCGCTGATCCGCGCCGACCGTTTGAAAATCGTACAGATTATCGGCAATATCATCGACAATGCGTACAATTATACTCGCGTTGGTGGTACGATCACTGTCAGCGCCGACTCGCGCATGGAGGCGGAGCGCTCGCAAATCCTGGTGCGCATCGCCGACACCGGGATCGGTATCCCGGAAGAATTTCACGATCGCATCTTCAACCGCTTCGAGCGCTACGACGAAAACGCGCTGGTGATGGATGTGGCGGGGACGGGCCTGGGCTTGTCGATCGTCAAGGCGCTGGTGGAGATGCACGAGGGGGATGTCTGGTTCGAGTCCACCGTCGGTGTCGGGACGACCTTCTATATCGCGCTGCCCGTCGAGGGACCGCGCGTCGCCCCGACGGTCGAGGACATGCCGCTGCTGGACGCCCGCAGGGACGCATAATGATGCGTCCGCACGGCACCCACAATCGTGCCGTCTAAAAATTGCACACGACACACGGAGGTTGTATGGCACATATTCTCATCGCGGAAGACGAACGCGATATCCGCGATCTAATCAATTTCACGCTCAGTTTCGCTGGACACCAGGTGACCTCAGCCGCCAATGGCGAAGAAGCGGTGCAGCACGCCATGCGCATATTGCCCGATCTGATTATGATGGATGTGCGTATGCCCAAGATGACCGGGTACGAGGCATGCCGTCAGATCAAGACGGTCGACGCACTCAAAAATACCCCGGTCGTGTTTTTGTCGGCAAAGGGTCAGGACGAGGAAGTGCAGACCGGATTGGACGTGGGCGCCTACGCCTATATCCTCAAGCCATTCTCGCCCGACGACCTGATCCGACGTATCAATGAAATTCTCGGACAGAACGGCAGCCCGCGCTGATGCGCGGACGCCGATAGAACGGAGCGGTATGAGCGCCATCACCAGCGATCACGGCGGTATCATCCATTACGAACCCTTTGGACAAGGGCGCCCGGTGGTGCTGGTGCATTCCTGGGTCGGTTCGTGGCGCTACATGGCGTCGCTGGCGCAGGTGTTGGCGATCAAGTTCCGCGTCTACGCCATCGACCTGTTCGGCTTTGGCGACTCGGCGCGCAAGCCGACGCATTACACGCTCGAACATCAACTGGCACTGCTCGAAGATTTCATGGATCGCATGGGTATCCAAAAGACTGCCATGATCGGGCACGGACTGGGCGCCGTCCTCGCCACCGAGTTCGTCCGCCGCCACCCCGACAAAGTGCCGCGCACACTGCTGGTCAGCGCGCCGCTGTACGATCCTGGCGATCTGGCGCATCGCGTCCCTGCCTCGCGGGCACTACAGAGCCGCGCTGCCACTGCCCAGGTGATGGACGCCAACCCCAATGCACCGACGCTGCCGAGCGCCACCAGTGCCATGCGCGCCGCGCTGCTGGCGGCTGCCCGCGCTAAGGGTGGATTGGCGCCGGAGCTGGAACAGATCGCGTTAGGAGGCATTCACGCGCCAGCGCTACCTGTCGCCGCTTACAATCCACTCAAAAATATCATCGGCGGCGCCACGCCCGATATGCTGCTGGCACGCGCCTACAAACGTCCTGAAGATGCCCCTAAAGAGGTCGCGGTCGATGCGCGCCGCGCCGATCCGCGCGCGATCACCGCCTCGATCGAAAATTTCGATGCCGGGACGATGCTCGACCGCGTGCGCCAGCTCCCCAATCTGGTTATGCTGATTCACGGCGGCGACGATACGCTGATCCCGCCGCCCTCCGACGAGGTGCTGCAATATGTCACCGCCGACAAAGAGAGCAGTCTGATCGCGCTGCTGCTGCCTAAAGTCGGGCATTTTCCGATGCTGGAAGAGGAACGGTTCGCGCGGCTGGCGAGCGAGTTTCTCGAGGTGCCAGACATCAGCAAGCTGGCGCTGCGCGATCGCTGGGTGCGGCGCAATCGCTAAAGAAAAAAGATTGAACAGCAGGGCACGGAGGAGGAGAAAAAAATAAAGACCAGAATTTGAACACGAAGGCAGGAAGACGCGAAGAAATGCGAGGATTGTTTCGTGATGGACGCCCCGCGATTCAGTGGTTTAGAGAAAAGACGATGGACTTAAAGATAAGACGCGCCCTGATCTTCGCCAACGGCGATCCCAACGACGGCGCGATGGTGCGGCGCGCGCTCGACGATGCGCCGGATGCGCTGGCAATCGCGGCGGATGGGGGCGCGCGGCTGGCGCGCCATTATGAACGACTGCCGCATGTCGTAATCGGCGACATGGACTCGGTTGCCGTTGACGATCTGGCGTGGGCACAGCGCGTCGGCGCGCAGATCATGCGCTATCCTGCCGCCAAAGACGAGACCGATCTCGAACTGGCGCTGCTGTGCGCCGCTGAACGCGCTGCCGACTGGATTCGCGTGATCGGCGGTGTCGGCGATCGGCTGGATCAAACCCTGAGCAATGTCTACCTGCTGGCGCTGCCTGAGCTGATCGGGCGCGATGTGCGGCTGGTGGCGGGTAAACAGGAGGCGTGGCTGGTGGGGGTCGGCACGACGACGATTGACGGCGCGCCGGGCGATACCGTCTCGTTGCTGCCACTGGCGGGCGATGCGAGCGGGATCGACACCGACGGGCTGGTCTACCCACTGCGTGCCGGGACGCTGCGTTTCGGTCCGGCGCGCGGCGTGAGCAACGTGCTGGCAGGCGCGCGCGCGACGGTGACGGTCGGTGCCGGGGCGCTGCTGGTGATCCACACGGTGGGGCGGGCGTGATGCAGTCCCTACGGCGCCGAGCGCTTCTGCTGCTTGGATGCACCCGTTCACCAGCCCGCGTAAACCAAACCTATGTATGGTCATAGTTGGACATAGAGCCGCCTGGTGGCGGTCGGCTACGCTGATCGGGTGATTCTATCTGTCGGAGACCCCATCCATGTCCAAAGATTACAGCGCCCTCGCCGCCAATGCCGTCCGCCGCAGCGATCGTGAGGTCGAGGATGATATCTGGATCCGCGACTATCTCACCCACGCCGCGTTTGGCGCGCTGGCGACCGTGCATGACGGGCAGCCGTTCATCAACTCGAATCTGTTCGTATACGACGCCGATGCTCATGCCATTTACACCCACACCGCACGGGTCGGACGCACGCGCGCCAATATCGATGCCGGCGCCGGCGCTGATACCGAGGCGCGCGTCTGCTTCAGCGTCAGCGAGATGGGGCGTCTGCTGCCCGCCGACGAAGCGCTGGAATTCAGCGTCGAGTATGCCGGGGTGACCGTGTTTGGACGCGCGGCAGTGATCGACGGTGCCGAGGCAGAAGCAGCGCTGCAACGGCTGCTCGACAAATACGCGCCGCATCTGCGACCGGGACGCGACTACCGCGCCATTCACCCCGACGAGATGGTGCGCACCAGCGTCTTCAGGATCGCCATCGACAGTTGGAGCGGCAAGCGCAAACAGGTCGAGGCGGATTTTCCGGGCGCGTTCGTGTATCGGTTGCCATCGGAATAGCAGTATGTCAGGATGACCCGCGTTTTTGCCTCAATTATAGCGTGCAGCACAATAAGCGCATATGAAAAACAGGACGCCCGGCATACGCCGGGCGTCCTGTTTTTGAGAGCATGGCACGCCATGCCCTCCACAACATCCCTTTCGGGTGTTGAGACTAATATTCGGGCATCGGAGGCTGTGCCGACGGCTTGTCACGCTCTGGCATGTCGGTGATCAGGACCTCGGTGGTCAGGATCATCGAGGCGATCGATGCGGCATTTTCAACAGCGCCGCGTGTCACCTTCGCCGGGTCGGGGATTCCGGCGGCGATCATGTCGCCATATTCCCCGGTCATCACGTTGTAACCGATCTTGTGGTTGTTCTGCGCCTTCTGCTGGCGACGAACTTCCTGGATCACGACTGCACCATCGACGCCAGCGTTGGCGGCGATTTTGCGCATCGGAGCTTCCAGCGCGCGGCGGACGATCTGCACGCCGGTCTGCTCGTCTTCGTTCTCAAGCTTGATGTCGTCCAACGAGGAAACGGCGTTGATCAGCGCCACACCACCACCGGGGACGATACCTTCTTCGACGGCGGCGCGAGTCGCGCTCAATGCGTCTTCAACGCGGTGCTTCTTTTCCTTCAGCTCGGTCTCGGTGGCTGCGCCGACGCGGATGATCGCCACGCCGCCGCTCAGCTTCGCCAGACGTTCCTGGAGCTTTTCCTTGTCGTAATCGCTGGTGCTGAGGTCGATTTCCTTACGGATTTCGTCGATGCGCCCGGCGATCTGGCTGGAGTCGCCAGTGCCGTCCACGATCACGGTGTTGTCTTTGGTGGAGACGACCTTGCCCGCGCGACCGAGGTCCTGCAGGGTGACGGTCTCCAGCTTGCGACCGGTCTCTTCGCTGATGACGGTGCCGCCCGTGAGGATGGCGATGTCACGCAGCATCGCCTTGCGGCGATCGCCGAAACCAGGTGCCTTGATCGCCAGCACGTTCAACATGCCGCGCAGCTTGTTCAGCACCAACGTGGCGAGGGCTTCGCCATCCACATCTTCGGTGATCAAGACCACATCACGCTTGCCGATCTGGACGAGCTTTTCCAGCAGCGGCACAATGTCGGCGGCGGCGCTGATCTTCTTTTCGTAGATCAGGATGTACGGCTCGGTGATGACGGCTTCCATCGACTCCGGGCTGGTGATGAAATACGGGCTGATGTAGCCGCGGTCGAACTGCATCCCTTCGACGTACTCGGTCTCGAATTCCAGACCGCGCGACTCTTCGACGGTGACGACGCCGTCTTTGCCGACTTTATCCATCACTTCAGCGATCAGATTGCCGATGTCGTTGTCCTGGGCGGACACGCTGGCGACCTGGGCGATCTCGTCTTTGGTGCTGATCAGGATCGCCTGCGACTTGATGTTGGCGGCGATGGCTTCGGCGGCGATCATGATTCCGCGCTTGAGCATCATCGGGTTGGCGCCAGCGGCGACGTTCTTCAGACCTTCATTGACGATAGCCTGCGCCAGCACGGTGGCGGTGGTGGTGCCGTCGCCCGCGATGTCGTTGGTCTTGGTAGCAGCTTCCTTGAGGAGCTGCGCGCCCATGTTCTCATAGGGATCGTCAAGCTCGATCTCTTTGGCGACGGTCACGCCGTCATGGGTGACGGTGGGGGCGCCGAATTTCTTGTCGAGGGCGACGTTGCGCCCCTTCGGTCCCAGGGTGGTGGCGACCGCGTCAGCGAGCTTATCGACACCGCGCTGCAAGCCACGACGGGCTTCATCACGGAACAACATTTGTTTAGCGGGCATAATTCATTCTCCTGGTTTGATCGCGCAATCAATGGTGGGACGCATGAAGATGCGTCCGCTGAATATGCAATTGAACGCCACAGCGCCGTAGGGACGCATAACAGTGCGTCCGCCTGCATGAAAATCGGCATCGTAAGGGCGCATAACAATGCGTCCGCCCACGACATCCCGATGCGGCTTAGTTGTCCAGCACGCCCAGGATATCGCCTTCCTTCATGATCAGGACTTTCTTACCGTCCAGCTTGACTTCGGTTCCGGCGTACTTGGCGAACAGCACGCGGTTGCCGACTTCAACATCCATCGGGATGCGCTCGCCGTCTTCATCGCGGCGTCCAGCGCCGACTGCCACGACCATACCTTGCTGTGGCTTTTCTTTCGCGGTTTCCGGCAGGACGAGCATCCCGCCAGCAATGGTCTCTTCTTGTTCGATGGGTTCGACGATGATACGGTCACCGAGTGGACGAATATTGGTCGCCATGTCTGTACAGCCTCCTGATGGGTGGTTATGCGTAGGTGCCGCCAACGGCAGCAGGTCGCGCAAGTTTTGGCAATCGACAGCTTCGATTGCTAATCATCAGGTGTCACTATAACAAAAATGGCTGTAGGCGTCAAGCGGAGGCGGGTGGATTTAGCACAGTTCTTACACTCGTGCCAGATAATGGGGACGTGGCTACCCGTAATGCTTTCGAGCGCATTGGTGTGCGTCCCTACGATGCGATTGCGGCGCAATGCGCAGGGACGCCACAGAGGAGTCTGTCGATAAATTTTCGGACGCATTGTCATGCAGTCCCTACGACGCGCTTGCGGCACAATGCGCAGGGACTGTATCGTCTAGACCGTATAGCTCGCCGGGTTGCCCTGGCTGCCCTTCTTGCCGTCTGGCCAGGTAGTATTTTCGTCGAATTTCAGCCCGTTGACGATCGCCCCCTTCAGATTGGCACCCAACAGGTTGACTCCGTTGAAGGTGGCGTTGCTCAGATTGGCGTTGGTCAGGCGGGCGCTCTGCAGATTGGCGCTGCTGGCATTGACCCCGGTCAGATTCGCCGCGTCGAGATCGACGCCGACGGCGTTGGCGGTGATCAGATTGGCGAACGACAGATTGACACCGCGCAGGATCGCCTCACGCAGGGTCGCCGCCTGCAGATTGGCGCCGCGCATGTTGGCGCCGCTGATATCGAGCCGGGTCAGGTCGAGTACGCTCAGGTTGACCCCCGCCAGGCGGGGATTGGTTCCGGCGCCGATCAGCGCCAGGATAAGGTCCTTACGGGTAATTTCTGCTGCCATAGCTCATTGCTCCTTGCGGTGATAGGCGATAATCTGATCGATCGTTTGGTCGAGCGGCGTGGTGGGCTGCCAATCGATGACTCGCTTTATTTTATCCAAACTTGGCACGCGCCGCCGAAAATCCTCGAATCCGGTTTCGTAGGCTTCTTCATAAGGGATGAAAGTGATCGGGGAGGCGCTTCCCGTGCGCGCTTTCACCCGTTCCGCCAGCCCGACGATCGAGATTTCTTCGTCGCTGCCGATGTTGAACACCTGCCCGACCGCGCCGTCCACATCTGCCAGCGCCGCGATCGCCGTCACCACATCGTTGACGTTGCCAAAACAGCGCTGCTGTTCGCCATCGCCATAGACGCGGATCGGCTCTCCCGCCAATGCCCACTGCACAAAGCGCGGCAGCACCATGCCGTACTGTCCGCTCTGGCGCGCGCCGACGGTGTTGAACAGGCGGAAGATCACGACCGGGAGATCGACCTGACGATGATACGCCAGCCCTAAAAATTCGTCGATCGCCTTGGAGGCGGCATAGCTCCAGCGTGAGCGCGTGGTCGGTCCGAGCAGCGAGTCGTCGTCTTCCTCGAATGGAAACTTGACGCCCTTGCCGTAGACCTCGCTGGTACTGGCGATCAGAACTTTCCTGCGATAGCGGCGCGCTGCCTTGAGGACGACCTCGGTGCCGCCGATGTTGGTCTCGATCGTCTCGATCGGCTCGCTGATGATGCGCTGCACACCGACGGCGGCTGCCAGGTGAAAGATCACGTCGCACTCGCTGACGAGGCGATCCATGACATGGATGTTGCGGATGTCCTCGATCGCGGAGCGAAAGCGCGGATGCCGATCGGCGAGCGCGAGATTGGCGACGCTGCCCGTGCTGAGGTTGTCGATGACGGTCACAGTCGCGCCGTCCGCCAGCAGCTTTTCCGCCAGGTGACTGCCGATGAAGCCCGCGCCACCCGTGATCAATGCGTGTGTCATAATCGTGTCCCTGAGTAGGGACGCATCACGCTGCGTCTGGTGACGGTAGCGCTGCGCCCATGATAACGCTGCATCGTCATGATAATCGATAACCACAGCGCTTGACATGACGATCTGGCACCGTTCGACGCGCGCATCCGCTGTTTTTTGGATATGCTATACGGTGAACGCACAGATCAGGAGTCGTCCCGATGTCGAGTCCAGCGGTGCAGCGTCCGCCATAGCAGAAACCGTTCAAAATTGGCATAGTCTCGATTGTCGCGCTGTCGATCGCCGCCCTCATGCTGGTGCTGGCAGCCCTGGAAGGGCGCAAGCTGGAGCCGGATTTCAACTATCCACAGCACAGCGCTCGCGTCACATCATGGGATGTGAATATCTATTTCGACTGGCTGCTGGCATTGATCGCCGGTCCGGTCGAGATCATCGCCACCGGGGAATACACCATCGACGGCACCCGTTACACTTTCACCGGGCAATACACCCGCGTGGTCGATCCGGTCACCGCAAATACGCTGGCGCGCACGCTCAGAGGAAGCACGCAGACGATCTGGTTCGACCCGACCGATCCGCAGGTGGCGTCGTGGCAGCCGCTCGGTTATCGGCAAATCCTGCTCTACGCCGGCGTGGGCTGGGCGGCGCTGCTGGTGGGGCTGGTGCCGATCGCAATGAGCATGAGCGGCGGACGCAAACGCGCGGCGGCGCTGGCAAGCGATGAAGGGATACAGGCTGACGCCGATTACAACAAAGGCGTGGCGGCGCTGGAGGCAAAGCAGTACAAGGTGGCGATCGCGTCGTTTGACAAGGTGTTGAAAGGCGGCGGGGACAGTGTACTGGTTCACAAATACCGCGCCCGTGCCTATTACGCGCTGAACGATCTCGACGGCGCGCTCAAGGCGATCAACGGCGCGATCCGCGTCGAGCCGCAGGATCGGACGCTGTATTTGCAGCGGATCAAGCTGCATCTGAAGCGCGACGATTTAGAGGGCGCGGTGCGCGACCTGTCGCGCGCGCTCGAGCTGCAAAAAGACGATGACGACTATGATCTGTACATCGAGCGGGCACGGCTGTACGAGCGCTGGAACAATTTTGGCATGGCGATGAACGACTACAATACCGCGCTCAAGCTGCGCCCGGATGGGCATATCGTATATCTGTACAAAGCACAGCTCCTCGAAAAGCGCGAGCTGCACCGCGAGGCGCTCGAAGCATACGAGGCGTATCTGTATTCCGGTCTGGCGGACGAGCGCGGGGATGCCGCCGACGTGGAGGCGCGCATCAAGACAATGTATACCAAAGGGTGGCGTTAATTAGGACACTCCTTTTGCTGTAGAGACAGACAGCAGCGGCATGACAGATCAATTGTTGGCAGTCATCGCATCGACCAGCCTGCCGATCGCGCTGAACCCCGGCAGCGGCTCCGCCCACAGGATCGCCGGGTCGAGCGCGAATCCAGGCAGCAGCCCGGAAGTCAGGCGCCCATGTGTGTCGAACGGACGCAGCTTGTACCGGCGTCCATGCTCGGTGTCATGCAGTGCGTAGATCAGCGCTGCGTCGCGTTCCGGATCGAACAACCAGTATTCCGGCACGCCTACTGTCTCGTATTCCCCGAATTTCGTCCCATAGTCGCGTTCGACGCTCTCCGGCGAGACGATCTCGACGGCGATGTCCGCCACGCCGTCCAGATACGTTTGCCTGATGCGGTCGAGATGCGGTTTGAAGATCACGAGCAGATCGGGTTCACGTCCGGCACCCGTGGATGAACTTTTCATGACGTACCCCGCCAGAATGACGCGACCCATATCGGTTCGTTCCAGGTAGTCACTCAAGAGCGTATGTAAAAGTCCCAGTAACGCATTGTGATCGACATTGTTCCCCACCACCAGCTCCACGCTGCCATCGGGCAGCCATTCCGCGTGCTGACCGTCGTAATCCTTCAGGAATTGCTCGAAGGTGATCCCGGTGAACTGAATAGGCGCTGATGCGCTGACGCTGGCGACCATCGCTGTCATCCTTTCGCTTGTGACGGATCATCGGCAATGCTGCTCGTGACACCGCCCATGGCGCCGATCAGCGCCAACAGCTCGTGCGCCGACGGCGGCGTCTCGCGCCACAGCATCGCCGGGTCGAGCGCGAATCCGGACAGTACGCCGGAATTCAGGCGACCATGCCTGTCGAGCGGGCGCCGCTTGTACAGGTGCTCACCCTCGACCGTGCGCAGCTCGTAGATCAGGGCTGTCTCGCGCTTCACATCCATCAACCAATATTCCGGCACGCCTGCCGTCTCGTATTCACCAAACTTGGTGACATAATCGCGCTCGACGCTCTCCGGCGAAACCAATTCGATCGCAATATCCGCTGCGCCGTCCACATAAGTATGTTTTTTGCGATCCTTGTTCGCTTCCAACAGGATCATGAGATCAGGTTCGCGGGCTGGCACCCCCACATCGACACGCATGGTATATGGCGTGGTGATCAGGATTCCGATTGGATGGGCTTCGAGAAAAATCTCCAGAAGCACGGTTAGAAATTTACTGAGCATCATGTGTGAGTCGTTGCCCGCCATGACAATTTCTACGCTCCCGTCTGGGTGCCATTCCGCGTGCTGACCGGCGTAGTCTTTCAGGAATTGCTCGAAGGTGATGCCTGTGACCTGAACCGGCGCCGATGGGCTGATGTTGGCGACCATCGCTGTGATTCCTCGCTTGATCGGACAGTCGAAATTATAGCATCGATCGAGGCGGCTCGATTCGACGCCGTGCTATAATCCGTCGCTATGCGTGTCTTACGTCGTCTCCCACTTGACCCCGCTCTGTTCGCCGTGTGTGTGCTGGCGCTGGCGCTGCGCGTCGGCGTCCTGGCTGCCTTCGTCGAGTTTCCGGGCGTGGCAGACCCCAACCATTATTACAACCTGGGCGTGCGCCTGGCGACCGGATACGGCTACACCACCGACTCAATCTGGCAGTTCAACGATGATTATGGCGCCGTCACCCATCCTGACGATTACTGGATGCCGCTCACGGGCTTGCTGGCGGGCGGATCGATGGCGATCTTCGGCGTCGGCGTCGGGCAGGCGCTGATCCCGTTCATGTTGATCGGGTCGCTGCTGCCGCTGATCGCCTACTACGGCGCGGGGACGCTCGGCGTCGGACGTGGCGGCGCGCTGTTCGCGGCGGCGTGCGCTGCCTGTCTGCCCGAACTGGTGCTGAACAGCGTGCGCACCGAGACGACCGTCGTCGCAGCCTTCACGACCGGGGCGGCGCTGATCCTGTTCGCGCGCGGGATGGGAATCGTCGCTCCAGATGAGATTTACCCCCCCGCCCCTCCTGTCAGGGGGGAGAAGGACGGCGCACGCGGAAATTCTCCTCGCTTGATAGGGGTTAGGGGGGTGGTTTTCGCCGCGTCGGGGATCATGACCGGACTCGCCTACCTGACGCGCAGCGAATCCGTGTTGATCCTGGTGGCTGCTGGCGTGGTCGTGCTGGTGTGGGCGCTGCTGCGCCGACCCATTCCGCGCGCGGTCGTGCTGCTGCCGATCGCTGCCGTGTTGGTCGCTGTTCCCTGGTCGGCGCGCAATCTGGCGCTCAACGGCACCATCAGCACCCCCACGACCAGCAGCCTGTTTTTCCTGACCGACTACAACGACCATTACGTCTACGGGCGCTCGCTCGGACTCGATCACCTGCTGGCAAACCAGACGCCGACGCAGATCATCGGCAAGCGCCTGTTCGAGTCGGCGGCAGCGGTCAAGCTGACGATCACTACGCTCGATGGGGCGTTGGCGGCGGCGGTGATCGGCGGGCTGCTGCTGCTCGTCGTCGGACGCGACCGCGAACGACTGCTGGCGGCTGCCCCGGCGCTGATCCTGATAGGCGGCTATTTCATCTTTTATGCGTGGCTGGCGCCCTATAAGAGTCAGGGTGGCAGCTTCAAGAAGGCGTACCTGTCACTCGTCCCGCTGCTGCTGCCGATCGCGGCGCTGGCGCTGGAACGCGCGATCGTCGCTGTGCGGCTGCGGCGCGGCGCGATGGCGATCGTGCTGCTGCTGACCGCCGCCAACGCCGTCGATCTGGTGCGGCTGGACGCGGCGGCGTCAGGCAGTTATCTGGCGGGCATCGAGATCATGGCGGACGCGGCGCGCGCGCTGCCCGATCGGACTGGCGACGGAGCGATTACTCTGATGACACAAGACCCGTTCATCGTGTCGTATGTCGGCTTTCCGACCGTTGTCTTTCCACACGAGCCGCGCGACGTGGTGATCGCGGTGGCGCGGCGCTACGGTGTCGATTACCTGCTGATGCCCGCCGCACGTCCCGCCCTCGACCCGATCCTGCTCGATGCGGCACTCGATCCGCGTTTTGTGCGGGTCGCGGCTGTAGCGGGGACTCCCTTCGTCTTTTACGCGCTGGAGGACGCACCATGAGGCGCGCATCGTGGGCGATCGTGATTTTGGCGCTGGCGCTGCGGGTCATCTATGGGCTGGCGCAGGACGTGAACGCGCCTTATGCGCGTGGCAATGGCGACTCGTGGTGGTATCTGGTCAACGGGGACGCGCTGGTCACCGGTCGGATGCCGTCGGACAACAAAGTCGAGCTTTCGCGGCTGCCGACTCCGCCGGGCTATCTGCTGCTGCTCGGACTGGCGCAGGCGGTCACGCCGGGGACAGGCGCGATCGTGATCGTGCGCATCGTGCAGGCGTGCATGGGCGTCGTGATCGTCGTGTGCTGCGGACGGATCGCCTGGCGGCTGACCAGACGACCGGGTGCGGCGCTGCTGACCATGCTGCTGCTGGCAATTTCCCCGGCGATGATCATCGAGACGGCGCAGATCGCCAGCGAGACGCTGTATATGACGCTGCTGGCGGTGGGGTTGGCAGCCTATATCGAGACGATAGAGGGGAAAGAAGAGAAAAGATTAACTGGAGATTCAGAGAATCAGAGAAAATCAGGCTGGAGGGTTGTCGTCGCGGGGGTCGCCTTTGGCTTGGCGGCACTGACGCGAGCGCCGATCCTGCTGTTTCCGGTCGGACTGGTGATTCATCTGCTGATCTTTTACGGTCTCAGGCGCGGCGGACGGGCTATCGTCGTGCTGCTGACGGTCTATGCGCTGACCGTCGGCACATGGACGGTCTACAGCCTGGCGCGCTGGAACCGTTTCGTGATCGCCGGGGAGGGCTTCGCGGCGTTCGTTTATGTCGGCGCGATCGGGTGGGAGAGTCCAGAACAGGTGGATGCCAGTCTTGGCTCGACTCAGGGCGGCGCCGATCCAGCCGACTTTATGGCGGCGGCAGGCGCGACCATCGGCGCCGACCCAATCGGGTATGTGGGGCGTCGTATCGGTGAATTGGTGAATGCTTCATTGCAGCCGCACGGCACTGCCTATTTTCCTGGCAGGAGTTTGCGCGAGTTGGCGGGGGCATGGCTGCGCGACGATCGTACGCTGACTGGACTGCTGACCCTGATGCAGTCTGACTCTTTTGCCCCTAAACTGGCTCTTTATATTTTTCAATACGGCGGGGCGATCCTGGCGGCGATCGGCATCTGGCGCGCGCGTCGGCAGCGGCGGATCGTGCTGGTGCTGGTCGGGTTCATCGCCTATACGCTGCTGGTGCATCTGCTGCTGCTGGCGCTGCCGCGCTACATCTTTCCGACGGTGCTGGCGCTGGCACCGCTGGCGTCGGCGGCGCTGTTTCCGCCGCGTGACGACGGATAAATTTTGCAGATATTTAACATCTTTTCATGGCGCGCGTAACAACCTGACCCAATACTGATGCTGTAAACATGACTTTAGCACCCTAAGGACACTCATCCATGAACACCCAACCTACGCCCCTGCCCGCCGACGAACACGATGACGACCTGCCCGTCGGTCGGCTGCTGACCCGCCGCGAAATGCTGACCGTCCTCGGCAGCGCGGGCGCGGCTGCTGTCACCATCGGAGCGGGCTTCACCGCGCTGGCGCAGACCAGCACGCCGAGCGCGACTGCGACCCGCATCCCGACCTGCGTCGTCAGTCCGGCACTGACCGAAGGTCCCTATTTCATCGATGAGATGCTGGAGCGCGTCGATATTCGCATCGACCCGAACGACGAGAGCGTCAAACCGGGCGTCCCCTTCAGCCTGACCTTTCGCGTCTCGGACGTGAGCGGCGGTGTCTGTGCGCCGCTGGCGGGCGCTCAGGTCGATCTGTGGCACTGCGACGCCGAGGGCGTCTATTCTGGTGTCTCGGACAACAATGGCGACACCACCGATCAGATATGGCTGCGCGGCTATCAAATCACCGACGACAGCGGTGTGGCACAGTTCGTCACCGTCTATCCCGGCTGGTACAGCGGACGCACCGTGCATCTGCACTTCAAGATTCGTACCACACCCGCAGCGGACAGCGGCTATGAATTCACCTCGCAGTTGTTCTTCGACGAGGAACTGAACGATCTGGTCTACAGCCAGCCACCCTATGACAGCGAGGGCACCCGCAATACCTACAACCAGGATGACGGCATTTTTCAGGGCAGCGAGGGTCTGCTCACGCTGACGCTGGTCGCAGGGGAGGTGGGTGAGGACGAAGAAGCCGGCTATGTGGCGGTGTTCGACATTGGACTCGACCTGAGCCAGACCGCGCCACAGGAGTCCGACGGTGGCGGCATGGGTGGTGCGCGCGGCGGACGCGGCACCCCGCCTGTGGGTGGGCGTCCGTAGGTCTACAGACGGGCTGCCTGTTTTTCAGATACCCCCTATCACCGTGTGACTGCTACCCAATGCACAGTTCCTGGCATACGATAGCGGTCACTGTCCGCACAAAAGAACCTCAACCCTATGCGTGAACATCGGACGCATGTCTCCAACATCCTGATCATCGGCAGCGGTGCCGCCGGGCTGCGCGCCGCCATCGCCGCTCACGAAGCGGGCTGCGATGTGGTCGTGGTCGGCAAGAGCCTGGGGCGCGACGCCCACACCATCCTGGCTGCCGGCGGCATCAACGCCGTACTGGGCACGCGCGACCCGCAGGATAGCTGGCAGCAGCATTTCGCGGATACCTACAAAGACGCCTATGGACTGAGCGATCCGCGCATGGTCGAAATCCTGGCACAGGAGTCGCCGCGCGCGGTACAGGAACTCGCGGACTGGGGCGTACCGTTTGCCCGCACCGACGACGGACAGCTCGACCAGCGCTTTTTCGGCGCGCATACCTGGCGTCGCACCTGCTATGCCGGCGACTACACCGGACGGGCGATCCTGCACGCGATCGCGGATCGCGTCGATGCGCTCGGTATCCCGATCCACGAAGGGCGCTACGTCGCGCGGCTGCTGGTCAAGGACGATCAGTGTTTCGGCGCGCTGGCATTCGATCTGCACAGCGGCGAACGCACCGTCTATCTGGCGGACGCGGTGGTGCTGGCGACAGGTGGACACACGCGGCTGTGGCGACGCAGTTCGTCGCGCCGGGACGAGAATGTCGGCGACGGGCTGCTATTGGCGCTCGAAGCTGGCGCATCGATCGCGGATATGGAGCTGGTGCAGTTCCACCCGACGGGCATGGTGGCGCCGGAGAGCATCGCCGGGACGCTGGTGACCGAAGCAGTGCGCGGTGAAGGCGGTTATCTGCTCAACAACCAGGGCGAACGCTTCATGGCGCGCTATGATGCCGCCCGTATGGAACTCTCGACTCGTGATCGGGTGGCGCTGGCGAATTACACCGAGATCATCGAAGGGCGCGGCGGCGCCAACGGCGGCGTGTTTCTGGACATCAGCCACCGCGATAAAGACTTCATCCTGCAAAAGCTGCCGCGTATGTATCGTCAGTTTCTCGAATATCAGATGCTCGACATCAGTAAGCAGCCGATGGAGGTCGCGCCGACGGCACATTACAGTATGGGCGGTGTCGTCGTCGAGCCGGAGACGCTGGCGACGAGCGTCGCGGGCTTGTTCGCGGCGGGCGAGGTCAGCAGCGGGCTGCACGGCGCCAATCGGCTCGGTGGTAATTCGCTCGGTGAGACGGTGGTATTCGGGCGGCGGGCGGGCGAAGCAGCGGCGGGCTTCTCGAACGATCTGACGGTGCTGCACCGCGCTCCCGACGCGATCCGCGCCGCGCATGACGCGCTCGATAGTTTGATCAAGCCCGGTGACGAGATGACTCGACCGCTTCAGCGGGCGGTGCGTGATACGCTCTGGGAGGGGTGCGGGGTGGTGCGCGACGGCGATCGTCTGGCGACCGCGCTGGACAAGCTGGGTGCGATCAGGCAGTCCGCCGTCAACATCGATGTGCGTCCGTCCGCTGAAGGCTGGGGCGATCTGGCGCTGGCGCTCGACCTGCGCGCGGGCTTGGCAGCAGCAGAGGCGACCGTGCGGGGTGCGATTGCCCGGCGTGAGAGTCGCGGCGCGCATCAGCGCACCGATTATCCGGCACTCGACCCGGCGTTAGGGGTGAATTTTGTAGTGCGCCTGGGGGACAAGGGCGAACAGGTTTTGAGTCAGCGCACGGTGCCGCCGGTGCCGTCGGAATTGCAAGCATATCTGGACGCGCCAGAGGTACAGGTCGCGGGGCGGCTGCTGGAGTAGGGACGCACAACGATGCGTCCGTCCAGGGGTTGGCACGGCAAACCTCTGCGATCCGGTCGATAAGTCGTGTCAGACATTTTCGAGCGGCATTCCCGCCGCGCACAGCGGACAGTCATCCGGCGCCCACAACTGGCTGTCGAGCGTGGCATTCGTCTCGTAGGCGATGCCACGCTCGGCAAAATAACGCGGCGCCGTATCGCTGAGGGTGAACAGCGCCCCGATCGCCGCGACCGTCGCACCTGCCGCCTCCAGCGACTCGACCGTGCCGCGCGCTGCCGATCCCCCGCTGATGGCGTCGTCCACGACTGCGACGCGCACTCCCTCCACGACCTGTCGCTGCGCATGTGGCAGCAGATAGCGCACCGGGAACATGCCGCTTTGCTGGCTGACTACCCGATGGCTGTAGAAAAAGTCGATGTCGAGATGCAGCGCGATCGCCTGTGCCAGAAACGCGCCGCCCGTGAGCGGTCCGCATACCGCGCCGATGTCGTAGGCTCTCAACCGTATGGCAAGGTCGGCGGCAAACGGCATGAGCGCGCGGGCGCCGATGAACAACCTGTCCAATTCAAGCCACAGATTGCAGTGATAGCCGGATTCGAGCAGGAAATGTCCCTGGCGACCAGGCAAGTGGAGGGTGAGTCGGCTCGACATCGGAACTCCTGGGCGAATTCAACAGCGTGATTTTACGCGATTTGCGCACCCGTGCCAGCACAAATTTTACCGACTGCGTAGGGCATCCGCCCCCTGCCCGCCATTGACTCCCCCTGTGCGATCGCCATAATCGGGTGATGAGACCCTCAATCAGCACTCTCCTGTTCGTTCGTCGGGCGTGCACGATCGTGTGCGCCCTGTGCATCGGTGTCGTGATCGTCGGCTGTTCGCCCAATCCGAGGGCGGACACCCTTATCGAGACGGTTAACGATGCGTCCCCCGCCTCCGGGATGGTGTCAGCGGATTCTCTGTCTGGCGCGCTGGCGCTCGTCCAGATCGAGCCGACTCCGACCGTCGCGCCCGGCGACGTGCTGTTACAAGCCGATCGCCTGCTGCTGAACGGAATCTATTCTGACGCCATCCTGACCTATCAGGTGCTGCTGCGCCAGCCTGGGATGCCCCTCGACGCGATCGCAGCCGCCTACTACGGCATCGGACGCGGGGCGCTGCGCGAGGGCTTGTTCCAGGAGGCTGCCGACCATCTGACGCTGCTGATCGACAACTTTCCCACCTCACCGCGTCATTTTGAAGCACGCTTTCTGCGCGGTGAAGCCTATCTGGGCTTGTCGCGCTGGTCGGAGGCGATCGCCGACTTCGACGCCACCGTTGCCGCGCGTCCTGGCATCCTGGACAGCTACGCCTACGAGCGGATCGCGGATGCACAGGTGGCGCTCGGTCAGACCGACGCCGCGCTCGCCAGCTATGTCCGCGCCACCAGTGCCAGCCGGGGGCTGACTCAGCTGCTGGCGCTGCGGGAACGAGTCGCGCAGGTGTTGTTGAGCGCCGGGCGCCCGCTGGAAGCCGTCGCGCAGTACGACGCCATTCTGAGCGTCGCCCAGAATGCGCCCTACCGCGCCGACATCGGATTACGCGCCGCGCGCGCCCTGATCGACGCGAACGACACGCCGAGCGCGCTGATTCGCCTGAACGCGATCGTGCAGGATGCGCCGGACACAGCGGCTGGCTACGAGGCGATCGGCATTCTGCGCCAGAACGCGCAGCCCGTAGACGACTATGTACGCGGACGCAGCGCCTTTGCAGTCGGGGATTATCGGGCGGCGGTCGATGCGCTCAATCGCTGGGCGTCGGGGCGATCGAGCGTCAGCGAGATTCCAGCGGCATTTCATCTTCAGCTCGGTCAGGCGTATCGTGCGATCGATAATGTCGAAGCGGCGGTGACCGCGTTTCAGACGATCATCGACACCTACCCGACCGATCCGCTGTTCGGCGCGGCGCTGCTGGAACAGGGACGGACGCGCTTCCTGTCTGGCGACGACCCCGGCGCGATCGGACGCTACATTACCATCGCCGACACTTACGGCTACCTGCCCGAAGCCGCCGAAGCGCTCTGGCGTGCGGCGTACCTGTACAGCACCAACGATCAGCCCACAGAGGGCAACATCATATTCGAGCGTTTGGCGGACGCCTACCCGAACACCCCTCAGGCGATCGACGGGCTGTTCATCGCCGCCGCCAACGCCTATCGCGTCGGATCATTCGACGCCGCCGAGCGCTATTATGCCGAGCTGGGTGTCAAGACGACGGGTGAGGAACGCGCGACCGCCTACTTCTGGCTCGGTCGTCTGGCTGCCAGGCGCGGCGATACGGTCGGGGCGAACCAGGCATTCAACGAGGTGATCGCGGCTGCCCCGGACAGCTATTTCGCGGCGCGTTCGCGCGATCTGGTCACGGGTGCTGTCCCGTTCGTGCGTCCGGCTGCCTATCGGTTCAGCTTCGATACCGCCGCCGAGATCGCCGAGTCCGAGGCGTGGCTGCGCGCCACCTTTCCCACCCTGATCACTCAGGAAGGGGCGCTGTGGATGCTGGCGCCGGCGCTGGCGGCTGATGCCCGGCTGCTGCGCGGGACGGCGCTGTGGTCGGTCGGCGCTGTGGACGAGGCGAATGCCGAATTTGGCGATCTGGTCGAGAGCTATGAGGATGATCCACTGGCGTCGTACCAACTGGCGATCGCGCTGCGCGACATCGGCGCCTACTACAATTCGGTGGTAGCGGCGTCGTATGTCATTCGGGCGGCGGGTATCGGCACGCTGCAAGCGCCCGGCTTCATCGCGCGGATGCGCTATCCGGCGTACTACCGCGATCTGGTCGAGGGCACCGCCGCGCGTTACGACTTTGACCCACTGCTGCTGTTCTCGCTGATCCGCCACGAGAGCCTGTTCAACACCTACGCGACCGCCGCTGCGGGCGAAATAGGGCTGACTCAGGTGATACCGGGGACGGCGCAGTCGATCGCGGAACAGATCGCCTTCCCCGATTATCAGCACGCCGACCTGTTCAAGCCGTATGCGGGGATTGCCTTTGGCGCGCATTATCTCAACGAACAGCTCGACCGCTTCGACCAGAATGCGATCGCGGCGCTGGCGGGCTACAACGCCGGACCGGGGCGGGCGATCGACTGGCTGGCGTTGAGCGGCGGTGATCCGGATCAGTTCATGACGGCGATCAGCATCCCCAGCACGCGCACCTATGTCGAGCGGATTTACGGGTATCACGCGATTTATAAGGCGTTGTATGGAGCGGCGTAAGGTCTCTCTGGCGTGGACGCATCCGTGATGCGTCCCTACGAGGCGTCGAGGGCGGGGGCATCGTTATGCGTCCCTACAGTGTGCGTCCCCGTTCCGACTATGCCGCGTCGCGTCTCGCTCAACTCGAACTGCAAAATCGCCATTTGCTGTGCCAACTGCTTGTTTTCGCGCGCCAGGCGGGTCAGCACGGTGGCGTAATGCAGCAGGATCGCCAGCATGAACAGGATCGCCACCGCGAAGATCGCCGCCGGGGGATAGGTCACTATCCCCAGCAGCCCGGCGATCTGATCGAGCAGCGGGCGCGAGAGCGTCAGCACGATCAACACCGCCGCCGTGACCAGCCACAGCAGCGAGTAATCCTCCCGCAGCTTGCGCCGCCGCACCAATTCCAGCACGAACAGCAGCCCGGCGACCGACGCAGCCAGACCGAGCAGCGTCACGCGGTCGATCATGCACCGGTACTCCACTCGTCGGCGGCGATCGTCTTGCCGACCAGGTTCTCGATCTCGATGCGCTGAAAGGTCATTGCCAGGCGCTCGATCGCGGGTTCATCGGGAAAGTTGTCCGACTTGGACGGGTTGATCTCCTGCTTGATCGACAGCAGACTCGCCTCGAACAGCTTGACCGTCTGGTAGACCATCTCGACGCCATCGGCGTTCAGCTTGACGAATTCAAAAAAGACCGTCTTGAGCATTTCGTTGGTGGTGAGTGCCTGATACAACTGCGGCGATGCGGCGCCCCACGCCTTGACGAAAATGACCGGCGAGTGCTTGCGCGACCCGCGCGAGCGTCCCGACGGCGCCACGCGCGAGACCTCGACTTCATACAGGAATGCCAAGCCCGCGATCTTGTCTCTGGTCGCGTCGCTCTTGCCTTCGCCGCGCAGTCTGCCTTGTTTAATGCCGTCGATCGTCACGTAAAATTGTACGGGCATAGACTCTATTCCCCTTGTATGCGTCTGACGCAAGTCGGGACGCATAACGATGCGTCCGCCGACCTTCGTAGGGACGCATAAAAATGCGTCCACCAATCTCCACAAGTGTACCACCGCTTGCCCTACGTGCGTCGGGCGCTCTTTATGCGTCCAGACGACGGGCGTATAATGCCATCGCAGCGTGAACGGACGCCCTGTAGGGTGTCCCTACCGAATTTGGCAAAAGGAAAATCCGTCATGCGTCTACCTGGTTGGGCATTTCTCGTCGGCATGGTCGCGCTGGTGGCGGCAACGGCGTTGTGTGGTGTCGGCGCGTTTGTGTCCGCGCGTCAGTTTGCGATCGACCTGGGCGAAAGCGGTGTCGCGGTCGTCTCGGTGCAGGATTTGCTCAATACCCTGCCGACGATCACCCCCTCCCCGACCGCCGCGCCGACGAATACGCTGGCGCCCGGCGTCACGCCGTCCCCGACGATCCCGGTGCCGACCGCCACGCTCGATCCGCTGGCGGGCATACAGCAGCTCGATCCGCGCCGGATCAACATCCTGCTGATGGGGATCGATCAGCGCCGGGGCGAAACGGGCGCCTTTCGCACCGACACCATGATCGTCGCCAGCATCGACCCGGTGCGCAAAACGGCGGGCTTGCTGTCGATCCCGCGCGATCTCTATGTCGAGATTCCCGGCTATCAGCAGTACCGTATCAATCAGGCGAATTATATCGGGGATTTGAACAACTATCCCGGCGGCGGACCCGCCCTGGCGCTGGCGACGGTGACCCAGAACCTCGGCATCCAGGTCGATAAATACATCATGGTCAATTTCGACCTGTTCGAGACGGTCGTGCGCCTGGTGGCGCCGTCGGGCGTCGAGGTGTGCCCGCCCGCACCGATCGACGATTCCGATTATCCCGATGCGGGCTATGGCACCATCGCCGTGTATTTTTCGGCGGGTTGCCAGCGCCTCGACGCGGTACGACTGCTGCAATATGCGCGCACCCGCGCCACAGCCGGCAGCGACTTTGACCGGGCAGAACGGCAGCAGGAGGTGCTGCAGGCGCTGCGCAATGAAGTGCTGAACGCCGGCGGGATCATCAATTTTTTGGGTGCCGCGCCGCAGCTCTGGACGGAACTGAGCGACAGCTATAAGACCAACCTGTCGCTGGAGGAGATCATCAGCCTGGCGTCGCTGGCACTCGAAATCCCGCGCGACAGCATCCGCACCGGGACGATCGGTGTGCAGCAGACTCGCCCCGCCACCACCGCCGAGAACGATCAGGTGTTAATCCCGGTCTATGGCGCGATGCGTGAGCTGTTTCAGGAGGTGTTTGGCGGCGGGACAGGGGCAGCAGCAGCACCCGCCACCGTGAGCGACCTGGCAGACCTCAAGTCACGCGCCGACGAAGAAGCAGCATCGATCGTGGTCTTCAACAATTCCGGCCTAGCAGGACTCGCCGCAGCGACGCGCGAACTGCTGACGAGCCGAGGGGTCACGGTCGCGGATGTCGGCAACATGAACCCTGCCACCGACCAGCCGACCTACATTCTCGACTATGGCAGCAAGCCGTACAGCGCGCGTTATCTGGCGGCACAGCTCGGCATCCCGGAGACGCGCATTCAGCCGGGGACGGACGGGCTGACAAGCGCCGATGTGATGGTAGTCGTGGGGACGGATCTGCAGCCGCTCCTGAACGGCACATCCACCACGCCCTAGCAGAGCATCAGGAGGAGTGCAGCCTAAGACTGCGTGTTCATCCGTCCGTGCTGGAGGCTGCCTCCGCCAAAAAGATCGATCCCATCGCCCAGACCGTGCAGGTGACCTCGGTCGTCATGTCGGTGCCGTACAACACGATGCCGCTGCTGTCGGCGCGGGTAGGGTAGGCGCGGGTGGTCATGACGATTGTATCATCGACGAACACCTCGACGATCGATCCGTCGATGAAAATGCGCAGCGTGACCGTCGCTGAGTCTGGCTCGTAATCGACGGTGATCGCGTCCCCTGGGATTGCCGGGTCGAGACTGGATCGGCGGCTCGACAGCAGCAGCGTGCGATAGCTGTGATCGTAGTCGATCAGGGTTTCTTCGGCGGCGTCCGGGCTGGACAGCACACTGACGGCGAAAATCGCCTGTGCGTCCGCCGTGATCACCAGTTCGGCATGGCGTGCGTCCGACGCGATCGGAACCAACTCGCCCGGTTCCAGCGTGATCCGACGATCGTACAGCACTGCACCGCGCAGCGTCTGTAATTCTGGCGCGGGCGCCTGATGCAGCAGTCCGTCACGCACAGTCAGCAGGCGCGGCACGGTCATCGCCCCTGCCCATCCTGCCGCTGTGTGCGCCGCGACCGAGCGCCCTTCTTTGAGCCAGCCCCACATCAGCCGCCGTCCCCGATCGTCCTGCATCGTCTGGGCAGCATAGAAATAGCGTCCCTGATCGGTCCTGCCGCTGGCATGTGGCGTGAAACGCAGATCGGCATACGTGCCAGTCTGGTAATAGGTATAGCGCGCTTCGGGCAGCTCCGACAGCAGCAGCACATGCGCGCCATCGAGCGGGAAGAAATTCGGACATTCCCAGATGGTGGCACCTGGGACGATCTGTCCGCTGTGGAGCGGGTGCAGATATTCCCATCGATAGAGGTCGCTGGAACGGTACAGCAGCGCCGCGCCGCCGACTCCTTCGATGCCGGTGCCCAGGATCATGTACCAGTGATCGCCGTCGCGCCACACCCAGGGATCGCGGATGTCCGGGGTGAGCGCGCCGCCGACGATTGGCAGGTTGTCGGGGATGCCGGCGATCACCGGATTGCCGGGATACTTTGTCCACGATGCCAGATCGGGATCGTCCGATGTGGCGATCGACTGGGTTTGTGGAAAGACACTGGTGTAGAGCAGCGTCGGCACGCCGTCATGATCGACCATGCAGCCCGACCAGCATCCGCCCTGATCGTAACCGTCCGGCGTCGGCGTCAGCGCGATCGGCAGGTCGCGCCACGTCACCAGATCGCGGCTGATAGCGTGTCCCCAATGGACATGCCCGTGAAAGGCACCAAATGGGTTGTACTGGTAAAACAGATGATAGGCGCCGCGCCAGAAAAATAGTCCGTTGGGATCGTTGAGCCAATGGGACGGCGCGCAAAAGTGGTAACGCGGACGATGGGGGTCAGCGGCGTGCGCGGCGCGTAAGGCGGTAGAATCGCTTGCGAGCAAAGGCGTCATTTGGTATCGTTTCCAAAACGGTGTCGAAAACTGAGTATACGTTATTGCAGACTGTGCAGCTTGTCAAGCAGACGGGACAGAACGATGGCAGAGAAAAATACGCTCAACGACATTGCGGCGCGGGCGGGAGTCGGGGTGGGCACCGTCTCGCGGGTGCTGAACAATCATCCGAACGTCAGTGCAAAGACGCGCGACAAGGTGCTGCACGCGATAGCGGAGCTTGATTATCGCCCCAATTTCTCGGCACGGCACATGCGCACTCAGCGTTCACAACTGCTCGGTTTCCTGACGGATAAAGTGGCGACCACGCCCTTTGCGGGGCAGATCATCCAGGGCGCGCAGGAAACAGCCTGGCAGCAGGGGCGCATCCTGATGGTGGTCAATACCGACTCCGATCCGGCGCTGACTCATGCCGCGATCGAGGTGTTTCTCGAAAGGGATGTCGAGGGCATCCTGTATGCTGCCATGTCGCATCATGTGGTCGAGCTGCCGCCGAGCGTGCACAAGGTGCCGGTGGCACTGGCGAACTGCTTCAGCGCCGATCATGCTTTGTCATCGGTGGTGCCCGACGAGGAACGCGGCGGACGCGAGGCGACCGAGGCGCTGCTGCGACAGGGACATCGACGGATCGGCATGATCAATTTTGCCGATAATCCGGCTGTGCCCGCCGCGACAGGTAGGCAGGCAGGGTATCGCAAGGCGCTGGCGGCGCACGGGATCGCCTTCGATGAGCGGCTGATCTATCACAGCGAGGACGATGACGAACGCGGTTTTGTCGGCACACTGACCCTGCTCGACCAGCCCGATCCGCCGACCGCGCTGTTTTGCGTCAACGATCGCACCGCGATCGGAGCCTATAACGCGCTGCACGAGCGCGGGCTGCGCATCCCGGATCAAGTAGCGGTGATCGGCTTTGATGATCAGGCGATCATCGCTGGCGCGCTGCGTCCAACGCTGTCGTCGATGGCGCTGCCGCATCGCGCGATGGGTCAGTGGGCTGCCACCGAGCTTTTCCGACAGATCGATCGGGCTGCCGCCGGGCATGATCCCGCTCCCACTCACGCGATGCTGCACTGCCCGTTGGTGGCACGCCGCTCGCACTGAGGGACGATCGCAGCTCCCTGGTGGGCAGCGGCGCAAAAGTTCGTACAAAATATACGAAGCCAGGGGTATTGACCTAATCCAAAAACTGAGTTAAATTGGAAACGTTTCCAATTCACGAACTAAGGAGGAGGATGGCAGCATTCGTCAAGTTAAGTGTCGAATTGTTTGATGTAGATGAGCCGCATTTAGGAGTGTAGTGATGAATCTCAAGCGTGTGTTCGTTCGTGCCGCCGCTACTGCCGCTGCGTTCGTCCTGGTTGTGAGTGCCAGCGCTCAGGACGTGACCCCCATCAATTTCTTTCATACTATCCCACCGGATACCGAAGCCTACGTCGTCAGTGATCTGCTGCCCGCTTATGAAGCTGCCAACCCCGACTGTCGGATCATCATGCGTAACCTGGGCATCGAGGGGGGTGACAGCACCGCGCTGATCAATTCTGCAGTCGCCGCGCGCGACGCCAATTCGCCCAGTCTCGTCTGGCTCGCCTCCGCTGCTGCGGGCAACTACGTCCGCGCTGGCGTGCTGGCAGATGTGCAGGGCTTTTTCGACGCCAATCCCGATCTGCTCGACAATGTGATCGACTCGCTGGTTACGCTCTCCACCTACGACGGCGCCATTCGCAGCGTACCGATGACCACCAATAACGTCGCGGTCTACCTCAACGTCAGCGCCTTTGAAGAAGCGGGCGTCGCAGTGCCGAGCCAGAACCCCGAAGAAACCTGGACCTGGGATGAATTCCGCGCCGCCGCCAAAGCGGTCAGCGATCAGGGCACCATGTCCGGCTTGCTGTTTTCGGACAGCGGCGGGTGGGCTGCCTGGCTGGCGACTGGCTGGCTCGCTCAGGCGGGCACTTTCTACATCAATACCGACTCCGAGATCGGTTTCAATTCGCCAGAAGCTATCGAAACCTACACCTTCCTGCGCGAGATGATCGCCGACGGCTCTACCATCTTCAGCGAGCCGGGTCGCGGCTGGGACCCAGCGCCCTGGCTGGCGCAGCGCGTCGCCATGACCATCAACGGACCGTGGAACCTGTCGGCTCTGAACGCCGTCGAGGACTTCGAGTGGACGGTCGTGCCGCTGCCGCGCGGTGAAAATATCGCCGCCCCGCTCGGCGGCAATCAGTTGTTCGTGTTCGATGTGAGCGAAGCCGCCAACGACTGTGCGTTCAGGTTCGCCGCCTACGTGCTGTCGGACGAATTCCAGATCCCCTTCACCATCCGTGACGGCTCGCTGCCCGTGACCGAATCCGCGACCGCCAGCGCGGAATATCAGGAATTCGCCGCCAACACCCCGGCACTGGCAGGGTGGGCGAATCAGACTCCCTTTGGCGTAGCGCGTCCCGCTATGCCCGGCTTCGACTCGGTCGGGGATGGCCCGTTCGGTCAGGCGTGGGGCGCGGTCTTCATCGAGGGCGCCGACATCCAAGCGACGATGGACGACGCCGCTGAAGAAGCCGCGCTGCTCCTGGAAGAAGCGCGCTAGTCTCCCCTGCTCGACCCCTCGCCCCTCTCGCCTGTGAGAGCGGGCGGGGCGGTCTGGAAAACCCGCTCATGCGCACCCACCGCTCGATTTCAGTGAATGACTGTCCGCACACTGCCGACGCATCGAAATGCGTCTGTGCAGCGCGCTGCACTGCCTGATTCACTGCTTTTTCTGACCCTTGAAGGGATTTATGATGAAACGGACACTCAGCAGCAGTCTGACGGGCTGTGCGTTTGTGCTGCCGGCGACATTTTTTCTGGCGGTATTCGTGATCTTCCCGGTGCTGTTCAATATTTTCATAAGCTTTCACCGCTGGGATATCATGACGCCACCCGTGTTTCGCGGGCTGCGAAATTACGAATTCCTGTTTGCGGACGATAATTTCTGGCAGGCGGTGTCGAACACCGTCGTATTCGTGGCGCTGGCGGTGCCAGCACAGATGGGCTTAGGGCTGATCGCCGCCATCCTGCTCAACGAGGCGATCATCGGGCGCACCTGGCTGCGCAGCATCATCTTTTCACCGATGGTCGTCTCGATGGCGGCGGCAGGGATCATGTTCCGCTGGTTGTTCAACGGATCGGAAGCTGCGCCTGGCTTTGTGGCGACCTCGATCCAGTCGCTCGGCATCGATTATCCGAACTGGCAGCTCCAGCAGGGACCCTGGGCGATGCTCTTCATCGTGCTGATGAATACCTGGAAGAGCGCGGGCTACTGCATGATCATCTACATCGCCGGATTGCAGACGATTCCGCGCGACCTGTACGAGGCAGCGTCAGTGGATGGCGTGAACAGCATGTGGCAGAAATTCCGCTATATCACCTGGCCGCTGCTGACGTCCACGACGGCGATCCTGCTGGTAACGACGACCATTTTCAGCTTTCGCGCCTTCGACCCGATGTTCATCATGACCGACGGCGGTCCGAATGGCACGACCACCACCATCATCTTTTACATCTACGAGAAATTTCAGGCGTTCTCTGGGATCGCCGCCGCCGCCGCCACCTTCCTGCTGGTGGCTGTACTCGGTCTGACCGCCACACAGTTGTGGATTACTCGTCGGCAAGAACAAGCGATTTACGGCTAAGGGGGCTGAGATGACACTGACTCGATCGCAAAAAGGCATCGCTTTTCTCGTGATGTTCGCGGCGGCGATGCTGTTCCTGTTTCCGTATATCTGGATGGTCGGCACATCGCTCAAGACCAATCTGGAGGCGAGTACCCAATCGCAGCGCTTGTTTCCGCTGGTGCCGCGTCTGGACAACTATCCGGCGACCTATGAATTCATGGACTTTGGGCGCCAGCTTTTCAACAGTGTGTTCGTAGCATTGGGCGTGACCATCGGTCAACTGCTGCTGGCGGCTCCCGCAGGATACGCCTTCGCGCGCATCGACTTTCGCGGGCGCAACTGGTTGCTGCTGCTGATGCTGGCGATGCTGATCATCCCATTCGAGGCGCTGTTCGTGCCCATATACGTGATGATCACACGCCTGGGCTGGGTGAACAGCTATTGGGCGCTGATCATTCCGAGCATCGCCAACCCGTTTGCCGTGTACGTCTTTCGTCAGTTTTTCGTCACCCTGCCCGCCGATCTGGAAGAAGCGGCGCGCGTGGACGGGGCGAGTCAGGCAACGGTGTTCTGGCGGATCATGCTGCCGCTGGCACAACCCGCGATCGTGACGATCGCGGTGCTGACATTTTTGGCGGAATGGGGCGCACTGCTCAAGCCGCTGGTGTTCACGACCAGCAACGACATGCGCACCTTGCAGGTCGGGCTGAATTTTCTGAATGTCGGCGCGATGGTCAGCGAGCCGCGCGTCGCCTGGCTGATGGCGGGGACGGGTATGGTGATCCTGATCCCGATGATCGTCTTCATCTTCGGACAGCGCTTCTTCGTCGAGAGCATCGCGCGCACCGGGATCAAGTAGCAGGTGGCTCTACACGGGACGCGGACGACGCCTCATGGTGCGTCCGCGTCCCGCGACCGACCGAGGCACTCAGGTCGCCAACTGTGCCGTCAGATACCAGTCGATCGTGCGGCGCAGCCCCTCCGCGAACGGCGTCGCCGCCGTGAAGCCGAAGGCGTCGCGCGCGCGGGAATTGTCCAGCGCGCGGCGCGGCTGTCCGTCTGGTTTGCCGGTATCCCACACCACTTCGCCCGTATAGCCGATCATGTCCGCGATCGTGTGTGTCAGGTCGCGGATGCTGATCTCGTCGCCGCTGCCGATGTTGACCGGTTCGTCGCCGTCGTAATGCTCGGCAGCTCTGACAATCGCATCGGCGGCATCATCGACATATAGAAATTCGCGCGTCGGCGTTCCGGTGCCCCAGGCGATCACCTGCGAGTCGCCGCGCGCCTGTGCCTCGGCGAATTTGCGGATCAGCGCCGGGATCACATGCGACGACGCCGGGTCGAAGTTGTCGGCGGGACCGTACAGGTTGGTGGGCAGCAGATAGATGCTGTCGAATCCATACTGTGCGCGGTATGCCTGTCCCTGCACCAACAGCATTTTCTTGGCGAGACCATAGGGCGCGTTGGTCTCCTCTGGGTAACCTATCCAGATGTCGTCTTCCTTGAAAGGCACGGGCGTAAACTTGGGATAGGCGCACACCGTGCCGATCGTGACGAACTTGCGCACGCCGGCGCGCCAGCTCTCGTGCAGGAGCTGCGTCCCCATCATCAGATTGTCGTAAAAGAATTCGGCGGGGTGTTCGAGATTGGCGCCGATCCCGCCGACGACCGCCGCCAGATGCACGATCACGTCGGGACGGGTGTCGTGCAGCAGGCGGTGAATCGCGTCGAGCTGGCGCAGATCGTAGGTCGCGCGCCGGGGAGCAATGATCACTGCCGCGCCGCGTGCCTCCAGCGCTGCCACCACACGCCGACCAAGAAAGCCGCCGCCACCCGTGACGACGAAACGCTGGTCGGTGAATTGTTGGGTTGGGGTCATGGGATAGGTTCCTTAGCAATATCCTGAACGACTGCTATTATAGACGCGCGGATCGGTTATAATCATCCCCGTTCGCTGCTGCCGATGACATTCCAGTCACGATGGGCGAAACCGTTCATCAGGGTTTGGCACGCTAAACCTCTACGTCAGGGTGGGCAATGTCCCTTATTTCATCACCAGACTCGCCTGTTTCGCCAGCGCTCATCCACACGCGCATCACGCCCGATCGCGGCGGCGTGCGGCTGCCCTTCGGCGATCTGTGGCGCTACCGCGATCTGCTGCTGGTCATGGCACAGCGCGACGTGAAAGTGCGCTACAAGCAGACCGGGATCGGCATCGCCTGGGTGGTGATCCAGCCGCTGACCGCCGCGCTGATCTTCGCGTTCGTGTTTGGGCGCATCGCCGCGCTGCAAACCAGCGACATCCCCTATCTGCCATTCGTATTCGCGGCACTGCTGCCCTGGAACGTCTTTTCCGGCGCGGTCGGTCGGGCGGGTGGCAGCCTGGTCGCCAGCGCGCAGCTCTTGTCGAAGGTCTACTTTCCCCGGCTGGTCATCCCGATCTCGGCGGCGCTCGGCGTGCTGGTCGATTTCGCGGTCGCGCTGGTCGTCATGCTGATATTATTGGTCGCCTATGGCATTCCGTTCACCTGGAACCTGCTGGCGATCCTGCCACTGACGGTGCTGGCGCTGCTGGCGGCGGCGGCGGTCGGCACGATCATCGCGGCGTTGAGCGTGTACTACCGCGACTTTTCTTATGCCCTGCCGTTTCTGCTGCAGGTGTGGCTCTATGCCAGCCCGGTCGTGTACGCCACCGATGTGATCGGCGCAGGGGCGCGTCCATTTTTCGCGCTCAACCCGATGGTCGGGATCATCGACGGCTTTCGCTGGGCGCTGTTTGGCGGGGCGTTTCCGGCGCTGGAGCTGGCGATCGCCGTCTGCATGACGGTGATCGCCCTGGTGATCGGGTTGATCGTGTTCGCGCGTGTGGAAACCAGTTTCGCGGATGTGGTGTGATGACGAATATCGCGGTGCGCGTCGAAAATGTCAGCAAGTCGTATACGATCGCCCACGAGGGCAAGCGCTATCGCACGCTGCGCGAAGATCTGATCGCGCTGATCCCCGGTCGCGGCAGCCCGCGCACCACCAGAGAGACCTTCTGGGCGCTGCGCGATGTCTCGTTCGAGGTGCCGCGTGGCGAGGTGATGGGCATCATCGGGCGCAATGGCGCCGGCAAAAGCACGCTGTTGAAAATACTGGCGCGCATCACCAAGCCGACGACCGGATCGATCGATCTGTACGGACGGGTGGGATCGCTGCTGGAGGTGGGCACCGGCTTTCACCCGGAGCTGACCGGACACGAAAATATCTACCTGAGCGGGACGATCCTGGGGATGCGCCGCGCCGAGATCGCGCGCCAGTTTGACGCGATCGTCGATTTTGCCGAGGTCGAGCAGTTCCTCGATACCCCGGTGAAGCGCTATTCGAGCGGGATGTATATGCGGCTGGCATTCGCGGTGGCTGCCCATCTGGAGCCGGAGATTCTAATCGTCGATGAGGTGCTGGCGGTCGGGGATGCGGCGTTCCAGAAAAAGAGCCTGGGCAAGATGGGCGATGTGGCAAAGAGCGGGCGGACGGTCCTGTTTGTGAGCCACAATATGGCGGCGGTGGAGGCACTGTGTTCACGGGCGCTGCTGCTGGAACGCGGGCGCACCGCTTTTCTGGGCGCGGCGTCGGAGGCGATCGGGCGCTATCTCACCCACAATGCCGCCATGATGGTGTCACTGGAACAGCGGCTTGATCGGGTCGGCACGGGCGAGGTGCGCGTCATCGGTATTCAACTGTGCGATGTCGCGGGCAACCGCATCGAGGCTGCGACTTCTGGTCAGGACATCGAAGTTCACTTCCTCTATGAAGCACAGCCTGATTTCTTCCGGCGCAACCTGCGTTTTAGCCTGCTGCTCAAAACGGCGTCGGATATGCCGGTGTTTCTGCATCACAATCGTCTGACCAGAGAACCATTCGACCATCTGCCGCCCAAAGGGGCTTTTGTCTGTCGCATACACAATCTGCCGCTCAGCGCGAATGTCTTCAAAATCACCTACAGCCTGATGATTGGCGAAGAATCGTACATCGACTATCTGGAACATGCTGCCGATCTGACGGTGATCGCGGGCGACTTTTTTGGTTCCGGGGAGATCCCCCCGCCTGCGTTTGGTCCGCTTCTGGTCGCGGCGAACTGGTCGCTTGTCGCAGAGGATGTGTATGCTCGTCCGTAAAATACGCCGCATCCTCCCCAAGCTGCATCATATCTGGCTCGATTGGCGTAAGCGCTGGAAGGAATTTCCTGGCGACGTGATGACATGGTGGGTAGAGAAGGTGAAGCGGCGCCCGGTCTGGTATACCGATCGCTTTGGCATCACCAGTCAGCTTCGCCCCGGTGAAAATATCAAGCACGTTATCCTTTCGCGCTCACATTATGATGATCCTGGCGTGCTGTATCTGCTCGATCGCCTGCTGAAACCAGGCATGATCGTAATCGATGTCGGCGCGAACAAAGGCGACTTTGCCCTGTATGCCGCGCGCTGCATCATGCCCGGTGGACACGTCCATGCCTTTGACCCGGTTCCGTATGCGCAGGATTACTTTCGTGAAAATATCACCCAAAACCCACTGCTTGCCGACACGATCACCTACAACCCGGAAGCGGTCTACCGTGAAAATACCGAGGTAGTCATCAATATATTTCCTGCCCAGTATTTTGGGTGGAATGGCTTAGGCAATACGCAGATGATGACCGAACACGGCATGGTCACCCCGGTCATATCGCAGCCCGTGCCTGCCATTACTATCGATTGGTATTGTCAAAAACGCGAAATTGCGCGGATTGACCTGCTCAAAATCGATGTTGAAGGATTCGAGCCTGAAGTGATTGAAGGCGCGATGCAGATGATCACGACCGGGCAGGTACGGTACATCATCTTTGAAATTTCACTGGCGCCGCTGAGCGGTGCCAACCGATCAGCGCAGGATGTGCTGAACAGTGTGCGCGCACTCGGTTTGACGATTTACACCATTGAAGCGGGCGGGGGGTTGTTGTTACTGACCGAAGACGCGATCATTCCCTTCTTCGCCAATTATCTGGCGACGCTGGAAACGCAACCGGTCGTCAAAAAACATGACTAAATCGCTGCACACCCCGGTCGCTTTCTTCATCTTTCGCCGCCCCGACACCACCCGGCGCGTGTTTGACGCCATTCGCGCCGCCAGACCGAGTAAGCTGCTCATC
>Ga0163154_10001079_pt1 | contig 42482 bp, 49 predicted proteins | sample OliLakLV19MP9P1_FD_148649 | JGI IMG/M metagenome (GOLD analysis project Ga0163154, IMG submission 148649) | Freshwater microbial mat bacterial communities from Lake Vanda, McMurdo Dry Valleys, Antarctica - Oligotrophic Lake LV.19.MP9.P1 | ecosystem: Environmental > Aquatic > Freshwater > Lake >... | reverse complement strand
GCGGTAGCGGCTGTGGCGATGGCGGAGACGGCGACGGCGATGACGGAGACGGCGACGGCGATGACGGAGACGGCGACGGCAACGGTGAAGGCGACGGTATATGACCACAATTATCATTATAGAGGCCGTCGTCGGCATCGCGGGCGCGGTCGCATTTTTCGTTCCGTGGCGCTACTCATTTGTGGGGGCGATTCTCTTTGGGGTCGCCATGCTCGCCATGGTTTTGACTGTTATTATTTGGGGCGACGGTTGATAGTTCAATGTTTACTGTAAACCCTAACGAGGAGATAAAAAATGAATAGCCTGATTTTAGCACTACTGATCGTGGGCAACACGAACGCCGCCGGGGCGAGACGACCGTGCCCTACCTGCCCAGTCTGCCCGATCGTCGCCACGCCGACGCCTGCACCGGCCACCACACCTGTGGTGACGCCTGTTCCGGTCCCGACGACTGCGCCGACGACTGCGAAATATGAGGTAGGCGCAGGCAAACAGTACGCAACACTCGGCGCGGTCCCGTTCGAGACGCTGAAACCGGGCGACGTGGTTCGCATTCACTGCGGGACATACAAAGAGAAAATCCTGCTCAAAACCCAGGGCCCTATTCGCATTGAGGGCGTTCGCTGCCCGGACGGTACTCGCCCCGTAATCGACGGCGAGAACGCTACCACGCGTTCGTCACTCGGCTATCGAGTCGCAGGACAGGCCCAGAGGGGACTGCTCAACATCTCATGGGGTGCGGGCGACGACTGGGGGCACAAGCCCAAAAATATCCACATTTCAGGGTTACATTTTACGAACGCCCACGCGAGTAAAACTTTCAAACACTCGGACGGACAGGTGCTCCCATATACCAAACACGCCGCCGCCATTTTCATTGAGCGCGGGGAGAACATCACGGTGTCAGACGTTGAAATATCTCATTCCGGAAACGGGTTTTTCGTTGCCTCTGGTGACAGCGAGGAGGTTGTGTCTCGGAACATTCGCCTGGAAAAATCTCTCATTCAAAATAACGGTAACGTCGGTAGTGATCGTGAGCATAACATTTACACCGAGGCCGTCGGCATGGTGTTTGAGGGTAACGACATTCGACCACTCCTTGCAGGGGCAGGCGGTTCGGCATTCAAGGACCGTTCGGCAGGGCTTGTATTTAGGAACAACCGGGTAGAGGGTGGCGCTCGTACTCTGGACCTAGTCGAAGCGCAGGAATCCTACCAAATGGTGAAGGGCCTGCCCGCATACCGAACTACGCTTGTCGAAGGGAATACCCTAATCGCAGGCGTGCCCGGGCCGGTCACTGTGGTTCACTACGGTGGCGATTCGGGGATGTTGGACACGTATCGCAAGGGGACGCTGATTTTCAGGAACAACATCGTAAACATCACGGCCGACCAGGCACAACGTTGGCGCAGCATTGTGTTCCAGGCCGAAACAAATGACGAGAGCATCGATGCCACTGGGAACAGTGTCACGATTAACCCGAGCACTGTTGGCGCGCCCGTTACAAGCGTGTCCTGGATGCATACTGCCGGGAAGCTGAATCTAGGCGCTGGCAACACCGTCAACCGCCTCATCGGGCATTTTAGAGACGGCGTTATTTCAACCGGCACGGTTACAGGTGCTGCGACGGTGCGGCCGTGAACAACCACACGCCGGGGCCTTGGGAAGTAGAGGATCATCGCGACAGTGGCGACTGGAGGAGCGCCGGGAATATTTTTGCAAAAAGAGGCGATTTTCAATACTTCTCCGGACGCCACGTTGCCACGATCAACTGGGACAAGATAGGCGCTGCAAGCGAACCATCTTTAATTGCCGAGGTTGAGGCTAACTCCCGCCTGGTCGCCGCCGCGCCGGATCTTTTGTTTGCGCTGGAAGAGGCGATGTGGATCGTGATTAACCATGGGCACATGCCAGAACATCTCATCGCTTCAGAGCTTGAGCTAATGAGGCAGGCCATCGCCAAGGCCAAGGGAGAGCTTTAAATGAAGAAAAATCGAACTATCCGGAAACTCCGGACAGTTGAAGAACACCGCCCCCGCGAAGGCGTTTGGTATGCGCTTGCTCAGGACTACCTGTTTACCGTCCAGCATCCGTTCATCGCCACTTGGGGACCGCCGGGTGGCTTCTACATGGTCGCCGACGAGGAGGAGGCCGAGCGGCCGACTAGCGCGGAGAGGGTAGCAATCGCCAAGCCAAGCTTCTACATTGAGGCCGTATTCATCGGAGAGCTTGATTGAAAAAAGACCCCTACCGATGGCTTAAAGATATCTCCTGCCCGAGGGATTTCAGGAGAATTATCAGCAAGCGCGGGGATAGACTCATGCCCCGCGCTCGTCTGGCCCTGATTGTCCGCATCCAGGAGATAGTGGACTCTCCGAAAATGGTCCTAGGGCGCGAGGATCTTGAGGACATTTTGGATGACCTCAAGGCGATACAGCACAGGCCGCGGCCGTGGAATGAATCTGGAAAGATCGCGTGGGTTAATGCGCTCCCCAAGTCTTCAGAGGTTTCGGTCGAGATCTCAGAGGGCGCTACGGACATCATTGCCCAGGTATGCCAGGAGGCCACGAGGATAATTTTGGACAGGTTTAACGGCAATAAAACCCTAACGGCCAGGGCGTTGGGGATTTCACTCCGAACTGTTAGGAACTGGAACAATGAGTTTAAAAAGAATGGAACCCGGAAATAAGGCCAAATGGCAAGATTTTGGAGTCGCCCTGGGGGAGATGTACGAGTCCGGTTACGAGGTCCGCTACGACATGTCCTTCATCGACCACGCCTACATTTCGTTCGAGGTTAAGAAGGAGGGGGAGGCAGTTTGGAGTAATGCGCACAAATGGACTAACCTGGACACCCTCTCCAAAAGTATGCGGGATTTTTTAAAGAGACGAGAAGCGTTTAAACGTATCGGCCAAGAAGAAGAGGATGATTTATGAGCTTTTGGAAAAAGTTGAAGGGGAAAGCGGAGATAGTCCTGGGGACCGCCGCCCTCGCCATTTGCGGGGCCGGGGCCTATTGGGCCTACGAGGTGAGGGGGTTTGAGGTCAACGTGACCAGGGTCGCCTCCCCCCTGGAGCGGGCCGTTTTTGTAGGGGATACGGGAGAGAACCGGGTTGAAAGGGTGAGGCTGATTGAGGGAATTCGGGGATTCAATCCCCAATTCGTGTTCCTGCTCGGGGATTTAGGGTACCCTACTGGGATCTCAGGCCCTCAGGATTTTGCAGAGAACATTAACCCATTCCTGAATTCCCTTTGGACGACCGTTTGTATCCTGGGGAACCATGACAGTCTCTCCCTGAACAGGGAGGAGCGGAATTGGATGGCGGCCAATTCGGATACCTATGGATGTTCCTTTAAAAATTACTATCGGGCCTTCACCTTCCCGAATGCCTGCGTGATTTCGATGGACTCCACGGTGTATTCTGTGGCCAAGGAACCCGGCATCTTGAGCAACCAAGAAAAATTCATCCGTAGGGCCGTAAAACTCTGCGAGAGGAAAACCACGTACCTCCTGGCCCATCACAATCGAGTGGGATTCTCTAATCACAGGAGTGACATTTCATGGGATTACAAGGGGTTTTTGGATTCCCTTCCGGCGCAAGTGACCGTCATCCACGGGCACGAACATCTCGCCGCCTCATATATAAAGAACGGAAAACAATATTACACATTTGGGAGTGGGTCTAAAAAGAGTCCTTGCAAGCACCCCCCTGAGAGTGGGACCTGTGTCAGTAAATTCGGATTTGGCGCCCTAGAAAATGGGCGGATCATATTTAAACAAACGGAGTGAACGAATGAAGAATCGCAATGCGTTTTACCTAGGGCTGTTGCTGCCCCTGCTATTTGCGGGTGGGTGTGGGTCCGGCCCGACCCTGCCCCCCGATCCCGAGGAACCCCCAGTTGTGGTGGTCCCTCCCACTCCAACACCTGCGCCCACGACTCCCCCGGTAACGGGAACATGGTGGAAACCCGGAACCATAAACTCATTCCAAATCTTCCACTTCGACGGTCTGGCGGATTTCAAGGCCAAGCTTCGGTCCGTCGAGATCGTGACAGTAGAACTAGAACAGATGAGTGATGTGGGAGGGACGAAGGTCGCCGACCACGCCCACTCCAAGGGTGTAAAGATAATCTGCTACACGTCCGAGGGGTATGAGGACTGGCGCGACGATGCCGCCCAGTACCCCAGGGACGCCTGGGGCAAGGAAATGGCCGATTGGAAGGGCGAAAGGTGGGGAGACCCGCGTAAACCCTCCCTTCACGCTTTCCTAGGAGCTAGGATGGACCGCTGTAAGGCCATGGGCGGGGACGGTATCGAGTTAGACAACATGGACCAGGACGGGAACGTTTCTGAATCTGGCATTAAAATCACACGCGCTGAAAACGTTGTCGCCCAAAAGAAGCTGGCGGACCTGGCGCACTCGAAGGGGTTGGCAATTATGGCCAAAAACGGTCCGCAAAATGCCGTCGATCTGGCGCCACATTTTGACGGCGTTTGGATCGAGCAATGCAACAAATACAGCGAGTGTGACGACTATAAGGCCTACAAGGGCAAGCCCATTGCTATGCTGGAATACGGTTTCACGTCGTGCTCCCCCTTCGCCGGATCTGTCTGCAACAAACAATCGGGATATTTCAAATAAAACCCTCCAACCTTATCGCCATGGACTTCGAGTTTAACCGGACATCAGAGAGATTCGTCAATCTGGTGTCCTGTACTGTGAAGAAGGGCACCCCCAAAACCTATTGGCTGCACTTCTCCCCCTCGGGGAAGAGGGATCTAAAAGAGGAGTTGGGTCGAAATACGGATGCTTACTTCCTCGCCTGGGCCGCAGAGGCCGAATGCCGCTCGATCAACAGCTTGTTTAAACATCCTCGCGCTTGTCTCGACTACAAATGGATCGACCTATTCCTGGAGTACCGATGCCTACAGAACCACGACCACGCACTATCCTACGGAAAGCAGCTGATCGACGGAAAGGAGCGTACTACGCGCCCGCCTTTACCGAAGTGGAAGAGGACCGAGGAGGACAACAAAGCGGGCGCAAGCTCGAAACCCCAACAATCGTTGGCGGCGGGGACGTTCAAAATTCTGGGGAAGACGATCGACACGGCCCACAAAACAAAAATGAGGGACCTGATCATAAGCGACCCGGCGGCCTTTGGCATTAAGGACCGGGAGGACATTCTCGCCTACAACGCCTCCGACGTGGAACTCCTCCATGAGATATTTGACTGGATCTGGGCAGAGTGGAAGCGCCGGATGCCCAAATGGAGTGACGAGAGGATTTTGGCGGGGATGCTTGTCCGAGGGGAATTCGCCGCTCGAACGGCGGCCATGGTTACAATCGGCTACCCTATCAACCTGGAGGCGACCAAGAATTTCTCGGCCGCTGCCCCTCAGATTTTGTTCGAGATGCAGAGGGATATCAACAACCTGTTCCCCGACATCAAGCCATTCCAGTTCGACAAGCGGGAATTCAAATTTAAGTGGAAGAAAAAGGAGACGGGGGAGTGGATCAAGAGAAATCACAAAAAGGGAATCCTGGATGCCTGGCAGAAAACGGCCGGAGGGGACCTGTCTCTGGCCCTAGATGCGTGGACGCGTTTCTATGATTTCCGACATGAGTACCCGAAGGACAATTTCGGGGCGCAGATGGTGCGGTATCTGAAAACGAAGCAGCAGATATCCGGGTTTATCCCGAGGACGGGGGACCGTACATTCTGGGACGCCGTCGGCAGTGATGGGCGGGTGCGATCGTACTTCAATATTTACGGGGCGCAGTCCTCCCGAAACCAACCTTCCTCCACATCATTCATATTCCTGAAGGCCGCTTGGATGCGGGTCATGGTGGAACCGGCACCCGGGAAATGCATCATCGGGGTGGACTGGTCCTCGCAGGAATTCCTGATCTCGGCGATTTGTAGCTCAGACCCCAACATGATTAGGGCGTATGAATCGGGGGACGTGTACCTGTTCTTCGCCAAGCTCGCCAAGGCGGTTCCGATGGACGGGAAGCGCGAGAACTACGAGAAGGAAAGGGATCTCTTTAAGGCAACCACGCTAGGGATCTCCTACCTCATGACCAAGTTCGGGCTCTCCATAAAGCTCACCAATGACACGGGTGTGGAGCACACGGAAGAGGATGCCCAGGACCTCATTGACAAGTTCGACGACGCCTTCCCGATTTTCTCCGATTTTCGGGAGACGCTTGTGGGGGACTACGCCCATGACGGGCACATGGTCCTCCTGGATGATTGGGTGATGTGGGGAGACAACGACAATTTTAGGAGTGTGGCGAACTGTTTAATTCAGGCCGCGGGCGCGGCGATCATGCGCAAGGCGGTTGCCTTCGCCCAGGATGCTGGGCTCGACATCCTTTTCCCTAACCACGATGCCATCTACGCTGAGATCGATCACGGGGATTGGGAGAAGGCGGACATTCTCATGGACTGCATGGACCGCGCTTTCCGGCACTTTTTCACAGGGAAGAGAAAGGAAAAAGCGACGTGCAGAATGGACGCCCACGCCTGGGGTCCGGGATTCCAAGCAGATGGAAAGATAAAAACTCCGGCTAACCGTTCTGTGAAAATTAGTCGCCTATATCTTGACAAGAGGGGGGAGGCTGAATATAAACGGTTCGGAAGCTACCTGAAGGACCAAGACCACAGTGATCTATAAGAAGTCTGAGGAGGACACATGCCGAATAAGAGAGTTTTCAAAAAGCTGACTGGTGCCAAAAACTATCGCCCCTGGTCTCAGTGGGACGAGGGCGATTATGTGATGGGCAAGCTCATCGAGAAGATCGAGGAGGACCGTTACGGGAAGCCCAACTACGTCCTGGAACTGGAAGAAGGCCACTTCGGGAATAAGGAAGCGGCCAAGAAGCTGGTTATCGGGAAAGATTTTGTCCTCAATTCCGCCACTCTCCTGGACAACGTAATGGAGAAAGTGGAGATCGGGTCGGTTGTACGGGTGGAGTACCTGGGCAGGGAAATCATGACCAAAGGCGCTTACAAAGGCAAAGAGGCCATCAACCTGGACATTGGTGTGGCCGATGCGGACGAGGATTCCGCCTATATGAAGAAGATCGACGAAGACTCAGACGATCTCTAAAAGGATGACATGAAAACCGGACTTTATTGGGACGGCATCTCGAATGCCCAGTACCACGCACTTTCCGAAACCCCCAAAAACCACCACTTCTCCAGCTCTCAATTGAAGAAGTTGTTGGAGGATCCCGAGAAATTCTACCGCCTGTACGTCTCTCGCGAAGAGGAAACGGAGAATGAATCGAAGAACTACTTCGACATAGGCTCCTACTTCCACACGGCCCTTTTGGAGCCCCACCTTATCAAAACCGACTATGTCGTTTTCAAGGGCACACGGGCGGGTAAAATGTGGACCGCCTTCCAGGAGCAAAACCCTGGCAAAACCATTCTCACCACCAGGGATCACGCTGAGGCGATGGCCTGTGTGGATGGCGTGCGGCGCTCCCCCTTCTGTCTGGATCTGATCCAGCACGAAGAGGCGCGCTACGAGGTGTCCGTCTTTGTCCCTCTCCACGGCGTGAGAGTGAAGGTGAGATTCGACATTCTGGCCTTGATGGAACTGGGAAGCGAGGAAGAGTCCTACGGGGGAGACCTCAAGAGCATGGCGGGGTCCTGCCGGGACCGCCACACGATGCGGACCGCCCTTTCTGAGAGGAATTACCGCCTATCCGCCGCCCTCTACATCGATGCCGTGAATGAGTGGATACGGATCACCAAGGCGCCGTTTAAACCCGTCACGCAATGGTATTGGATCTTCGCTTCAAAGAAGCACACCAATGCCCAGACGGTGCGCATGACCCCTCGGGACCTGGAGATTGGGCGCGCCCAGTACACGAAGGCCCTAACCACTCTGGGGGAAAATAACAAACATGGCTGGACCTTTGAGGACGGGCCTATTGAACTATCACCCGCCCAGTGGGAGGTTGATTTATGGGAGAAGGCCGAATGAGAAAGAAAAAAGCCCCAGTTAAACGGCGGGAGAGCGAATTCACCAAGGGGATCGGGGAGAAGTTGAAGAGCATTCGACTGAGTCGGGGACACACCCAGGTCGTTCTCTCCCGCAAGGCCTGCATAACCCCCGCGTGTCTAAGTCAAATTGAGGCGGGTCTGAGATGCCCCTCCCTCCCGGTGATTTACCGCCTAACCAAGGCGCTGAACTGCACCCTTGCCCGAGTTATGCCCAAAGATAAGAAATAACCGCCATAAGGCGGAGAAACCTAAGGAGACTGATATGCATTTTAAGGAACTAACTATGGTCCTGACCGCCAAGTGCGGCGACCACTACGCGAAAGTGGGCGGGACTGTTGAACTGGCCGCTGGGGAAGGTTTGACGGAAGCTAAGGAAAACCTTTTCACCGAAATCCGTACCAATCTTTCCGAACTGGTGGCCATCGCCAATGGAACTAAAGCTTCCCTCCCCACCATAGTCAAGGCCGCGGCCAAGGCGAAGGTGGCCGCTGTTGAAGAAGCTTCTTCCTCAGAAGAAGAAGAAGTGGTGGAGGAGGAGGAGACCCCTCCCGTCCCGGTCGCCAAGCCCCCCAAGAAGGGGACCGACGAAAAGAAGTCCGAGCGACCTGCCAAGGCCGGGAAAGTCGCTAAGTCCACTGCGGTTATCTTTGACCGAGAGATCAAAGAACACCGTACACAATTGGGCCCTATTCTTAAGGAAGAGTTGGGAGCAAATTACAAGGAAGATGAGGCCCTCAAGCCCAAGGGACCTTATGTTTCCCAGAAGCTCACCGAAGCTAAGGCCGAATTCATGGACGCCGATGGAAATATCCTGGACTCCTTTAAGGCCCGTGTGATCGCCCTCCTAGAACAGTACGACGACGAAAACGACGAAGCGTAATGAGAAAGCTGGTCACAACGACCGCAGTTAAGACGTGGGCGGCCGCTAATCTGGCCGCCCACATCACACCCTATCGCCTTCAAATCGAAGGCGCCCGAGAGGCCTACAACCACAGGTACTTCCTGATTGGGGACGACATGGGTCTGGGCAAATCCCTTCAGGCCGCCATGGCCGCTCGGATGGCAGGCGGGCGCATCCTGGTGGTGTGTCCCGCCTATCTGCGGGAGACTTGGCGTATGACTTTCGCCAAAATGTTTAGACACCCCATTCCGGCCACGGTTATTCTCTCAAAGGACAGTCCTGGAGGGCCGAATGATGTTTTGGTTTGCGGTTACAACCATCCTCGCCTTGAAGAATGTTTTGAGTGGGCGAAAAATGGGACGGTCATCGCGGACGAGGTCCACTACATCAAAACATTTGGGACCGTGGAAGGAGACGCCAAACGGGCTGGGAAGTTCCATAAGGCCCTTTTTGAGTGCGCTCCCCCAAGATTCATCGCCCTTTCAGGAACGCCACTTGAAAACAACGTGGGCGAGTGGTTTTCAGTGCTCACCGCCCTCTCCTACAATCCTGAAAAAACTAACGGGGCCGACGTACGAAAACCCTTCTCCTACAAGGAACTATTCCAAGAGAAATTCTGTTTCAAGAAGGTCAAAAGGTTCGGGTATCGGACAGTAGTCGAATTCTACGGGTTCCGGAATAAGCCCCTCCTGGACGAGCTTTTGCACCTAAAATACCTCCGGCGCGTGGGCGGAATCGACCTCCCACCCATGATCTTTAAGGACGTTTATTTGGACGATATGGGGGCAGATAAAGGGCTAATGGACGAGTGGAACGCCAAAAGGGAAGAGGGAAGCTCCTCCCCCGCCAAGGCACGAAGCGCCCTAAATAAAACACCCTTCACCTGCGCCTATGTGAAGGAACTACTCGACCAAGGATTAGGCCCCATCATCATCTTCACCGATCACCTAGAAAGCTCCAACGCCCTCTATACGACCCTCCCCAATACCGCCCTAATCACAGGCGCCACCCCCATCGCCCAGAGAGACCAGATCGTCAAAGACTTCCAGGAAGGGAAAATACAGGTCCTGGTGGCCACCTACAGGGCAGGGGGCGTGGGGTTCACCCTGACCCGCGCCCACCACGCCGTGGCCAATGACCTGTCCTGGGTTCCAGGGCAGAATGACCAGGCGTTTAAACGCATCCACCGCATTGGGCAAGACCGCCCTTGCGTCATTCATCGAATCATCGGATCCCTCCAGGACCACAGCATCATGCAGAAGTTGGAGGATAAATCCGAAGTTCTACGGAGGGCCATGTGACCAAAAGAAGCCTTGAAAAAATCGACACGGTGGTGGTCCATTGCTCCGACTCGGGCATCTCCGCCCACGATGACATTTCGATCATCAGAGAATGGCATCTGGCCCGAGGGTTCTCGGACGTGGGATACCACCTTTTCATCACCCAAAAAGGGAAGGTTCAAAAGGGCAGACCCTTCGATGTGGTGGGCGCCCACTGCGAGGGGAATAATCAGAATTCCATCGGCATTTGCCTGGGCGGACGGAACACCTTCCCCTCACACCAGTTGGACGTGGCGGCCGAAGAGATCCGGAAAATCATGAACGTCTTCGGGATCCACTTCTGGAACGTCAGACCCCACAACCATTTCAACAAAGACAAGAGTTGCCCAAACTTTGGCGTATTTCAGGAGATCCTATGGAGAATTTACCGATGAATGAGAAAAAGGCAGGCCCTAAGCTGACCGATCTTTCCAAAAACAAGATTGTGAGGGATGAAACCTCCGAGCTTCACGCCCGAAACCATGAAACCATGCAGCGGTGGCGAGAGGCCAAAGAGAATAAGATGCTGGTTTTATCGGATCGAGAGGAAATCCGCCACGGACTAACCGCCGATTGGGGGATGTTCGACTTCCTCCTAGGCGCCTATGGCCCCAAGTTTCCGGCCAGCAGATCCTTTGCCGAAAATCTTATGTTTTTTTGGAGTGTCTTCTGGCCACACCTAAAAACCAATGTGGAGTCCTATGAGCGCATCAGCCGGGATTTTGAGAGTTCGGTGGAAGAGGAGCGCATGACCATGGTCGCCTACGCCGACCAGAACCTGGAGCTTAAACTCATGCGCTCCTACTGTGAAGACACCTTCACCCACAGGCAGAAGACCCAACTCGCCACTTACATTAAAAGTCAAAAGCAGAAGGTCCAAAGCAAAGTGGCCCAGCTGCAAAAAAAGGAAATGGAAAATGAAAAAGGTACTAAAGAGGAAACACCCCACGGCAGTGATGGGCCCAGCAAAGAAGACGCCGGCCCCCGGCCGGACAACCACACTTCTGCTTCGTGAGATCGTCCAACACCAAAGGGAGATTCAGGGAGTTTTGACTTGGATGCGGGCGCATTTGGGGCAGATCCACGCCCACATGTCTCAATCCATTTTGGAGAAATCCGAGACGTTTAAACAGGCAAAGGCGGAGATCGATGGCCTAAAGAAAAAAGGGACCAAAGTGCCTCCCTGCTCTTCGACCCCGCCCACTCCCGAAGAAGTGGACGGCCTTTAAGAGACCTAATTGCCGTTGGCGTACTCGACGTAGAGGTAGACGGTTCCGTCAGAGATGCCGGAGCCCCCTCCCCCGATCTTAGCGGTTAGGGTACAGCCGTCAGAATAGATTGAAGTGGCGGTCGTGCCGGTGGATTTGCCTTCTATGCGGTCCGTGGTGGTGGGAGTATTGGAGACGAAGGCCTCCACCAGGTCATTGGTGGCCTCACAGCCGAAGGCGAGGGTGTTGCCGGATGCGGATGCGGCCTGTTCTTTGATAAAAGCGTAGGTGCGCAGGATGATTGATCCTGGAGGGATGCGAGAGGCGCCGCGCAGGGTGACCGACGCGTCGGCGGCCAGAGAATCCCCGGTAGCGACTTTCAAAATTGCCTTGGCAATTTTGCGGGCCTCCAAATTGGCAATCCGTTGGGCCAGGATGCTGGGGGGAACCGCTTCATCGGCAAAAGAAACGGACGTGACCAAAACAGCAAACAGGGCCAGAGTCTTTTGGAGCATACCCACCTACCTTAATTTTTAGTTATAACGATTCTAGCGTAGCACAACACCATTAAAAGGGAAGTTGGAACTATGTGGAAGGTCAGGTTCCCCATGGAGTTCACCCAAAGGATAAAAAAGCTCCAGAACCAAGGAGATTGGCGGTCTCGGATAAAGGATAAAAGAGTAATCCAGATGGCGAATCCCACTACCCCCCAGGCGGCCTGTATCTCAAGGACCTCCATGTGCAAATGCTGAAAAAGCTCCCCATTTATAGGCCCCGAGATTTTGGGGAATTCGGACCAAACCCACCCCAGACCCCTTCCAAAAATCCATTCAAGGGGGGTGGCGGGAGCGTTAAAGAAGGCCTTCCAGGCAATCAGACGACCGCCGGGTCCGGTGAGACTCTCCGGCAAAAGGGGAAGACAGACAAAGGCCAAGCCCAATCCCACCAGGACCGCCCAGAGAGGGATCCTGAGCTTTTTGCAAGCGAGGAACCCCAGCCAAAGCCCCACTGCTCCCAAGGCCATAGAGGAATGGAAGACCCAAAGGGCGGCAAGTCCAAAGGGCAGCATCCAAAGGGGCGCAAAGGGCAGGCAGCCCGCCAAAAAGGCGGCCGAAAGGCTGGGCTGGTGGACCATGCCGATGATATGTCCCCTGGCGTCGCGGGCCCTACGGACGGTTTCGGCCATCTCTTCGGTCCCGATCCACTCCCAGGGGTCTGTTTTGAAGTAATTGGCGACAAGCCAAAGTATCTGAAGGACGAGAGATATCTGGATCCCCTTCTTAATGGAGTCCCACCGAGAGATTTCCAGAAATTGAACGAAGGCCAGACACCCAAAGGTGAAGCACAAAAGCTGTTGGTAGGGGGCCAGCATGTAGGGGTGTGGCCGATTGAAAAACGCCATGGTTAGAAGGACGATAAGGGGCAGGAAATGGGGGCGTTGCCAACTTCCTTTTCGACACCCCCAGAGGAGAAGTCCCACCGTTGTGCAAAGGAAAAAGGCCTGCTCTTTGGCAAACCTTAAATCCCCGCCGGGGACTGCAAACGTGAAAAGGGGCAGGAGAGTAAAGACCCAGGCCCAGTAAACCTCACGACTACCGAGGGGAGAGAACCTTTTGATCCAATCCCCAAACTTTGTAGCAGGCCATATCCGCCCAAGCACAGAAGTGAGTACGGCCTTCATACTCGCTGAAGACGACGACTTTTTTACGCTTGAATTTCTCACGGTAACACCAGCCCTTTCCGATAGCGTCAGGCAGTTGGTGCTTTGCCTGGCACGGTTCCCAAGTTCTTGCTTCCAAGGAGGGCCCCGTAGGCATCCAAGAAGATGCGCAGGCGGATGCGAGAGTTATCGACATCAGAATTGTAGTAATCAGCGGCATTTTTGGCATCTTCAAGCTCCTGAAGGCAGTCGTGGTGCTCCCTGTACAGACTCTTCCTCTCTCTTTCCTCAAGAAGAACCATCGTGCTCGCCACGATGGTTCCAATGCTCTTAAGAAGTGCCAACCATTCGGCGCCCATCTTTCACCTACTCGATTGAGATTTTGCCCTTGGAGATCATGCGAAGGCCAGCAAACAGTGCGCCAAGGAGCAGGCCCACTACTTCAACGTTTTTGCCGACGTACTCGCCAACACCAGGAATAAAAGCAACCAGTGCCACAATCACTGCCATCCAATTGGTCTTAGACTGCCAGGGCTTCTTGCTTTCCATGCGAACTCCTTTAATTGCAAATTCTCGGATCGCGTATGCGTTCCTTGATGCATAAATATAAAATGACTCGATCTAGTTTATTGTCCACCACGCCGACTCTTTTCGCAAGGTCGGCATCTCTGGCCTGAAGGATCTCGACCACGTCTGCTCTCACCTGATGGACCATTGGGACGGTGGCGATGAAAGACCAGATCCATCCGATAAGCCCGGCCAGACCGACGAACACGAGCTTCATTGATTCTTGGCCTGCCCATTGGGCGAGTCTTTCCCTCATCGCCCCTCCATGGGTTATGGGTTACTTGATCTTGGCGTCTTCGTGTTCCTGGATAAGCTCCCATAGCTGGGCGCTTGTGTGCGGGGGCGCGGCCACGACGATGGAATCGGGTGTCTCGGCATTGATTTCGCCGATGATGATCAGGAACTTGGTGACCAGGGCGGCTTCTTCGGCCGCGGCTTCCGCCGCTTTCTTTGCAGCTTCGGCCGCCTCTTTCGCCTCTTTGATCTCGGTGTTGATTTTGACGTGTTCCTCGCTTAGGACCTGTTCCGCCAAGTCCCCGGAGCGAGATTCCATTTTCTTAAGGATTTTTTCCTTAAGTGACGCCTTCATGGGGGCAACAAGGTCCGCGTGCAGGTTCAACCCGTCAACGTAGGTATCAACCTGTTTGTAATTGGCGTCGAGTTGTTTAAGTTCTCGGGTGTGGATTTCAAGTGCGTTCATAAATCTCCTAGTTTAGTATCCGTGGCACAAAAGCGTAAAGTCGTTTAGGCCTGCTCCCCCGCCGTCGGACCAACCTTTAAAAGTCCCCGAAACTGTAGTCGTGGTAGCATCCGCGGTCATAAATCTTGATGTGTTTATTGTGTTCATGGCCACGCAGTTGGCCACTGTAGTGAAGGCCCCGACGGTCCAGGTACATGTCGCGATACTCGCCGCCACAGCACAGTTTCCGTCTATGAAATCTCCGACCTCACCCGTGACCACTCCTGCGCCGGAGACCTTGGCGCTGTAGAATTTAGGTTGCCCGTTCGGCGTGCCAACGGTCTTTACCGCGTCCCGGAGTGTGGCAGTAATCAAGTGTTGCCCGGTCCATCCGCTGATAGGCACGTCGATCTTAAAGCCGAACCCTGTCGGTCCTAAGCTAAGGTCGCCGACAGTCGTGGACCCCATAACAGTTGGACCGCCTTCCCCGGTACCTGCACCGTTTGAGTAGTTCGACACGACCCTGAATCTTGTAGCGTCGTAGGCGTAAAGCTTCGTTAGACCTATGTACCCGTTACTAAGGCTTTGGCCCACTGAACCCGTACCGACAAAGGCCTTTGCGCTTTCGTTCGCTGTGGTCGCGCTAAAGAATGTCCCGGTGTAAAAGTTGACCTTGGTGGAGTCAAAGGAGAGTCCGGCGGGCAAGGTAAAGAGGTAATCCCCAGTTCCACTAGTACCGGCAGCGGATTGCGAGAACTGATAATCCGCAAGAAGACGCTGGCCCTTGCGCGAGTACAGCACGCGGTCAGTAACGATCGTTCCCTTTGTGGGCGGTGTCGTCGTCGCCCCGATGGTCATGGCCCCCCCGTCGATTAAGTCAAAATCGGGACTAGGGACCGAGTAGGTGGCGCTCAAGGGCGGGAAGTATTTAACTATGATTTCTAAGCTCTGCGTGTCCCCAACGTTTTTTCCAATGTCGCAAGTATAGGACCCATTATTCCCCTTGCCCTGTATCTGCAACGTGACGTTTGTTTGCGCCGTTGTGTAGGACAGGCGCGTGGACATATTGCCCGAAGAAATCGACGCCCCGGCGTTAGCAACGACCTCAGATTGTGCTGTGTTGTTTGTCCCGTCGGTCACACGATAGGCACAGTAGGAACCGGCGCCCGTCAATGCCCCGCCATTAACCGTGATCTCGTAGTCCCCGACAGGCATGGAAGCAAAGACGAGGGCGGGAATGCGGGTACCCGGAGCCGTGGCGTTTCCTGTTACCGTGGGGGCGGCAATCGCGGCATTTGCCGAGTAGCTCCCAAAGGCCCCCGAGGTGCGTGTCCAAAAGTTCGCCGTAGTCGGAACCCACAAAATAGAACCGAAAACTTTCGCTTGATCGACGCCTATCCCTTGTAGGTTCCAGTTCACCCCGTCGGAACACAGCATAGCGTGAATGCTGGTGTCCATGTAGCACTTGTCGGTGTTGGCGGCGGCGCTGGGTTGACTCGCCGTGGGGATATTCCCCATATTGCGGGTCGCCTCCGTCGTTGAGGTCACGCTCACGTTTCCAACATTTAGGGTATCTGTGGTAGCGGTGTAGGTCATTCCGGCATCGTCGGCAGCTACCCCGCTCGTACCTGCAAATAGAACCCGATCTGCGGTAGGGGCATAGGCGGTGGGTGCGCCAGCGCCGCCCCAAAGAACGATTCGTCCAGCAGTTTGAGCGGAGGTCACTTCCTGAGAATCGGCATCCGAATAAACGATTCCCCCATTTACAGCGGTCATCGCCTTATTGGTACCCCCCTTGGACATGGGCAGGATGCCGGAAACCCCCGAGCTAGTGAGGGCCAGGCCGGAGTTCCCAAGCTCGATCGAGCATCCGTTGATGTCGACGACTCCGGCTTCGGAGGTGTTGTCCACGATCTTCCATCCGCAACCTTCGCCAATGCCTGCCCGGCAAGTTCCCTGGGCAGTGTACTTGGCCCAGGTGCCGCCGGAGCTTACGACCTGGCTGTCCGAGTCGCCGTCAAAGGTGTTTGAGAAACGGAAGGTGACGCCTGCGCGTGCGGTGTTGATCCAACAAGAAACGGACGCGGGCATGTCGTCGTCGAAGTTGGTCCCAGGCATCACATAAATGGTGTCCGTTGCGGCCCCAGCGTAAGAGGCCCGTGCGTAGAATAGGCCATACAACTCCCCCTCCACTCCGGTGGAGGTCTGCTGGGTAAATCCAGAGCAAAAGTCACACTGGAGTTCCGCCACGCTCTCTTCAAAGGAGGGATAGAGCATCATCTGCTTGAGTTCAGGATTATTGGAGCCGATGTAGTATTCGGAAGAAGTCCCGTTGGTGAACTTCGCCCGCCCGCCTACCCCCGCAGGATCGGCCTGGATGACGACATCCCCGGCACTGCCCTGGTTTGAGAGGGTGTCCCCATCCAGGCGCAAGCTGTCCACATTCATCTGACCGCTGGTCAGTGTGACAACGTTTCCGGCCGTGTTGAACAACCAATCCCCGTCATCAGAGAGATCGCCAGCGGTGCCGGCAAAGGTATTCCGTCCGGCAGTGAGGGAAGAATCTTTCACACTCCCGAAGGTCACGTTGTCTGTTGTGGCAATGCTTTGAGGGAGGGACAGGGTGATGGAACCGGCCCCGGGGGTCACGGTGATCTGGTTGGCGGTTCCGGTTAGGGAGGAGGCGGCAGGCGCCACGCCCGTGCTGCCAATCAGGAGTTGTCCGTCGGTCAAAGGCCCTAGGGCCGTGAGTGCCCCGGATGCTCCACCCATAATGAAGCTAAATTGTGCGGGGTTGAACCAGGAATAGGCCCCGGCGGCGCCGGAGAGGAGGGCCTGGCCGGAAGTTCCGACGGACCCGATCTCAAAGGAATCAGCATCGGAGTAGACCATGCCGCCATTGGAAGCAGTCAAGCTTTTGCTGGTTCCGCCGTTGGTCAGAAGGTTCACTCCGGTCACGGGGGAGTTGAAATTCAGGGCAGAGATCTCAACCCAATCCCCATTCCCAAGATCCGTGGCGAAAACGCCAGAGACGTGATTAGTTATAGACTTGTAGATGAGGTTGTTGACGTGGACCACATCGTCGATCTCGTAGTTTGAGGCCGTCGCCCAAGGGGCCATCCCGCCAGCGCCCAGGGCCACAAAGGTGGCACCGTCCCAGAATTCATAGGAAACGGAAGTTGAGTTGATGATGCAAGTCCCGACGGGCAAAGGACCTACGAGGGCATCCCTTTGGACCTCAGTCATCAGGGGGCAGGGGCGAGAACCCTTGGTGGTGGTGGTAAGGTCCAGGATCAAGGCGTTGTCGTGGGTGGCGTTGCCCAGTCCCAACCCCGTGGAGTCCAAATAGATGTTGGTAGAATCAACCCACTCAGTGCCGTCGAAAACCAAAAGGTCCCCGGTGGCAGGGGTTGCAACATCCACGTCCAGAAGAGAATCCAGAGCGGCGTTGCCTCCCAAAAGCACGTCAAAGGAGGCACCCAAAGAGTCCTTGTAGTAGAGCTTGCGGTCGTTCATTACGAAGATTTTTCCGTAGGTGTCTTCGGATGCAGGCACCACGGCCTGCTCTTTTAGAGAAGCTTGGTCCTCAAAGTAGGTGTTTTCGAGGTAGGTACTCCCGAAAACCGTACTGGACAAAACAATAAGACAAAGTAGTAAGATGCTGGTCTTCATTTATTGCACCCTCGAAATCTCAAGAATTCTCCACGCAATGTAGGTCTCATCATCTTCTTGAACTCCGGCCTGAAGGTCGGAGGTGTAGACGGGGTACCCTACTTCACCAGTCTGCTCTACTCCCCAGGTAACTCCCGAGAGAGCGCCGACAAGTTTGGTCTCGGACTCCTTGCCCAGGTACCAAGTCCCTTCGACGTAGTGGATGCGCAAAATGGCGGTGGTGAACCTCGTTGTGAGGTCCGTTTTTCTTTTGATTTCGACCTCGATCCTGGCACTTCTTGCGCCGTCGGAGTCGAGTTGGAGGGGGTCGCCCTCGCCGCTGGGGCTGTTTAAACGTCCCAGAAGCCGGGTAGGCCCGGAGTTGTTGGCCAGAAGTTGCCAACCCACTGCCCTGTCCCCGCCGTTTTGGGTCGCTTCTAGGGCCGTAACCTTGGTTTCAAGAGTGGTAACGCGGTTTTGGAGGGTGGTATCGGCGGCCAGAAGTCCGGTGACGACGGCCAAATTGGGGACCTGGGAGGCGATGGCCTCTTTGGTCCTGAGGGCGGTCATGCCTTTGGCGTTGTCCGTTCCGGTTTGGGCCTCACCCTGGGAGGCGATGGCGGAGAAGACCCCGTCGGCGCCGGCAGGCCCGGCAGCGCCTAGGGCCCCGGCCGCTCCTGCCGCTCCGGTAGCGCCCAAGGCGCCGGTAGCTCCGGGATTCCCCTGGATGCCCTGAACCACGACTTGCTCCCACTTCCCGTCTTGGACGTAGTCGATCAAGAAGTCGATGGAGGTGTGGTCTTCTGAGGCGCGGAAGAGGTTTTTGAGGTAGACGATGGCCTGACCTTCTTCGTACTCCACGCCCACTTGCCAGTCGAGGAGCTTGCCGTTTTCTTGGGAAGAAGCGCCGCCAGCATCTTCCACAACGTCTTCCGCTTCGGCCTCAAGGATGCGGGCCTGAAGCTCCGCTAGGGCCATCATCTCTCGGTCGAGTTGGTCTTCAATCTCTTCGGGGAGGTAAGAGGCCACACCATTGGACCCCAAAGAGGTCTCCTGGGTCTTGAGTGTTTCCCTCTCGACCCGGATGCTCCTGGTGGCGGCGTAGGTGGTGACGGTGGTGATTTGAGTGGGGGTGGTGGGGTCATTTAAAGCGTACTGACTGGGGCCCGCGCCCACGGTCAGGAGAGTCCAGCTTTCTCGCTTCGGGGTGGCGTTGACGATGAGGTACACCTTGATGACCGAGGTCTCCCCGGGGAGAAAGGCGAACGGGATATTGAAGGCCACTTGGGCCCCGTTACAAACATAGGTCTGACCGACGGACAAATTGCTAAATGACATATACCCCTTATGCTAAGCTTATTCCCGTTTTGTGCAAACTCTTACTAGTCGAAAAGTTTCTCATCCCCGCGTTTTCGCGCCCTTCTGGCGGCCCTGGCGGTGTACCCGGGATTCCAGTAATCGTTTAACTCTTCCAGGATGCTTTTTTGGATAATGGGCCAGGCAACCCCCAAAATGGCGGGGAAATTGTTCAAAAGGAATTTCAGCGCGGGTTGGGCCGCTTCCGAGGTCATGGGCGTCCTCCCATCTAAAATATCCCCAATGGCGTTGACCCCATCCTTGACGGTCAACCCGACGATCTCCACCGCCGCTTTAACCTGACCCATGGTGGGGCCGGCCAGGCGCTCCAGGAGGTCCGTCTTAAAACCATTTTCGTCTTTGGCGTACTTGGCCCGAAGGATGTCCAGGCCGTAGCCCACCACGAGAGGGGTAGCTCCCCGAGTAAAGGCGTCCATGAAAAATTCCTTATCGAGCTTGGGCTCCCTGTTTTTAGTCATATCCTTCAGGGCCATACCGGCGGCCGTAAAGATTGTGACTTGGACTATGGCCCCGGAGACCATTTTGAGATGATTGGCGTTCCCGGCGTTCCAGGCCTCCTTGAGGGCCTGGCGACTTAAGAGGTCGGGGGACTTGAAGGATTTGTCGTTAAGCCCGATTCGGCGCAGGACCCGGTCAACCGAAAGGGCGGTTCCTTGAAATTGGGACGTGAGGCGCACGAAGGCCCCGCGGGGGTCGTTGTAGCCTAGTCCGTGCCCCACTATCCCGCGCTCGCGTGCCTGGGCCTCCATTAGGAAGGTGCGCCCCATGTCCTGGAGCATGGATCCGTAGCGGTTGCCCAGGTCCCCGTGCCCGGCGTTCCGAATGGCCTCTGGGGTAATGAGCTTCATGGGGTCCCCGGTTGCCAGGGCAATTTCTTCCTGGAGGGGGCGGAGAGTATCCCACTCTTTTTCCCCGATATTGTATCGGTCCATGCTGGCCTTATACTCCGGTGCCAGGTCGGCAAAGCTTTTGTCCGCTTGGCTTGCCAGCCTCTCCGCGAAGTATCGGGCGGTGGAGAGCTTGGACCCCACGTTCTGGATCTCCAGCATGTTCGCCTTTAAGGCCACCTTCTGGCCCCAGGCCAAAGCATTCCCCCCCACCCTTAAAACATTCCCCGCAACGCTGCGAATATCCCTCCCCTCTTCCAGGGGGGAGCCTCCTCGGGTGTGAGAAAAAGTGCCCATGCGGTCATGGATTTCGGCCGTGGACTCGGAAATATGGATTTCAAGGTGTCGGGCCATAATGTCCCGGTCCCCAGGATGGATGGTCTGGAAGAAGTTTCTAATCATCCCAAGCTCGGGCATCAAATCCCCTGTGGCGGACCTCATACCCCAAGCGGCACCGGCAAAGTCCCCGAAAGTGGAAAAAATGGCCCCGGAAAGTCGGGCAGAGGCATTGGCCAGAGAGAGGGCCCGATAGGTCTTGGCCACCATGTCAGAAGAGGGTATGCGGTCGTAGCCGAACATCTCCTTGAACATGATGTCCCGTTCGGCCTTAAGCCCCGTCCTCACCCCAAAAAGGCCCACCTTAGTGGACATGAAGTCATCCCGCTTCTTGGGGTCGGTGATCTTGGCCAGCTCCGTCTTTTCAATCCATTCCCAATTCTCCTTGGCAGCAATCCCGATAGTCCTTCCAGCTGCTCCCGCCTTGGCCGCAGACTTCCCAGAGGCGTTTAAGGTCTCGAAAATGGTCCCGGTTCCGAATTCTTGGTTGTAGGACACCAATTTTTCAGGCCCGTCAAAAACAAAAGTCCGGGAGCCCCCAAACATTCCCACGGAGTTCTCATAAGACCCCGAGGTGATTTCTTGGTAAATCTTGCGCACTTTCCCCTCAACGGCAGGAGTCCAATCCGACTCAAAGGTCTTTTGAACATCAATGGAGTTCCGGATTTTTTTGACCCAATCCCCCTCTTTGACGGCGGAGAGTTTATCCGCGCTGTGAGTCTGGCGGAACATGAAATCCGCACGCTCCTGGATGTTGACTCCCATTTCCCGGAGTTCCTGGATGAGCTTTTTATTGTGGGACACAATCGCCACGGCCACCTTACGAATCGGGTCCGAAAACCCGTCCAGCCCCTTGCCCTCTTTGTGCGCCCAAATGGCCTTACCAATTTCAAGGTCGTGGTCTCCGGAGGTGGCAACCTCGCCCCACTCTCTCTTAATGGAATCCAACCTATAACCGATCCTGGAGGCAAAATTCTCCTTGGCACGCTGGAAGCTATCGTTTCCGCCCCTAACCACGTTGTCTAGGCCGGTAGAGAGAACCTTGAAAATATCATTGGTCCCCGGCCGAATCCCCTCGGTGTTTCGTAGGGTTTCTAACTTCACCCGGGAGGCGATCTTTGATGCCTTATACTCGATCCGCTGCATGATTTGGTGGGCGCTTTGCTCCTTCAGCTTCTTAAAGTCCGTGGCGTACTTGTTGGAAGTTCTAAGCTCTTCGGCCTTAACCAAAATGTCCTTGATCTGCTGGGGCGAAATCATCCCCTTATCAATCTGAGTCTTATAAAGTTCGGTCAATTGGTCGAAACATGGTTTGGCCATAAGAGTCCTTTTCCTACCTAGAGCAGGCGATACCGGCCTTGAGGACTTCGTCGTTAAGGTCGATTTCGGCCTTAAATTGCTTGAACTCCACAATTTCCTCAGGAGCGAGAAGACCCAGCTTTACGGCCGAATCCAAATCCTCGATGTGGGTGTTGATTGTGTCCTCCAATTCCATCATCGGATCGTCGTCAACGTAGGAGGTCTGCATCTCCTCAAGCTCCCGAGCGCCATCCCCATTGGGGTCGTACATCGTCTTATTTGGGTCGTTGAACTCCTCGACGGCCTTCACTCGATCCGGGGCGCCCAGCTCTTCGGCATCCTTGATTAGGGCCTCAAGCTCTTCGATGCGCCCCCTCCCTCCGTCGATAGACTCCAAGTCTTCCTGAAGGCGAAGGACCATTTCAACGTCGGCGTCAGGGTCTTCTTGCAGTTTCTCCAAAAGGGTGCGGGCCTGTGGGGCCTCAGACTTCAGGGCCTCAAGTTCCTTCCTCATGTCGGGAAGGTTTCTTTGACCCACCTCCTGGAGCATGGGGGTAACGTCGGGAACTCTCCCCGCCGCCATTTGCTGCTCATAGGCCTCAAGGACTTTGGCGGAGTGGTCTACGGCATTTCTCCCCTGCTTCAAAAGATCCCAGCCCTTGCCAAATCCCTTGAGGATAACGGGAAAGGCAATCCCGCCCGCAACAGCTTCCAAGAAGTGATCCTCCACATCGAAGTCCTGCTTCTCCAATTCCATAACCCCCTGGGTGAGAGTCATTTCTTGGGCCACGTTACCGACGACGTTGCTCGCCACCGTGGTACCGAACTTGGCGACCGGCCCCTGGATCCCCAGGTCGTAGGCCTTTCCCCAGGCCCCGGGAGAAATCTTCCCGGACTTCAAGAGATGCCCCATAGTGCGAGAGATGCCCGCATCCACGCCCACGCCCGCAAGGTAGTTGATGGGGTCCACAATCTGAGGCGCCATACCCGCAACAAAGTTGACGGCCGTTTGAGTCCAGTCCTGCGGCCCCTGCGCCACAACCTCCTGGAGCATCCTACGGCGGCGACCCCTCTCATTCACCGATTGCGCCAGCTTCTCAGACGCGGGCGCCGTGAAGGGGTTCTCCACGTCGGTGTACTTGGCGTTTAACTCCTCTGCACTTTTAACGTCGTCATTTCTAAGAGCAGAGGTAGCGTGCTCCGCGAGGTACCTAATTTGGTTTAAGGGAGTTCCGGATTGGCTATCAGCGTAAGCGGCAGCGGCGGACTCCAACCGACTCGGCTCGTGCCTGGGGATGTAATCCTCTTCCCCATCATCTGCAATGTCGGAACTCCAAAAGCCCGGCTTCACAGGCCACCCTCATTTGAGTCACTGGCCAGCTTGCGGCCAAACTTATCAAACCCCTTTAGGGTCTTGCTCTCAGGCTTCCGGTAATTCTTCATGTCCTTAAACTTAACGATAAAGGGCTGGCCATCATTGGTGAGCATTCTCCTGTCCCCCGTGGGAGTGTCCAGGATAAGGCGAATCCCGTCCTTCTCCCGAGTCTGCTTCCAGACCCCGTACTCCTTGATCTGATCCCACATCTCCTGTTCGTCTCGGACGTTCCCCTTGACCAAATGTCGGGACTTGGAGAAACCAGAGGCCTGAAGGGTCTCAGGCGTAAGGGCGTGGGACATGTAGGATTCTACCTCGACCTTCTCAACCCCAAGCTGGCGAGGGATGAGGAACTGGTTGGAAGGTGTGTCGTAGTGGTGGAATTCCTTTCCAACAATAAGTTCTTGCGCACGCGCAACGGCCTCTTTTGGCCCAAGAGTTGGATCCCCCAGCATTGAACGCTTGGTCTCAGTCTCCACCAACCCACGCAGGATTTTTGCCTGCTCGGGACGACCCGACTCGTAGAAAATTTGGTCGATCTTGGCAAGCCCCTTAGTCAGGGCAAGGTTTGTTTCATCGGTAGCGCCCTTTCGAGTTGCCTCAAATTGCGCACTAATTGCCTCCGCCTTGCCCGGAAGCATATTGTCGAAAAGCCTCTCTTTGGTGAGAGTGTTGTTGAAGTGAACCACCAGGCCCAATCCCGGGGGGACGTTGGGGTTTTCATCAATCATTTCAGCAATGGCCTTAGGGGCATGGGCGCCGTACATGCTCAGGTGCTCGTCAAAGAGGGCCGCACCCTCCTTGGAGGTGGACGCCTCCATAATCGCCTGAGACTTAAGACGCGCATCCTCCTTGGAAAGGATACGGGGTTTGGTGATCCCCAAGACCTTCTGGAGCACAAAGGCCGCATCCGGGTCGTTTTTGGTGGAAGGATAGTACTGATCGACGTAGGCCCTACCGTCCTTATTCCTTTCGGTGATGATGGCACTGGCGGCACGGCGGAGCATGTCGGTGGCGTCGTCGTCCACGCCCTTGGTGAAAAGGCTCCCGCCAGTGATGGTGCCGTTTACTCGTGCCTCCATCTGCTGGGGACTCATGTGATGTAAACCCTCGACCACGTCTCCGACCTTTCGGGCGTTGATCATACTTCGGGTGTTTAGATCCTTCTCCGGCCCTTCTTCCATGGCCCGTACAAGGCTCCAGGTTTCATTTATCCCGTCCCGGTTCCTGGGGTCCTGTCCCTTTCCTTCGGCCAGGGCAGTAATGGAGTTTTTCAAAAGGATGCGGAGTACCCCATCCTGGGCGCGGGAGCGGGTGTTGAATACGTTTTCGGCCCTGTCTCGAAATTGGGCCTTCTCCTCGTCGGAAACTCCCGCCAAGACGACCTCAGTTCCGGGGACTCCGCCGGAGATGAAGTCATCCACACGCGCCATGGCTTCTTCTCTTCGGGTGCCTTCGGGGACCAGACCAGAGAGACCATCTCTAAGCATCCCGCGAAAGACACCCTGGCGGGCATTCTTGGTGGTCTTGTCCACGATCTCATTGGCCTGGGCCTCCGTGTAAACGAGACCCTTTTTGCTCAGGACGTTATTTTGGTAGTCCGCCAGCTGTTCACTGACTTTAAAGGGGTTTGGATCGTCGTAGGCAAGGGAGGATATGTTGTCCCCCTGCTCCCCCTCGATCTTTATGCCGTATTTGGCCCTGGCGGTGGTCTCGTAGTTTAACGCCCCAACCCCTAGGCTTAGGGCGCTGTTGTCCGTTTTCTTCAGGAAGTGGTTACGGGCATCCGTGCTGGGGGCATTGGCGGCGTATTCTTCTCGCCGCCGATTGGTCTCCTGGATGATATCGTCGGAATACCCCTTGTGGTCCCCTTTGGCGTTTAAACGCGCCTGGGCCTCATACTTGGCCATGCCCATGGAGTATTCCATGGAGGCGGTGTCGCCATAGGATGAGGTTTCCGCCTCTTTTCTCTTTTCCACAATGCTGAAGGCCACATTGGATGCGTTCTGCGCCAGACGCCCCAGCGCCTCACCTTCCACAGCGGCCGAGGAGATGCTAGGTCCTTGGGCCGTGGGGGCGGACTTACCGATAGATGTGGCGGTGCCTAGGGTAGGGATTTTGGCCATGGGAGGACTCCTTAGGAGGCGCCGTAGGCGCGGGAGGCGTTTTGGAGGAGGATATTGTAGTTATTGTATTTGCCGACCTTTCGGGCCTGTTCCCCTGCCTTCAAATCATACTCACCACCTCTCAAAAGGGCGTTGGCCTGGGCCTTACCCTCGATTCGATCCAGTTCGATTTGGCGGGTGATGGTGTCTTGGGTTTGCTCCAGCGCCAAAAGGGTGGATCCGGATCCCACGTCCACGTTGGACTTGGCGAAGGAGGAGACTTGGCGAGATTTGAAGATTTCGCCCTCGCGGCGCAAATCCCGGGCGTTTAGTTCAAAACGCTCCATGACATCAGCGGCCTGTTGGCGCTTAAGTTCCGCCTGCTCATTGGCAGCGGCCTGTTGGGCCTTAACGGCCTTATTGTTGGCGTACATCTGAAAGGCAGTTCCCGCCACTGCAATTGCTGCCACCGCCATGCTAAACCACCTTTGCAAATAGGGCGTGATCCTGTTTGTCCGTCCCGTACCCTCGCATTATACCTTCAAACTTAAATCCCAGCAGACGTGCCCACTTGATCCCCCCGCCCCAGGCGGTTGAAATGGACATTTGGAGCCGGTGGAGTTGGAATTCTTTTTGAACCCACCCATCCATGGCGCTGTGGAGTATTTTAAAAACCCCCAGCTTATAATCCTTGAATTTCTTGCTTGGAATCAGAATAACCTCGGCCGTCCCTTCCGCCAATAGGAACAGGGAGCAAAGCGCCAGAGTCTCGTGGGTGGTTCGGTTCATAATGGTTAGGAAAATGAACCGATGGGTTCCAAGAGAACTCTGTATGGCCTCACGGAGCGCCCCCGGAGGATAGGGGTCCTTGGGATCGAAATTTGCCAAATGCTCCTCTTCAAAGGGGGCCAAAACCAGGTCAGTCATAGGAAACCCCCCGCGTGGCCACTGAGAGGAGGGTGGCGGGATACGGGCCGTAGGCGTAAAAGCGCAGTTTGCAGCGCCTCTTGGGTCCGTGGGGCAGGTGGATCAGGGCGTCCCCGGAGAAGACATCCGTGGCCGTGTGCCCTTCAAATTGAAGCTGCTCCATGGTCCCGCCAGGCTCTCCTACCTGTAGGTCGTAGGTGTTGTGAACCAAAAGTACGGCCTTATCCGGGCGCTGGATCATGCCCTGGGAAACACCCCAGTCCCCGCCCGCTTCAATCTCCGTGGGAATGCAATCCGCTGGTGCCCTAAGACCCACAACGAACTTAGACCCAGAGGCGTGAGTAGCGCCCAAATCAACGGCACCCGCGGCCACAACGAAAGTACCCAAAAGTACCCCGTTCTTGGTGACGAGAACGCTCTCGCCCTCCAAATGCGTAAGTCCGGGAATGGAGCTTTGTACGCCTATGAAAGCGTGGGTCACGGCGGCGTCCACATAAATGGGAACCTGAAACTCCTCGGTCCAGAAGGAATTGACGGTATCCTCATCAAAGTCCTGTCCGATCTTTTCGATGGTAAACAAAACCCCTCCGGCCAGCTCTCGCTCCACGGCAAGATACAAATCGTCGAAGTTCCCGGAGGAATTGGGAACCGCTGCGGCCCCCCACACCTTCACATCCATTCCGGCCACAGGGCGCCTCATCCACGCCACCACGCCACCCCTGGGGTTATAGGTCAGCCCCAGGAGGTAGTTGTTCTCATTGATGAACCACACCATGCTGCGAGATGCCTGGTAAGTGCAGAAGGTGAAGCCCCTTTGGTCTCCCCCCAGGCCTGCGACGTGATCGGCCAGTTGGGTTAGATCCTCGGAGATGTTGGACCCGTTGTTGTCATTGAACTTGAAGTTTCTAACCTCGCGCCCGTCGCGCCCGACGAAAATCACCTCGTCGTTTACACGAGCGGGGCGCATGGGTGTGCTGCCAAAGGAGGTTTGGGCCTGAATGCCGGGGGATGTGGCCCCGAAGACTTCCTCAGAACTTCCCGAGCCGATGAACTCCTGGCCTAGGGTTCCCATGTTGAGAACCTTGGATCCAGACACCCAGGCGATGGCGTTCACCTCATTGGAAGCAAGGGTGAGGGTGAAGGGGTCCGTGGGCAAAACCACCAGACCGCTGGGCAGAACCGACTTGGAGGTATCTGGCACGGTGGAGCCGATGAAGTAATTGAGTCCCGAGGTGTTTGCCCCCGAAGCAATGTCTTGAGCAAATCGACGCCCCATCATGTGGAAGACGTTGCCCAAAAGGGATCCCCAAAGGGTGTCCGGCTCGGCGTCGTTTCCGCCCCAAATGAGCCGCTGCTCAAAGGCCGTAACGGTCTTAGGCCAGCCCCGATAATCCGACCAGGAGGACTCTTCCCAGTTGGTCGTGGCGGTGGTGGCCCCGAAGTTGGAAAGGACGGTAATGTTCACACTTGTGGTAGAGAGAAATCCCGTGATTCGTGCCGCGCCCGTTGTCCCGGCGTGGGTCAATTTGATAATGGCCCCGGCGTGCCCGGCGTTGAAGAAGGCGGCAGAAGAAGTCATTGTGCCGGTTCCGGTGGTCACGGAGGGGGTCAGGGTCATGGCCGAAACGTTCACATCCCTGAAGGGCCAGTGGAGGATGATATTTACGTCCGCCTTGGGGTTGTAGGGGTTGTTGAACAGGTAGGCGTGGACCGAAAAGTCGTTGTTGTCGGTGCGGGTGATGACCATGGGGAGAAATGTCCCATCCCGGTGGGTGACGAAAAGAGCGTCTGCAATTTGGGTGTAGTCAAAGCCCCTGGGGTCCAGACCGATTTGAAGGGGGCCGAAGACGACTCCCGCGAAAAGGAAGTAAGGGTTTTCCCCCACCGTGGCCTCAGTTCCGTCGGTGCGAAAGATCCGCACGAAGGGCTGGGCCCCGCCCCCGCGAGAGGGGTCCAGGGAGACGACGTAGGCCTCCTGCTTGGAGCGGATGAAGGGCAGGACGGCGGACTTTCCTTGGAGAGTAAGGCTTGCGACGTGCTGGGTTCCAGGGCAGCGGGTAAGACCTCCGCTCTTGAGGGTGATCCAATTTTCTTGAAGCTCGCAGGCCTGTTTGTAGTTATCTAGATCCACTCGCCCCATGGTGCGGGGGGAGATCTCGCCGTTGGAAAAATTCGAGGAATAGTGATTGAACTTAGACATTTTGCCCACTCCTCCCGAAGCGGGCGTCTATGTACACATCCTTCTGAATCTTGCGCCTCTGACCTTCGCGCCCGTCCATCGAACGGGCCTGGGCAGCAAGGTTCTGGGCGTCTCGGGCCAGGGCCTCTCTCAGGGTGCCGGACTGGACCATGGAGTAGGACCCCTTCCAGGCCATCAGGTGGATGAGGGCGTTGGTGAAGTAGGAGGGATACTTGGAGGTGTCGGTTTCTTTGTTGATGACGGCGGCAAGGACTGAGGTGGCGTCCGTGTGAAGGGTCTTGTCCGCGCCGATGATCCAATCTTCGTCAGAGTGGGCGTTGATGTGGATGACCGAGATGACATCCACGTCCAACTCAAAGACGTGGGAGTAGTTGGAAACGGGGGCGACTGCCACTTCGGCCAGTTGCCTAAATTCCGTGGCAAAGTTCCAATAGTGATCTCCCAGGAGGGCGTCCCGGCACTGAGTGGCCAGGATGTTTCCCAGGCGGGCGGCCTTAAAGTTAGAGGAGAAGCTGGGGATGGCCTCCACTCCCAAAAGGGCCATACCTGCGTTCCAATGCTCCAATAACGTCATAGGGCCTCCAAAGAGAAAGGGCCGGCATTCGCCAGCCCATTGCTCCTTTTAGGATTTTAGATCCTCCACCCTCTTAGCCAAGAGAGCAGATGACCGTGTACTGGACCTGCATCCCAGCAGCGAAAACCCCGGAGGTCTCGGTGCAGGTCAGATAGATCCTGGCGTTTTCGGCGCCGATTTTCTTATTCAAGAGTGCCTGACCAGCGGCAGCGCGGGTCAAAGCGGCCTGGCCGCCTCCGTCCACAGTGCCGACCAAGGAGTCAGCGTCTTGGGCCACGGCAACATCGGCGGCGCCTTCAACCCTTTGGTTGTGGGCGCGAGTGCCTACAGTGAAAATGCCGGTGGCGCCAAGGCTCACTGGGATGTGGGCAAAGGCGTCGATCACTCGGGCGCCTTCGGGGATCATCAGACCCTCGATGGTGTCGCCGTTGGTGATGGCAGCGGTCAGGGTAATCTTATCGGTGATGACCACCAATTTCCCCATCAATTGACCGGGGTTGAGTTTCTGGATGGGGGCATCTTGGCTTCCGGCGTAACCGTCAGACTCAAGAGCGGCCATGCCCATGCTGTTGCCGAATACGGCCAAAAGGGACTTCAAAAAATTCTTCATCTCAGTATCCTCCGCGCTAAAGCGCAAAATTAAGAGTTATTCAGCGCAAAGACACTCGACGACCTTTACTTCTTCCATGCGCACAACACCGACACTTTGCTTGACGTAAATGCGGTTGTTGAACTTGATGGAAGGGTCCTTGCCAACTTCGACCGAGAGAGCTTCCCCAATTGCGTTGATGATGCCGTCCTCGATCCAAGCGATGCAGCGACGAGCGCCAGCCGGAAGGGTGTCGGTGTCCGCGACACCTACGGAGCCGTCATCGGCATTGTAGCCCTCGCTGGCCGCAGTCACGGGCAGGCGCTCGGAGCGCACAAAGTTAAAGCCCATGAACTCGTTGATTTGGCCGGAGGTCAGGGCCTTCACCGAAGCGAAGTCTGAGCTGGTGGCCTTAGTCTCGTTCAGGAGTTGGCGCTTTTGGACCGAGGACCAAGCAAAGTGCCTCGTTCCTTCAACTTCGCTGGCATCGAACTTTTCGCCAACCAAGGTCAGGAAGAAGACGTTGAAGGCCGCGGCGCCAGCGCCGGTCTCGCCCACACACACCAATTTTTGGCTGTCGGGGAGATTGACCAGGGTGGTTCCGCGCTTGCCGGTACGGGCAGGGCCCAGAACGCCAGCAATCCAGATGTCGTCTTTCTTGCGGCCCATGGCCAGCTTGGCCGCCATGGTGTAGGCACCGTCTGGTGCCATGAGGATGCGGAGGCGATCGAAGTTGTCGATGGCGGTACCCCAGTCGGCATCTTGCAGGTCGATGGCCCTGCGAGAATGATCGACTTGGTTTTCGGGGGTTGCTCCCAAACGGGACACAACAACGTTGACCTCTTCAACTACGCCGATACGGTCGTAGTAGTCGGTCTCAACGTTCTGGGTCTCCATGCGGGCACGGCCCCACAAACGCTCATCTTTCTGTTGGGAGAGCATGTAAAGGGTTGAGCGGTAGCCTTCGACCATGACTTCATCAATGGCGTTGACACCGGCGTTGGAGCGGATGAGGGCCTTAAGCTGGAGGAGAAGGTACGAAAATAAACCGTATTTCACGAAACACCTCTGGGTGAAAAGTTGTTAGAGCAAAGAGTCCGTCGGCAAATTATCCCAGCGGGGTTTGTCCTAACCACTATCCTGGCGAGAGGGCCGTCAAATACGGTTGTCCGAAGGGTGGGTGGTTACTTATAGCGTAACGTTAAAAAAATACTTGTCAACGAGATTTTCAGGCCTGCTCCCTAAACTTCCTCATGGCGACTTTCTGGCGCATCAGAGAATCGTACTCCGCTCGTGCCGAAGCGTAGTGCGGATGGGTCTTGTTCATCAGAGGGCTGGAGGGCTGGTGCATCTGGCGGACTTTTTCGTCGATCTGGGCCGCAGTCAATCCGCTCCCACCTTCGCCGTCGTTGAAAGAGCCTTCTTTGCCCATGGACTTCACCACGGAATCCATCAAACGGACAAAGGCCGTGGACTTTAGGAACCCCTGGTCCCGAAGGGCCGACATGTGTTCGGCCGGCAACAGTTCGGTCATCAGGGCATCTATGGCCCGAACCTTGCCTTTGAACTGACCCCCCCACTCGGTCTTGAGCCCGTTCTGCTCGGTCACCAGGGTCTTCTCCATCTCAACATTTTGAGACTTGATCACTTCCCCGATGTAGGTGTTGTAGGTGTCCATCATGGTTTGCGCCTGGCGGGGAAGAACTCCCGCTTTAAAGGCAGCAGACCGAAATGCCTTGAGCAGCTCGGGGTCTTCCTTCATCCCCTGAGGCAAATTGTTCTTCAGTTCGTACTTGTCTTCGGTTTCGGGGAGCCCCAGCTTTCTGAAAACCTGGTTCCACTCCTCCGGGGTGCTCGTCTGCCCGGGGATCACGAACTTGTCTTTTCCGATTTGGTGTTGGGCGTGGATGGAGGACTTCATCAGCTCGCCGACTTTGAACGCCTTTTTTTCTTTGTCCCAGAACTTGAGGAGGTGGGCGTTTCCGTGGTAGGCGGCATCCAAATCGGAAGGATAACCGATCGCCTCCATCCCTCCACTATTGGCACCGCCACCATTGGGATCTGAGTTACCCGAACCCCCAGCGCCTTGGCCGCCATTTTGTCCGCCGCCCTCGCCAGGGCCAGAACCACCGCCGCCGCCCGATCCTCCACCGCTGCCCCCCAAAAGGTCATCAGGACTCATGATCATCATACCGTGGATTCGGGAATTCATACTAAATCTCCTTGGGGGTTTTTGCGTCGATCCTCTTCGTTAAGGATCATCTTGAGGATTGCTTCTTCGTCGTAGTTGAGGACTTCCAATATGTGCAGCACGGCCTCTCGGCGTCCCTCATTCCGATCTTTCTCGTCGGCGGAGGTGGTGGGTCCGCCCGTAGGCCGTAGGAGGAATCCAAATTGAGCAAGGTGCTTAAGAACCCTCTGACCCGCCTCCGTGTCGAAGACGGCGTGAAAGTCCTGGGTCTTTGCGAGCATCATCTCCCCGCGAGAGGAGAATTGAAGGGCCTTCTTTGACCTCTTCGTCGCCGTGAATTTTTCGGACATTTACGCGCTCTCTTTTAGGGCCTTGACTCCAGCGGCACCCTTTTGCATGGTCTCCGCCTGAATGAGGTTTTCCTCTCCCTGAACTGCTTTGTTTTGGGCCTCTGCGCGAGCGGCCTGGACTTGCTTAACTTCCGCTTTGGAGCGGAAGATTTCGCGGGTCACGCCGTAGAGGTTGGCCATGTAGTTTACAAATTTTTCAGAATCCAGGAGATCGTACACACTTGGGTCAATAGCGACAAGTCCGCTAATAATGCCCATAAAGCGGTTGATGGTGTCTGCTTCGCCCATCAATTGCGCTTTGGCGATCTCGGACGCAAAGAAGACCTGAGGGTTTTTGTCTGCCAGTTCCCGAGGGGGTGTGGGGATCAAGTTCTTGCGTTTCATGATGTCCACGATCCGAACCATCATGAGCTTCAGGAATTCATAATTCAGGCGCCCCAGAATGGGGCCCAAAAGGCGAAGGTGCTGCTGGACCAGGGTGTTGACCTCTGTGGCCGTCATCTGGGGTCCGTCGCGGAGTTGAAGCTGGTCGATAAAGAAGAAGGCCTTAATGGTCTCCTTGTTCATTTCCAGGAGATCCTTGCCTACTTCAGGGCGCCCGCCGGAAATCAGGGGGCGGATCTGATCGGCCATTCCTGGACGCACGGAAGAAACGGAGCCCGGGGTCAAATCCAGGTCCCCCATGATGGAGTCTTCTGGGGCAATCCACGGGGGATCCACCATTTTCTGAACGCCCCGGATGTAGAACTTCTGCATGGTGTTGCGCATCCGGATATCGGGAAGCGCCTTCATGGCGGGCGAACGTCCGTAGGCTTCCCCGGTGCGTTTCACCCAGCGGGGAACAATCCACGGGAACGTGTAGAAGGCCTCTTCCTGGAGGATGAGATTGGCCTCTTTGTAGATGTGCAGGGAGATGTAGGGCGAAGAGTTGGGGCCCTTGGTGCCTTTGGTCTCGTCCTTTCGACGTGGGCGCACGATGTGGTGGATCTTGATGCATTTGGTAAGGTCCGCCCTCAACTTGTTGGCGTGCTCCCCAAAGGCCTTCTCCCCGAATTGCTGAAGCGCCTGGCGCACGTCCATTTCGTCTTCGGTGCCGACGTAGTCCACAATCCCCAAGTGATTTTCGGCAATCACCAGCTCGTAGATGGGACGGGCGTGAAAGCGCAGGGTGTCCTCGTCGTCTTCCATGATCCGAAGGGCAGAAGTCCCAAAAGAGCAAAGGTCCATGAAGACTTCATGGACTTCGGACTGGAAATTGGAGTTGTTCAGGATCCCCAAGACCTGGCGGGAGAAATCCCCCAGGTACTTTTGGACTTCCGGCTGGCGGTCCATCTCCAGCTGCCCGGAGGTGAAGAAGAACCATTGGGTGGTGGGGTTGGTCAGCATGGAGTGCAGGGCGGCGGACAGAAGCTCCACGCAATGTTCGGCGTATCCGTCGTAGAGGTGCCGGTGCTTCTCTTCGCCTTTTGTAGAATGCCCGAAGACGCCATCTTTGTCGGGGACGACGTAGAGGGAAACTTCCTTCCAAGTTTGTTGGAAATTGTCCCGCTTGGTGGTCATACGGGCGTAATGGGCCAGCTCCGCCTTGGCGCGATCCTCTCCGGGATTCTTGAGAGGGGCGGGGTCTAATTTGGAAACGGTCATTTTAACCCTCTGCCATCAGGATCGAGCGACCCGGCTGGCGTTTCTTTTGCAGCATAGCCTGGCGCCTGGCATCAAAAATATCCGCCAGAGATTGAAGTTGTTCGGTGGTTGCGTCGGAAAAGGTTCCCTGGAAACCAGAGCCAATTCCGTTGGTGGAGCTTCCCTCTTTCAGTGTGGGGCCAGAGAATGAATCGTTGGGAGTTCCCAAAAGATCCCCGGCCTGCTTGAAGGCCTCGACCTCCCCTTTCTCATAGCCCGAGAAGGTCTTTATGACCTTGCCCTTTTGTCGCTTTTTGTTGGACCCTTTTCCCCAGGGATTGAGGTCACTAAAATCTGGGAATTCTATTTCGGCCATATCTAAACTCCCGCCCTTTTAGGCCGCGAACTCGTCATAATTCGTTTTTGCTTTTGCGCTCTTCCCCATCTTCCCACGCCTTTGGTCGTGGGGGAAGTAGGAAGGCCGATCATCCAGGGATGAGTACCGAAAGGCGGAGGCCCCGTGCGACGACCAGTCATGCAAGGGCTTGTTCTTAAACATCCGTGCCTTTTGGTCGTATTCCTTTTGGTAATTATAGAGGCAATCAATGCCCTTTTCGCAATACTTTTCGTCGAAAAAGGAAACCCGCAGGCGTTTTCTTCCGGCGTTGATGCCGTCATCGACTGCTTGTCGCTCTTGGATTTGGACGATGATGCCCTTTTCTCGGGCGGTTTCTTGGCGGGTCTGCCCTGTTCCAAATTCTTGGGCGGCACCGTCGTGGGGCCAGACGTGGCGCCCGTACTGGAAGCCCCTTCCTTCGATAAACTCTCCCGGGTCCACTTCGGTTCTGGTGCCGGGGGGTTTTGCCAGGGCCTCAATGACGGCGGCGTAGTGGTCAATTCCTTTGCCGTTTTGCTCGTAGTAGTGGAGGTACTTAAAACCCTCGGGCGTTTGTTGGCGAAACCAGATGGCGGTCTTGTCTCCAATACCGATGTCCCAATGGGTGTCCACGGGGAACTTGGGGTTATAGGCCAGGATGCAGATTCTCCCTTCAAGCCGGGCGGAATTCACCAGGTGCCCCCAGTAGGAGCCCAGGATGGCGGCGGTGAAGGAGCATTCCAATTCTTGTTCAATCTCTTCGGGGGAAAGATCCTGGCGCATTTCGTCCAGTTCGTCCCGGTCCAAAACGCCGGTTTCGCTTGCTTTGTAGAGGACGGTGAACCAGGACTTGCACGCCTTATACTTTCGCCATTCCTTGTACCGGCGCTGGGTGTCGGCCGGCCATTTGCCGATTACGACCGTGGCATCTTTCTCTGAAAGAGACTCCAGGTCCCCGGCGTCGAAGATATTGTAGAACCTCTCGATTTCTTCCCACTCGGCGCGTTCGTCGTTCAGGTTGTGGGTGGACTCGAAGAGGTGGCAGAAGGCCTCACATTCTTGGGCCTTCTTGTAGCGGAGGTAAAAATGGTTTTGCCCTTTGGGGGTTCCGATGAAGATGGCCCAAGGCTCCATCTTGATCCCTTCCATATCCTCTTTGATCCCCAGGTCCCAGGCTATTTTCTTTCGGTCGGCAAGGGACGGGCGCAGGATTTGCCCCCAAACGATGGGGTCGCATTGGGCAAATTCGTCGATGACTGCTCCGTCCAGGTACATCCCCCGGAGGGCGTCTGGGTCGTCGGCGCCAATGAGGTATAGGGTAATAACATCGGGATCCGATTTGCCAGTAACAGGGTCAAGCCGGTGAGGACGCTCAATATAAATACACAGCTCTGACTTATTAGGAGTAGCGCCTGGAAGAAACCGGGTGTAGTCGACAAAGTAGTTCCAGGCGATTTTCTTGACCTGTTTGTAGGTGGGGGCCACATACGCATATTGCGGGTTCCTCAGGGGATTGTTCAGGGCCTTATGGATTAGCTCGTTAACGGCCCAGACGGTTTTCCCAAAGCGGCGATGGCAGACCAGGACGTTGAAGCGCGTGACGATAGCGTGCAAGGACTTTTGAAGCTTGCGGGCCCGATACCCGGTGGTGACTTCCCTAACGATTCCGTCCTCAGGAGTCACGCCCGTGTTGTTTAGCAGAGATTGGTCCATTCCTTAAAGATCGTCGGGCTCAGACTTCACCAGGTGAGGAGCGGCGAAATCCACAAAGAGCTTCTTGGGAGAGGCCGGGATTCGGGAGAAATCCACCTTCTTCTCAACCAAAAGACCTTTGATGGCGGCAACGGGCATTTTGCTAAGCTCCTCAAGGGTCAAACCCCCCAGACTCCCGCCCTCTTTTGCAGTGGCTGCTTCTTCCTTGGCAGCAAGCTTCTTGGCGGCCTTTGCGGACTGGATTGCCTTGCGCTTGGAAAGTTCAGCGTCAAGCTCTTCATCGCTCAAAGACTCAAGGCCCAAGGCCGTAACTTCTTCTTTCTCTTCGTTTGACACCATAGCGAACGTGGGATGCGCGGGATTGAGCGCCTTTACAGGTTTTTGAAAGTTTGGGTGTCCGGCCTCTTGTAGGGACTTAGCACAGGATTTTCCGGTGTAGGTGGTGAACTTCCCAGTTTCTAGGTCCAAAACGCGTTTGCTCATTTGGGGAACTCCTTAAGAATTTAAGTTAAGCCCAAGAATAACGAGCCGTTCCCCCTTTTGTCAAAAAGAGTAAAGGACTACTTGGGCAATGCGTCAATCCCTTTCTTCCAGAAAATCCCAGTGCCTCAGGATGGAGCGATTTTCGTCGGCGAGAAAACCCTTTCTTCTAAAATGTGGGTAGAGGAGGGTATTCTACAAAAGGAGAAAACCCTTTCTTCTAAAATGTGGGTGGGTATTCTACAAAAGGAGAAAGCCCTTTCTTCTAAAATGTGGGTGAGGGGGGTATTCTACAAAAGGAGAAAACCCTTTCTTCTAAAATGTGGGTGGGGGACCCGATCCCTATATTATGGAAAGCGGGCTTTGGGGGTACCCCCCGCCCTAACTCCTTAATAATGCGCGAGGGGCACCCTAGTCCGCCACTATGTTTAAACGCTTTGTACCTCAAACCTCACACTATAGGGTATCAGTATGCATTCTCAATACACCGTCTCATTATGTATTCTCATTATGTAGTCTCACTAATGAGAGGGTGAGAGGGAGAAGGGTGCGGGGCTTAGTGATTGTACATAGTGATTGTACATAGTGAGAGTACTTAGTGAGAATCCTTAGTGAGAAGGTGGGAGGGAGAGTTATGGGTAAAGATCCCCAAGACCTGGCGGGAAATATCCCCCCCATCGCCTCTCCTCCTCCTCCCCAATCTCCCCCAACAACCTTGACATTATCGTTGTGTAGAATGTTTAAACGCGGTGGGATATAAAGGATGAAAAGCATCGTTCCTTATCGTTATGTCCTCCACCGGTATCCTGCAGCGGGCATGATATCCTTCAGATTGCGGGTAAAACATCTAAGATATGGCTTAATCTCACTCAAAGAAACGTCCCCCATCTCCTGCTCATCCCCCATAACTAACGCCCATACGATGTCTTGACCCTCGATTAGCGGGGACGTGATATAGTACTCCCAAAAATTGACCGTAATCGCATGGGCGTAAACTTTCAGCTCATGCCCACCTTCGACCTGGACCAGTGTCCGATAATTAGTCGTGGGTTTCTCAAGGATAACGGTATTGAGGTATTCAAGCGCCGCCCGCTTGGTTGACCATGCCGTAAACCCTTTACTCTCGGGATTCTCTTTGAAAAACTGGCCGTCGGCTTGACGTATGCCCCACCAGGGTTTAGCACGATCCGACATTATGATTTTCTCGACCTTCATCATACGCTTATCTCCTGTGATGTACCCTTGATCTCGTCCAACTCCGCATCGTCTAGAATATGTATTAAACCCATCATCATCACGTTATCCATGCCCTGGCTTTTAGGTTTTCCGCATTGCTCGCAATCATAGTCCTCTGCATCCGGTTCATGATTTCCAAAATTGAATGATGCGCAAGCGGTGCAAAGCCCCGCATTCTCCTCCTGCAGATAACGAAAGGCCGCCTCATCCATGCTGATCTTGGACTTCTTAATCTCCCGCCCATCGGGGCGAATAACGATTCGCGAAGATTTATAAATTCTCATTGTTCCTCTCCTCCAAATAAAGAAAGGGCCCCGAAAGTGGGGCCCCGTATGTCTCGGTCACTCGCGGCCGGGATATCTAGTGGGAATCATAAACGTGAGGCGGGGATGGTTTTTTGTCTCCCACCGTATGAGACATACATCCTCGGCCGCCTTATCGGGTATTCTTGAAAGCTCAAGGCAACGCGCGGCCGCCGCCTGATACCGATCCCACACGAGAGTTAAATCCCCAATCCCCATCACTTGACTATTCAGTGTCAAAAAAAGCTGCAATGTCATGTACATAAAAACCTCCAAGAAAAGAAAAGAAAGGGCCCCGAATTTATGGGGCCCTTTCATAACTCAATTAAGTACCCGATTGACTTAGAACTTCAGAGCATCGCCGTCCAAAAGATATGCCTTCCGTTCTTCCTTAGTAACACTACGAGTTGCTTTGATGCCGCCGTTACCCGCTGCTTGCTCCGCAAAACGATCCCCATCGCAAGTTTTTACGCCGATGTGATCCGCCAGGCGCTTAGCGTCGACGCTTACAGGTACCAGCTTTTTAGTTGCCTTCCCTTTTTTGTTTGTCATGAACGCGCATTCAATATTTGCAGCGAATGCAGATGCGGTGAGCAAGGTCAGGGCAAGGGCCAAAATAGGCTTGAACATGAGGAACTCCTGGTAAAGGACCTCTCGAAATTGAGCGGCCCGTTATTGATTTTTCGCTTTGTATAATGAGGCTAAATTCAGGGCAACCCCATAGGGCATTCATTACAGGGGCAGATTGTAGGGCCGAAAAGATCGATCCAAGTCGCCGCCGTTCGGGCAATGTACCCGCATTCGCCACACTCCATCTTTATAAGACGAGTCCCCTGTTTTTTTCGATTCGACGACAACCCAACTGCTGAATGCGGGTAAGGCCCGAGCACGCTGATAATATCTTCAAGCTGCGCGCAAAGTTTCGGACCTGCAATCGTTGCCGTCAATTTCCCCTGCAAGTCCAAAGCGCGAGCGAGATGTTTAAACGGTCCCTTATGTCCGTGCTCTACTCCAACCGCTGCATGTACTAGTTCATGTACAAGAACATCCAGAGCGCGAAGGCCGTCGGCGAGCATAGGCGATATGAATATCGCGTGGGAGTTACCGTCGGCGACAAGCTTGGACGAAAAACATTCGCCAATCGTCTTGCGCGCTTTAGACGATGGCCACGAAACCGAGATATACGCGGCCGGGATTTTATACCCATGTTCTAAAAACATGGGGGCGAGGTATTGTAGGGACGAGATTAGCCAAGTTTCGCGATTCATGATTCCGCCCCCCACCTTGGACGCTGCGTGCTGTAGTTCCACACCAAGGATTTAACTAATTTAGTTCTTGTGCCAGCGTGATTGAATACAAGTCTGTAAGCCGCCTCCGCCCATTCATCTTCCAGATATTCGTCGCAATGTTTTTCCAGGGCGTGGATGGTTTCACGTTCTCCGTCCGTAGTGGCGATAATGTCCTGGTATAGTTCCGCGAATAATTTAGCATCCATAAAACCTCCATCGTTCTCAGTTCGTTTCGTTAAACCCAATTTACCAGAGGCGTTTAAACGTTCAATAGGCCCTGTACTATTTACAGAACGATAATTCTCTGGCCGTGAATTTTTTACACGGGTATAAGATCAGGATGATTTGGGATTTGCTATATAAGGATAAGACCCGGCGTTTAGGCGCTCAAAAAAAGCTGTCAAGTGACCGTGTAAATTTTTCAGAGGGGGTGTGTAAATTTTACACGGTAGGCCCCGGAAAAAATTTTCAGTAACGGCACAATTAGTTTTTTCGATTAAATTTTTACAGGTCGTCGGGGTCGGAATCGTTGGATTCCAGGGAAATTTGGTGGGTGGGAGAACTAGACTTTGTTATTTCAACAGTGACGTTTTTTTTGATGCCTGTATTAATAATGATGGTGGTGGCCTTATCTCCCGATCCCCCGCCCTCCTTGGTGTTTTTATACAGGTCTGGGAAGTGGTTGTTAGTGGCGTAAATAAGAGTGGCCGGAGGGGCTTTGGACAACCCATCGGCCGAGTCGTTCATGCGAATTTCCCATTTCAGGAGTCTGGCACCGTGACCGATTTCAGCAGCGATACGGAATTCCTCGAATTCCCTGAGCCAGGTCGTGATGGTCTGGGGCCTGACGCCCATCCTGGCGGCAAAGGAATTGGGAGAGTGGCCTTCGCGCATGTGCTCCACCAGGGCCCAGGCGAATTCCGGCCTATAGGGGATAGGGGTGCCAGAAAGCTCACGTTTAAAGTTACGGGTCCAATGGCGGTAATTGCCGTCCTCCCTCCACAACCACAATTCAATCTCGTCCAATATTTTGGGGTCCTCGGCAATAACCTGACGGGAGATTTTGCTTAGAGTGCTAAAGGTAGTGTTCATCCGGTATTTCCTGCCCCTTGGCGTAATAGGCCGTTTTTGTAGCGTGGCACGGCCTACAGATAGCACGCAACCGCCCCAATGGGCACAAGAGGGCCTGAATATAGGCCCCCCAGTCTACTCTAAACAAAGGAAGTGGCTTTTTGGAGGTGACCAACACCCCGACGGCCTTTTTAGCTATCGGCCCTACTTCCCAGATATGGTCCACCTGCAGCCCCTTGGGGTCAAAGGACCTGAAACCACAGCCCATCAGGCACCGATACTCAAACCTGGTTTTAGGCAGGCCCTTCCTGGTAACACCCACCTGGACTTTCTCGCGGGCGAGATTCAGGGCCTCACGCTTTGGGCGCCAAAAACGTGACTGATTCCTTAATGCCTTTTGAATTCGGGCAATTTCTTTAGAGGTAAACGGGGCCGCTTGCAGAGTCATGTACAAAAGGTTAATGGGATTTTATTCTTTTGTCCAAAGGGGGATTTTGAATGAAACTGTCTAAATGGGTCGCAACGCACGACATCGACAAACAGGCCATGGCCACAGTCCTGGGCGTGGGACTCTCTACGTTTTACAAGTGGACTAAAAAAGAGCGGGTCCCGCATTTGGAAGCGGCCATACGCATCGTGGAATTGACCAAGGGCGAAGTGGGATTCAGGGACCTCCTTATAGTCGCCCTGCCGCCCCTTCCGGCACTGGTGCCCTCCCAGATGGCCATACGGGCAATGCGCAAGATCGCTAAGGCCCAAGGCGATCCCCTATTAGGCCATGGGCTACGCTCTAAACGCGTGGAGTATGACGACGAGGATGACCTATAGAGGAGGCTTGCCCATTACTCCTAGGCGGGGTATAATGCCCATTGAATCTGTGAATGACCCAAAATAATTAAACGAGCGATGAAAACGAAGCAACACCAAAACTCTCAAAAACTCAACGGCCGGTATCTGGCCACTACTAGATTCATTTTGAGGGATATCACGGCCGCTTCGGCTTTAGAGGCACCCAAGGCTCACCGCCAGGGGCCTTCAGAGCGGACTCGCTCGACCGTTAAGAGTGGCCCTGAGAGCGACACACTTTCAGGGCCATTTTATCGTTCTGTAGAAATCTCCTTAACGCCCCACACCGAACGTAAATTTATCCTAGCCCGTTTCGTTTGTTTGGGTAGAAAGTGTTATTTAGAGTAATTTAGAGATTCTCGTTTGACTATAGGCGTTATTTCAAGCTTAAAATTCCTCGGACTCCACACCCTTACATTTTCTCCCTAAGGAGAACGGCGTAAAGTTATACATAGGGAGAAAAAAAGATGCAGCGCGCATGGTTCTACATAGCGAGAATAATTTTGTCCTTTTGTACAAAGAACGAATCCCCTTACCTTAACGAGAGCGGACTTCTTCACAGAACGGCATACGCCCTAAGGGGGGGGTTTACGGACTCAAAATAGGTGGCTATAGGTACGCTCATCTAAGACTTACGCAAAAGGGTGCAAAAGTGAGCGACATTGACAAAGGTCCCACCCCCACCACACAATAATCCGAATCTAGGGAATCCGTTTTTTTTATTGTAATTGGGAGCGCATGGGAAATCTAAAATCTGACGCGGATATACACGCCACGGCCGAGTACTTGATCAACGAATTCCAAATCTACAAGATTCGGAAAGAATTCATCCATTTTTCTTCGGGCGTTAAACAAAGTTTCTCTACCTTCCTTAAAAGGCTCTCATTTGACCATTTAAGCCATTCCAGTCTCACCCCCTACGGATCTGAGGTCGAGAGACGCAAGGCCGTCAGGGAGGCCCTGGGGCACGCCTCCCGGCTCCTTAAGGCCCAGGGGGAAGAAGGACGGGGGTCGGGTCTCGCCGAGGACGACATCGACCATTCGGAGTGGGTCCCCCTCATCAATTTCCATGACGGAGATTCCATCATCATCTACGATATGAGGTTGGGGGAGATTTCCGAGTGCGACTACCTCGCCCACGTAAAAACTCTCGACCCCGAGGAACGGGAAAATTTCCAGAGAAAACTCAAAAAAGCCGTTTTCCAATATGACCCCTACCACATTGCCCCGATCCGACTGGTGGACCTCCAAAAAAACCAGGTCTTGCAAGTAAACCTCTACACCCCCCCGCCGTGGCGCAAGCTCGACCAAAATGAGGAGCTGGTCCCA